>Ga0307373_10003229_pt1 | contig 28587 bp, 29 predicted proteins | sample OX2MG_FD_202534 | JGI IMG/M metagenome (GOLD analysis project Ga0307373, IMG submission 202534) | Soil microbial communities from Risofladan, Vaasa, Finland - OX-2 | ecosystem: Environmental > Terrestrial > Soil > Coastal area > Acid sulfate soil | place: Finland: Risofladan, Vaasa | collected... | reverse complement strand
CCATGACCCCGACCGCGGTCTACAACGTCTTCCACCACTCCGGAACGCTGCAAGTGGCCTGCCACCTGCAGACCGACGCCAGCGCATGCTGGTCACCGGTCACCATCACCGACGGCAGCGGGAACAATTTCGCCACCTCGGGCCAGCCCGGGGTGACGATCGACCAGAGCGCCGACAAGCTCTACGTCTTCGGGACCCGCACATCCGACAACACGACAGGGGTGGTGTGCGTCGACCTCAGCCAGAGCCCCGCCGCCTTCTGCGGCTACACCCCCCTCACCGCCGCTGGGGACAGCGGCACCCTCAGCGGCGTCGGCGCCGCCAGCGATCCCGTGCTCTTCGGGTCGGACTGGTACGCCCTCAACGCAGTCGATGGGACACCCACCGGCACCAAGGACCAGCTCATGTGCTTCGACGTGGCCGCCGGAGCTGCCTGCGCCTCGCAGCCGTTCGCGGTGGATTTCGGTCCCAGCCCCAACGTGACCGACCAGGGTTTCCCGCAACCGTCCATCGCGCTCTTCGGTGACGAGATCATCATTCCGATCGCCCTCAGCAGCGGCATGGAGATGGCCTGCTTCAACCCGACCGTGGCCGGCAACTCCTGCGGGGGAAGCTGGCCTGTCTCCACCACCGGCATCGGGTACCCGTCGAACACCAACTCCGTCAGCGGGGGTGCGCCGTTCGCCATGTTGAGCTCCAACGGTGCATTCTCGGGACTCTGCGCACCGACGACCAACGATCCCTGCTTCGACCTGACGGGTGCCTCGGTGACGACTCCGAGCGGTCTCGCTGCCGTGGTCGTTCCCAATGCCAACTGGGACGGACCCTCGCTGACCATTGGTCCGCGTGTCTACGTCCCCCAGGGAAGCTTCTCCGGGAGTCAAGGGGTCGCCTGCTTCGACTACAGCCAGGACGCCTCGTGTACCAACTTCCCCCACGCTTTGCCCGGAATCTCGGATCTGGAGTACACGGTCAACCCTGACCCGCAGCGACCCTCCTGCATCTGGGTCAATTCTAACGCCGGGGCTGATCAGATCCAGAACTTCGACGCCTACACGGGCGGAGCCTGCGGCACGGGTGCCGGGAGGGTCCTGGTCTCCAGCGTGGTCCCGCCCACCACCCTGTGCACTCCTAGCTCCTACTCGTCACTGCAGGTGACGACCCCGGCCCCGGGCTCCTACACCTCGGGAACCGTGCAGGTGGAGGATGGCGACGGCAACCCCATACCGAGCATCCCGACGCTCACCCTCGACAACACGGGGTCGGTCAACCTGACCCCCTACAACCTGTCGACGAACACCGGGCTCCCCCAGTTCCTCGTATCCTTCACCGGGGCCCCGAGCCTCACCCAGATCGTGCTGAAGCTGACCTGGACGGGCACCTACGACCCGTCGTGCATCGGGCCGACCACGTCCGCCACCGTCGCCTCGGCACCCGGCCACAACGCCATCGGGTACCGCCTTCAGGGGCATGACGGCGGGGTCTTCGACTTCGGGCAGTCGCTGTTCCTCGGCTCACTGCCCCAGGGCCAGATCCATGGCCTGGTCGGCGATCCCATTGAGGCCACCGCAAACACTTTCGACAACGGCGGTTACTGGCTGGCCGGTTCCGATGGTGGTGTGTTCACCTACGGCGACGCACCCTTCAAGGGCTCCCTGGCCGGCACGCACCTCAACGCCGGGATCGACGGCATCGCCGGGACACCCGACATGGGCGGCTACTGGCTGGCGGGGGCCGACGGCGGCGTGTTCACCTTCGGCGACGCCAGGTTCCACGGCTCACTCGTCGGCACGCACCTCAACGCCCCCATCGTCGGCATCGTGGCATCAGCCGACGGGGGCGGCTACCTCCTGGTCGGCGCCGACGGGGGCGTCTTCGCCCTGGGCGACGCCCCGTTCTACGGGTCCCTCGGCGCTCAGAAGCTCAACGCCCCGATCGTCGGCATGGCCATGACGCCCTCGGGCAAGGGGTATTGGCTGGTGGCGGCCGACGGTGGGGTGTTCAGCTTCGGTGACGCCCAGTTCTACGGCTCGCTGGCCGGCAAGACCCTCAACGAGCCCATTGTGGCCATGGTGGCCATGCCCGACGGCAGCGGCTACTGGCTCATCGGCGGGGACGGCGGCGTCTTCGCCCTGGGCAACGCCCCGTTCCTGGGCTCGGCCGTGAACTACCACTTGAACCAGACGATCACCTCGGCCTCGTCGTAGGGGTGCGCCCGGGCGGTCGCTCCGCACGGGCGGGTCGCTACCCCGGCACCCGGCACACGTAGGCCAGCAGGTAGCAGTCCTCTATCTGGGCGAAGAGGCCGCGGGCGGTGGCGACCTGGTCGGGATCGAAGCGGCCTGACGCCAAGCTGGGCCCGGCGTAGTTGAGCCCCTTGGCCTCCACCACCTCGAAGCCGGCGCGCCGCAGCTTCTCGCTCAGCTCGGCGTGGGTGTACTCGTGCTCGTGGTCGGGGTCGATGAACGACGCCTGCTGCAGGCGGGTCACCCGGGCGTTGGGGGTGTCGATCCCCAGGTGGCCGCCGGGCTTGAGCACCCGGCGCACCTCGGCCAGGACGGTGTCGGCCACGTCGAGGGGCACATGCTCAATGCTCTGCCCGCTGTAGACCAGGTCCACCGACCCGTCGGGGTAGTCCGCCAGGTCCACCATGGAGTGGTACCGGTAGCGCACCGGGCCGAGACCGGTCTGCGTGACCTCGTGCGCCGCCGCCTCCTGGTAGAGCTCGTTGCGCTCCTCGGACGGCAGGTCGATCACCACCAGGTCCTCGAACTCGTAGGGATAGCCCATCAGCACCAGCGCGCCGGTGGCATTGCCCAGGGCGGTCCCACCGAGGTCGAGGATCCGCCGGGCGGCCGGGAGCGAGCGCACGAACATCATGCGGCTGAAGTGCAGGGACTGCCCCAACCCCGGGAACGGGGTGACCGACCACCATTCCCCTGAGGCCACGGCCCAGGCCGCCAGTTCCTGGGGGGTGATCGAACCGTTCTCCAATCCGGCCAGGTAGCTCTGCGCCCCCGTCGGGTCGGGCTCCCGGTGCAGGATCAGCTCGTAGACGATATTCAGCACCTGTCGCCCGGACAGGCCGGACAGGCCGCGCCATTGCTGGGTCCCCGGCAGTGGGACGGGCGCACCGCGCACGCGCCGGAGCGCTCCTCTCACCGTGGGCATGCCCCTCAACGTAGTGGGGCGGACCAGGTAGTTTCGACTCCCGTGCCCCACCTCGTCGCCGCCCCCGACAAGTTCGCGGGCACGGCCTCCGCCGCCGAGGTGGCAGGCGCCGTGGCCGGTGCGGCGCGGGCCGCCGGTTGGACCGCCGACGAGGTCCCGATGTCCGATGGCGGCGAGGGCCTGTTGGAGGTGTTGGGTGGCACGGCGCAGTACGCCATCGTGGAGGGGCCGCTGGGCGCACCCGTCCGGGCCGAGTGGCGCCTGCGGGACGCTGAGCGCGGACCCGGGGGCGAGGGTCCGAGCGCGGTGGTGGAGATGTCCCGGGCTTCGGGGAGGTCCCTGCTACCCCGGCCCCGGGGGGAAGACCCCCTCCGGGCCGGGACGACGGGGGTGGGGCAACTCCTCGTGGCCGCCCGCGACGCCGGTGCCCGGCGCATCGTGATCGGCTGCGGGGGTTCGGCCACCACCGACGGCGGGCTGGGCGCCGTCGAGGCCGTCCGCCGGGGCGGGGGCCTGAGCGGGGTGGACCTGGTGGTGGCCTGCGATGTGACCACCGCCTTTCGGGACGCCGCCGCCCTCTTCGGCCCGCAGAAGGGCGCCGACCCGGCCCAGGTCGCCACCATGACGGCGCGCCTGCGCGCCCTGGCCGAGCGCTACCGGGCTGAGTGCGGCGTGGACGTCGACGCCATCCCCGGGGCCGGGGCCGCCGGCGGGCTGGCCGGGGGGCTGGCCACCCTCGGGGCCCGCATCGTTCCCGGATTCGACCTGGTAGCCGAATTGCTGGGTCTGGCTGCCCGCATGGTGGGAGCCGACCTGGCGGTCACCGGCGAGGGGCATCTCGACCCCCCCTCGTTCCAGGGCAAGGTCCCCGGCGGCGTGCTCCGGCTGGCCCGTGGGCACTGCCCGGTGCTCTGCATTGTGGGCGGTGCCGATCAGGACCTCGTCGACACACCACCTCCGGGCCTGGAGGTCATCAGCCTGGCCTCCCGGTTCGGCGCCACCCGCTCCCGGGAACGCACCGCGGCCGTCATCGCCGAGGTCACCACGGAGGCCCTGGCCCGGTTTTGCCCCTGAGCAACCGCGTCGGCCATGCTGCCACACCACGCTCGTTCACAAGGGAGGAAACCATGGGACTGCTGGAGGGAAAGGTGGCGGTCGTCACCGGCGCAGGGCGCGGCATCGGTCGCGAGGAGGCGCTCCTGCTGGCCGGCGAGGGCGCCAAGGTCGTCGTCAATGACGTCGGGGCCGGGCTGCACGGCGAGGGCGGTGCCGATGCGCACCCGGCCGACGAGGTGGTGGCCCTGATAAGGGAGAACGGCGGCGAGGCCGTGGTCAACGGCGACGACATCAGCTCCTGGCAAGGTGGGAAGAACGTCGTCGAGCAGGCCGTCGACACCTTCGGCTCGCTCGACATCCTGGTCAACAACGCGGGGATCCTGCGGGACAAGATGTCCTTCAACATGGAGGAGTCGGACTGGGACGACGTGATCCGCGTCCACCTGAAGGGTCACTTCGCCCCGTCGCACCACGCCGCCGTCTACTGGCGCAACCGGGCCAAGGCGGGCGAGGACGTCACGGGACGCATCATCAACACTTCGTCAGAGGCCGGACTGTACGGCAACGCAGGCCAAGCCAACTACGGCGCCGCCAAGGCGGGTATCGCCGCCCTCACCTGGATCCTGGCCCGCGAGCTCGGGCGCTACGGCGTCACCGCCAACGCCATCGCACCCCGGGCCCGGACCCGCATGACGGAGAACCTCTTCGGGGAGATGGCCAAGAAGGAGGACGACGGGGCCTTCGATGCCTGGGATCCCAAGAACATCGCCAACCTGGTGGCCTTCCTGGCCGCCCCGGAGTCAGCCGACATCAACGGCCAGATCTTCGTCGTCTTCGGTGGCAACATCTACGCCATGAGCGCCTTCCAGCCCGTGGGCCAGGTCACCCGTGACTCCGCCTGGACCCCCCGTGAGCTGATTGATGCCAAGGGTGAGCTCTTCAAGGGCATCGACTCGGGTGTCCCGAAGTTCAGCTTCTTCTAAGCGTCCGGAGACCCCGCCCTGGTCCTCTCCCCGCCCCCCGCTGCTGGCGGGAGCCGTGGCCCTGGTGGTGCTGGGCGAGGTGCTCACCTGGTTGCTCCTGCGCTCCCAGGGCAACGACCTCGGCGGTGACCAGGCCCACTATCTGATCGCCGGGCAGGCGCTGAGCCACCTGAGCCTCCACCCGGCACCCGAGTACAGCCGGGACTTCCTCACCCACTTCATCTACCGGTGGCCCCACGGCGCCACCGTGACCGACTACTCCGTGGTGCAGACCTATCCCGGCCCCCACGGATCGGTCTTCGCCCACCCCATCGGTCTCCCCCTCCTGCTCAGCCCGTTCCTCGCCGTCGGATCCGTCCCCTTCGCCCTGCTCGGCCTCTTCACCATCACCGCCGCCGGCTTGGTCTCCATCCACCAGAGGGCGTCCCGCCTGGCCGGGCTGGGGGGCCAGGGCCAGGTCGTCTTCGCCCTGGCCCTGGCCGCACCCGCCCTGTGGCTGGCCAGCACGCAGATCTACCCCGACCTGGTCAGCGGCGTCCTCCTGGCGGCCGCCCTGGTGGAGATCGCCCTGGTGGAGCGGCACCGGCACCTGAGCCGGTATGGCGCTGCGGTGATCGCCCTCTCGCTGGCCTTCGTGCCCTGGCTGCAGATCAAGAACCTGGCCCCTGCGCTCTCCTGCGCCGTGGCGGCCGCCGTGGTGATCCGGCGCCTCGGCCCAGAGCGCCGCCTCCTCTTCGCCATGGCCGCGGTGGTGGTCGCCGGCCTCCTCCTCCTCCTGGCCTACAACCAGTACTTCTTCGCCCATCTGGTCGGGCTGCCCCAACCGAACCCCACCTTCACCCTGGACAGTGCCTCCCGGGTGCTGGCCCTCGTCTTCGACCGTCACCAGGGGCTCCTCGTGCAGGTCCCGACGGTGATCCTCGGCCTGCTGGGGCTGTGGGTGGCCCGCCGCACCGTCCCGTGGGCGGCCGGAGCGGCCGCCGCGGGCTCGCTCGCCATGCTGGTGATCAACGGGACCTACACCTCCGACGTCCCCTTCGGCGGGGTGGCCCTGGCCGGGCGCTTCGAGTGGTCGGTGGTGCCCCTGCTCCTGGCCTGGGCCCCGTTCCTCCTGGCCCGTCTGCAGATCCACCGGGCGCGCCTGATCGGGGTGGGTGTCGCCGTGGCCGCCCTCTGGCTGGCCCAGGGTGTGCCCATCCTCCGGGGCGACCACGTCTATGTGAACGCCACGTTCGCCCCCTTCGCGCCGTGGGATCCCGCTCTCTACCCGGGGTGGTGGCCCGGGTCGGGCCAGGACCTCCCCGACTTCCTGCCTCATGCCCTGCATCTGGGCACCACCTGGAGCCACCTGCTGTGCGAAGTCCTGGTGGCCGGCGGCCTGGCGCTGGTGCTCGGTCAACTGGCCCGCCCGGAACCGGTGCGCCTGGCCGGGCTTGCCGCCACCCTGGCCGCGTTGGCCGTGGTGGCGGTGCTGGTGGTCGCCTGGGCACCAGTCCTCCAACCCCGGTCGTCCTTGAGTTGGCCGGGCACCGTCCTCGGGGCGCCGTGGTCGGGTCCGAGCCGGGGAGCCGCCTTCCCACCGGTGCCCCTGGTCGATGTCGGGCCCGGTACCTACCGGGCCACGCTCACCTATGCCGGCGCACCGGGCGCCACCGGTGCGGTGGCGTCGTTGGTGGCCACACCCGAGGAGCGCAGCGTGGTCTCGCATTGGTGGACGCCGGCCCATCCGACCGACGCCGCGCTGCTCTCGGTCACCGCGCCGGCCCTGGACCTGGCGGCGGCACACACCGCAGACGTCCCGCTGCGCCCGTCCGCCGCACCGTCGGCGCGGCAGCACCGGGCCACCATCTTCATCACGACCGCCTCGGACTCGGTGCTGTCGTTCCGGATGGAGGTGCACCCGGGGAGCACCTACGGCGCCACGTCCCTCCGCCTGGTCAAGGTGGCCCCGTAGCGGGCCGGTCGCCGCCGGGTGGCCCGCCGGATACTTCACCTGAAGATGTCGATTCACCCCCCGGTCCTGCACCGTGCGCCGGTCTTGGGGCACCATGGCGCCATGGCACACGACCGGAAGTTCCGTTTCGCCGCGCAATTGAGCAAGAGCCCGGGCGGCACGGCCCGCTCCTGGGCCGAGCAGGCCCGCCGGGCCGAGGAGCTGGGCTATGCCACCCTCCTCATGCCCGACCACTTCGGCGACCAGCTGGCCCCGGTCCCGGCGCTGGCCGCCGTCGCCGCGGCGACCACGACCCTGCGCATGGGCGCGCTGGTGTTCGGCAACGACTACCGGCACCCCTTCGTGCTGGCCAAGGAGGCGGCCACCCTCGATCTCCTCAGCGAGGGCCGCTTCGAGCTGAGCCTGGGCGCCGGGTGGATGAAGACCGACTACGCGCAAGCCGGCCTGACCTACGACACACCCCGGGTGAGAGTGGAACGCTTTGAGGAGGCGGTGCAGGTCGTGCAGGGGCTGCTGCGCACCGACGGTCCCTTCTCCTTTTCCGGGAACTACTACACGGTGCACGACCACACGCTCCTGCCCCGACCGGTGCAGCAGCCCGGACCGCCGTTGATCATCGGTGGCGGCGGCCGCCGCGTGCTCACCTTCGCCGCCCGGCACGCCGACATCGTCAGCATCAACGTCAACCTGCGGGAGGGCACCGGGGGGCCCGAGACGGCGCCCGACGCATCACCCGAGCGGACCCGCGAGAAGGTGGCCTGGGTGAGGGAGGCCGCCGGCTCCCGGTTCGCCGATCTGGAGCTCAACGCCCTGATCGGCTTCGTCAACATCACCGACGACGCCACCGGACTGGCCGGGGCCATGGCACCGCACTTCGGCATCAGCCCGGCCGACACGCGGCATATCCCGTTGGCCCTCCTGGGCACGCTGGACGAAATGGTCGAGGAGCTGGAGTGGCGCCGCCAGGAGTACGGCATCTCCTACTGGTCGATAGAGGCCGACAGCTGGGAGGCCCTGGGGCCGGTGGTGAGTAGGTTGTCGGGCACATGACCATCACCACCAGCACCGGGTGGGAAGCCATCGGCACGCACCGCCGGCTGTGCGGGCACCACGTCTTCACCGTTGACGCACCGGCGATCGGGACCGAGGTGCACGACCCCCTCCTGATCCTGCACGGCTTCCCCACCTCGTCCTTCGACTACGCCGCCGTCCTGGACGGCCTGCGGGCCGGCCGGCGTGTGCTCCTGATCGACCTGCTCGGGTACGGGCTCTCCGACAAGCCGGACCAGCCCTACACCATGGCGTTGCAGGCCGACCTGGCGGCCGCCTTCGTGGCCGAGTTGGGGCTGGCCAGCATTGCCCTTCTCACCCACGACATGGGTGACACGGTCGGTGGGGAGCTCCTGGCCCGCCGCCGGGACGGGACCTGGCCGGTGACGGTCACGCGCCGTGTCATCACCAACGGGAGCATCTACATAGCGCAGGCCCACCTGACCGACGGCCAGCTGCTCCTCCTCAGCCTGCCCGACGAGAAGCTGTCCCCCGACATGCCGATCGACGCCGGGTCACTGACCCGGAGCCTGCGTGACACCTTCAGCCCCGCCGCGTCCCTGCCCCCGGTCGGATCCCGTGACGACCCGCTACCCCCGACCGTCGAGCAGATCCTGCACGCCGACGGGCACCTGATGCTGGCCAGGCTCATCCGCTACGTGGAGGAGCGGCGCCGGAGCGAGCGGCGCTTCACCGGGGCCATCGAGTCCGACCCGTCCCCCCTCCACGTCGTCTGGGGCCGGGACGATCCCATCGCCGTCCCGTCCATGGTCGACACCCTGGTGGCCGCCCGCCCCGATGCCTCCGTGGCGCTGCTCGACGGCGTGGGCCACTACCCGATGGTCGAGGCGCCCGGGCGCTTCCTCCAGGCGGTGCTGCCCGGTTTGGGTTAGGCCGGTGCCACGACCTTGAGGCTGCGCACCTCGGTGGGCAGGCTGTCGTAGAGGTCCGCCACCAAGTCGTCGCGCAGGGCCCGCCGCGCCTCGTCGTCCCACTTGTTGTCGAACTGGTAGGGGTCGTCGTCCACGTTGTAGAGCTCTCCGGTGGCGATACCGATCCCGCCCGGGCCGGTCTCCGTCTGCTCGTACACGACCGGGCAGGGGGTGAGCACCCCGTCGCCCCAGACCTCCTCTAGCCCGTTGGGTTGGCCGGCGGTGGAGGGCTCGTACACCGTGCACAACCAACCGTCCCGGTAGATGGAGCGCAGGTGCATGCCGTAGCCCGGGAACTGGCTGTCCCACTCGCAGAGCATGCGCTCCCGTCCGGCCTCGCCGTCCGCCGTCGGCAGGGCGTGCCCCTGCATGAAGTCCGCCGGATCGACACCGGCGATGGCGCAGAAGGTCGGGGCCAGGTCGACCTGCCCGACGGGGTCGCGCACCACGCTCGGCGCGATCCCCGCTGAGGGAGCGGGGCGCCAGATGAACGGCAGGCGCATGAGCGCATCGGTGTGGTACGGGCCCTTGTAGAGGAGCCCGAAGTCACCCTGTAGCTCGCCGTGGTCGGTGGTGAAGATGACGTCGGTGTCCTCCGTCCACGAGCGGTGGGCCACCGTCTTAAGCACCCTCCCGCAGGCCTCGTCGATCAGCTCGTTCATGACGTGCACCTTGGCATTGACCTCACGGATCTGGTCGTGCGAGAGCCGCGAGGGCACGAAGGCGGCCGGGCCGCCCTCCATGTTGGGGAAGCGACCCTCCCAGTAGGCCAGCCAGTGCTCGGGCTTGCGGGCCAGGACGGCACGTATTGCGTCGTCCGAACCCGGATGCCCGGGGGGTAGGTCCAGACCCTGCCAGGGGACCCGGTGCAGCTCGGACGCCGGAGGGTCCCAGGGGTGGTGCGGGTCGGGAAACGACATCCAGCAGAACCACGGTTCGTCCTGTCCGAGCGAGTCCAGCCATGAGACGGCCAGGTCGGCCACCCAGTCCGTGTGGTACCACTCCCGCGGGATCGGGTTGTTCTTGGTCTCGGGAGCCAACGTGTCGCCACCGGGCTCGGCCTTCAGCAGCCCGGCGAAGCTGTGCAGGTGCTCCGGGTGGTGCGCGGCCAGCCAGCGCCCGTAGTGCGCGATGGGCGTCTTCCCCCACGCGGCGGCGTGCATGGCCTGCTCCGACCGCTCGAAGCCGCGCCAGGGGCCGGTGTCCCCACGCGCCACCCGGGCGTTCTCCTCGAACTGCAGCTGCGGGTCGAACGCCGGCTCGAAGTGCGCCTTCCCGAGCAGGGCCGTGCGGTAGCCCGCCTTCTCGGCCAGGTAGGACGCCACCGACGGCGCATCGGTGGGCAGCGCGATCCCGTTGGCCACCACGCCATGGGTGCGTACGTACTGACCGGTCAACATGGTGGAGCGGGCCGGCATGCACACGGTGTTCTGGTTGTAGGCCCGCCGGTAGTTGACCCCCTCGGCGGCCAACTTGTCGATCACCGGTGTGCGGGCCACCGTCCCCCCGTTGCAGCCCAGGCTGTCGTAGCGCTGCTGGTCCGTGGTGATGAAGAGGATGTTGCGCCCCCTCCTCCCGGTCCCCTCAGGCATGGGAGCCGGGCCGGTCCACCAGGGGCTCGCAGGCCAGCAGGACAGTGCGGTCCAGGCCGGCCTCCCGGTGCTTGTGCGCTTCGGTGTACTTGGGCGACGTCACCATGTCGACGAAGGCGGCCCGGCTCGGGTAGGAGACGAGCACCACCAGGTCCCACCCGTCGGCCTCGGTGTCCCCGATCACGACATGTTCGGGACGGCCCATCCACACCACGCGGCCGCCGCGCTCCTCGACCATCTTGACGGCCTGCTCGCCGTAGTCACGGTAGGCGTCGCGGCCCGAGCTCCCTTCGGCACCTTCGGACGCCGAGAAGTGGAGCAGGTTGATCATCACCACCTCGCCCTCTCTCGGGGCCCGGGAGAACGCGGTGAACTGCTCCTTGGTCGGGGTGATGGCCATTGGTGGTTCCCTTCCTTCCTGGCGCCACGGCGTGGCGCTTCAAGCTACTGCCAAGAGATCGCTTCGGCAGGCCGCCCCGGGCCGCCCTCAACCCATCTCCAGCAGGCGAAGGACGTCCTTCTTGACCGCCATGGTGAGACTCAGCAGCAGCGCCAGGCGGTCCATGGTGCCGGGCACCGCGAGCACGCGCTGGGCGTCGAACGCGTTCAACGGCGCCTCGGCACAGAGCTGCCAGCAGGCGACGTCGTGGTCTGTGGCGAAAGAGGTGCCGGCCGACAGGGTGGGCGATTGGCCGAACTCGGCCAACAACCCCCTCGTGCGGCGCACGCACCGGGTGACCTCGTGCACCAGCGACGGATCCACCGGCTCCGTCGGGGACGGCCACTCCTGCACCCTGGCGCGCGGATAGGGGGCGTCGGCCAGCCATTCCCCCACCGTGATGCGCGCCTCACCCCGGGCGAGGATCACCCAACGGCCATCGGGCAGGGAGGCGGCCTCGCCGATGACGGCTCGCGTGCCCACCGCCATCCGCTCGTCGCCCCCGCCGACTTCGGGGCCGCGCGCGATGAGGACGATGCCGAACCGGGAGTCACCGGCCAGGCAGTCCGCCATCATGGCCCGGTAGCGAGGCTCGAACACGTGCAGGGGGATCCGGGCGTGCGGGAAGAGGACCGTCGAGAGCGGGAACATGGGAAGGTGCCGCAACGGCACTCCCCCCGGCGAAGTGCCCGTCATCCCCGGCCATGCTTCACGAGGTGGGGTGCACCAGCCGGCGCGCCGATCCCCGGACGCGAGCAGGACCGGCGCGTGAGCCGGTCCGCTGCTCGTTTTGTAGTGCAACTTGTCGGTGGTCCATTCGGCTCCAACCTGCGGCGCTGTTGGTGCGGGGACCGCCTTACCGGCCGGCCGGCACACGCACCGGCGCGATCGCGGCCACAGACATGCGCCGGGCATCGTGCCGAATCAACCACTCTGCGGCGCCACCGAAACCGACATCGGTGACGCAGGTTCAACCCGGTGGATCGCCTTCCTCGTGAGAGCTGCTCGATGTCATCGGAAGCTCCTTTCCACTCCGGGCAACAGAGCCATTTCCCGTTGCCGCATTGACTCCAGTATCTGCCTCATTCCGCTGACTGTGAACCCCACGCGAACTGCATATTCGCGAAGACCCAGGTCAGCTCCGCCTCCGACACAGAATCTTCATGTGAGCGCCGGCATCCCGCCGGGGGCGCCGGATCGCCTCCCTGCTGGCGCGCCGCCTACTCTCTCCCCATGGCACTCCCCCAACCCAAAGAGAACACCACCGCCCTGGTCACCGGATCTTCATCGGGCATCGGCGCCGACATTGCGCGCGAGCTGGCCAAGCGGGGCCACGGCGTCACCCTGGTGGCCCGTCGCGAGGACCGGCTCAAGACCCTGGCCGACGAGTTGGCCCAGACGTACCAGGTGCGCACCGAGGTGATCGCCGCCGACCTCACCGATGCCGGTTCCCGGGCCGAGCTGCCCGGTGAGATCGAGCGCCGGGGCCTGACCGTCGACATCCTGGTGAACAACGCCGGCTTCTCCACCATGGGGCCGGTGCACAAGGGTGACCGGGGCGCCGAGCTCTCCATGGTGCGCACAAACGTGGAAGCCGTGGTCGATCTGTGCACGCTCTTCGTGGCCGGCATGGTGTCCCGCCACCGGGGCGCCGTCCTCAACACGGCCTCCACCGCGGCCTTCCAGCCCCTGCCCGGTCAGGCCGTCTACGGCGCGTCGAAGTCCTTCGTCCTTTCCTACGGAAGGGCACTCGGTGTCGAGCTCAAGGGCACGGGGGTCACCGTCACCACCCTGTGCCCGGGACCGGTGGAGACCGGGTTTGCCGAAGCGTCCGGCCTCACCGATGAGCAGGCGGGTGAATCGCTGCCGAAGTTCATGTGGGTCCCGGCGGCGCAGGTGGCCAAGGCTGCCGTGGCGGGCCTGGCCGCCGGGCACCCGGTGGTCATCCCTGGCGCAGCCAACCGGATCGGCGCCGTCCTGGCCCACCTGCTCCCCAATTCACTGATCCTGCCGTTCCTGGCCCGGCAACACCCCGCCTTGAAGAACTCGCTGTAGGCGATGACCGCGCAGCTGGTCCACGAGCTCGACCTTCCCCTGCTCAATCTCATGGGCATGGATCGAGCCGATGCCATCGACGCCATAGAGGTCGCCCGCGCCCAGCATTGGCTGGCCAAGACGGAGATGGGTTACGCGGTGATGCGCCTGCAGGACGTCACGGCCGTTCTGCGTGACCGGCGCTTCCACTCGGCGCTGTCGCTCCTGCCCCAGATGGCCGGCCTGCCCGACTCGGGCTACGCCAACCGCCGTCGACAGTCGATTCTCTCCATGGAGGGCGAGGAGCACTCCCGGCTGCGCCGTCTGGTGGCCCCCGCCTTCACCCCCGCCTCGGCCAATCGGTTGCGCCCCACCATGCAGGCCGTGGTGGGTGACCTGGTCGACCGGGTCGCCCCGCAGGGCGAGTGCGAGTTCGTGGCCGACATCTGCGAGCCCTACCCCATCCCCATCATCTGCGAGCTTCTCGGGGCGCCGCCCCAGGACTGGAAGCTCTTCTCGGCCTGGGCCACCGACATCTTCCGCATCTTCAACAACAATCTGGCCGAAGATCTCCCCCTTATTGAGCGGGCGGCCGGTGAGCTCACCGAGTACGTGAGCGACATGATCGCCGAACGACGGATCAACCCGCGCCATGACCTGCTCAGCGACCTGATCGCCATTGAAGAGGAGGGTGACCGTCTCTCCACCGAGGAGATGGCGATGATGGCCGAAGCCGTGCTCATGGCCGGCACCGACACCACGCGCAACCAGCTGGCCTGCTGCGTGGCCCTCTTCTGTGATCACCCCGACCAATGGGCCATGCTGGCCGAGCAGCCCGAACTAGCCCCGCGGGCGGTCGAGGAGACGATGCGTTTCCTGGGGGCGGTGCGGGCCACGGCGCGCTTCGCCTCGGAGGACATCGTCTACCGGGATGTCCTCTTCGCGCAGGGGACCATCGTCTCGACCGCCCTGGCCGGAGCCAATCGGGACCCCGAGGCCTGGGAGCACCCCAACCGGTTCGACATCACCACCGAGCGCGGCACGGCGCACATGACGTTCGGCTCGGGCATCCACTTCTGCATGGGTGCCGCACTGGCCCGGGCCGAGCTGCAGGAGGCCCTGCCCCTCCTGGCCCGGCGCATGCCCGGCCTGGCTCCGGCCGGCCCGATCGAATGGAAGCCGGCTACCTTCGGGATCTGGGGGCCGGCACGGCTCCCCGTCTGCTTCGACCCTTCTTGACCCAGGCGAGCCGACCCCTTCGGCTCAGTCCCGGGTGGGCAGGGCTGCGGTCGCCTGGCCGACCAGCTTGTCCTCGCCGTCGCCGTTGGAAAGGATGACGGACAGGTCGACCAGCGCCTGGCCGCCCTCCTCCCGCTTGCCGGTGACCACGATCTTCGAGGAGAGCACCTCGTCGGGCCAGGTCTGCCGGGCGAAGCGCACCTGGTAGCGCGTCACGTTCCCCACGCCCACGAAGTCCGTCAGCGCCGAGCCCAGCAGGCCCATGGAGAACATGCCGTGCCCGAAGACGCTGGGCTGCCCGGCGGCCTGGGCCGCCACCTCGTCGTGGTGCATCGGGTTGAAGTCGCCCGACGCCCCGGCGTACTTCACCAGATCGGTCCGGGTCAGCTTGTGCGAGGTCACCGGGGCCTCGTCACCGACCTTCACGTCATCGAAATACAGCTTCTTCTCACCCATTGCGTCGACCTCCAGTCGAATGCTCGCTCATTCTCACTTCACGCCCCGAACAGGTGCAGCACGTGGTCGATGGACCAGATGTCCCAGGAGTGCGTGCCCAGGACGACCACCGAGGCCAGGACCATCATGAAGTTCTGGCCCTGCTCCGCCCAGTCGCTGATCATCAAAATGAAGTACATGATGTTCAGCAGGATCCCGGCCACAGCGGCGACCGGGGTGAGGAAGCCCGCCATCAGGCCGAGGCCGATGGCCAGCTCTCCCAGTACGACCACGTAGGCCATGATCTTCGGGCGGGGCACCACAATGGCGTCGAAGCCCTTCTTGACGAAGGGCCACTTGTGCTTCTCGGCCACCGACTGGCCCCAGCTGATGCCGGCGCCCCGCTTGAACCAGGCCGTCTTGTCCTTGTGCCAGAAGCTCTTGAACCACCACGCGCCCAGGCCGATCCGCAGCACGGCCAACCATTGGGCGCCGTTCAGCCAGGTGGTGGAATGCACGGTCGTCGACATGCGGGCTACGAGCGGTGGATCAGGTTGAAGCGCGCCGTCACCACCGGCTCGCCGGTCTTCTCGTCGCTCCAATTGGTCTCGCTGACGATGAACGTCATGGTCTTGCCCTTGGACTCCTTCTGGTAGGCGTCGGTGATCTTGCCCTCACTCACCAGAACGTCCCCCACCACGACGGGGCGATGGTAGATGAACTCCTGCTCGCCGTGGAGGATGAGGCCCCCTTTGGCCATGAGCGGGCCCACGGCGGTCATCAGGGGGCTCCCCGTGGGCGCGTCGGCCGGCTGGATCTCCTCGAACTTGCCGGCGAACTCCATGGCGAAGGGCCACGTGGGCGGGGCGGGAATGGCAGCGAACCCCGCCGCCTTGGCCGCTTCGGGGTTGCGGTAGATCGGGCTGGTGCTGAGGACCGCATCGGCGAAGTGCGTCACCGGGCCCCGCTCCACGACCACCTTGGCCTTGCCCGTCGGCTGCCCGATGATCCCTTTGAGAACGTCTTCTTGCGCTGCGGCGCCGTCGGCCACCGTCTTCCTCCTTGTCCCCCTCCGCCTTTGTTCTGAACCACGTCGTCATGGCGGGCACCGGCGCGTCACCGGTGCAGCGCTAAAGGTAGCGGGTCGCTCCGGTCCCGCCCAATCCGAACCCGCTCCGGCGGCCCGACCCCCGCCTGGGTACCATCGGACGCCATGCCCGACTTCTTCCAGGTGGTGCACACCCAGCGGGCGGCGCGTTCATTCCTGCCCGACGACGTGGACGATGACACCGTGACGCGCATCCTCACCGCCGCCACCCATGCGCCGAGCGCGGAGAACAGCCAGCCCTTCGTCTTCATCGTGGTACGCGATGCCGCCCTCCGGAAGGCCATCGGTTCCCTCACCGCCCGTATCTGGGAGGGCGGGGCCAGGGCGCTCGAGGCCGACCGGCTCTCCCCCGCCTTCCTGCGCGATGTCGACCGGGGGGCGATGGGGGGCATCGCCGGTGCCCCCGTCCTCATTGTGGTGTGCGGGGACACCAGGCTCACCTACCCGCAGTCCATGGACGCTTCCGTCTTCCCCGCTGTGCAGAACCTGCTCCTGGCCGCCCACGCCCTCGGGCTGGGCTCGACCCTGACCACCATGCCGCTCCTGGGGGGTGAGGAGCTCTCCGAGCCCCTCGGCCTCCCCGCCGCAGTGGTGCCCATTGCCGTGATCCCCTTGGGGCACCTGCCCAAGCCGCTGGGCCCGCCCCGGCGCCGGCCACTGGCCGAGAAAGCCCACCTCAATCGCTACGGCACCCCCTTCCCCTGAGTCGGGTCCGCCAACGCCCGCGGCCTACGCCCTGCTGATCTCCTCCACGAAGGCGCAGTAGCGCTCCAGGATCACCGGCCAGCGGTAGTGCGCCTCCACGTAGCCCAGGCCGTTGCGGCGCATGGTCTCGTGCAGCACGGCATCGCCCGTCATCCGCTCGACCACGGCCTCAAATTCGGCGAAGCCCTCGAACCACATTCCCGCCCCTGACTGCTCGCAATGCTCCCGAGTGGCCCCGCACACCGCGTTGACGATGACCGGTGCCCCCGCCGTCATGGCCTCGACCACGGTGAGGGAGAACGCCTCGAAGGGCGACGGGGCCACCAGGGCCACCGCACCCCGCAGCAGCCCCCATTTTGCGGTGTCGTCGATCATCCCGGTCACCACCACGTCGTCCGTGTCATCGGGGGGGTCGACCACCTGGCCCACCAGGACCAGGCGCAGGGGCCCGGGGTGCCGTTCCTTGTAGGCCCGGAAGAAGCGCCACAGGATGCCGGTGCCCTTCTTGTCGTCCACTCTCCCGATGCACAGCAGGTAGGGCGCCTCGCCCAACCCGAATGTGGCCCGGGCCCCCGCCGCGCTCCCCTCGGCCTCCTCGACGCCCAGTCCCACCAGTACCTGGGGAGTGGAGGCCACGTTGAACCGTTCGTGGACCAGGCGGCGCTCGCTGCGCGTCTGGAAGACCAGGCCCCGGCACCGGGAGAACAGGTCGTCGAAGAGCGGGAGGTGCAGCGCCGGCTCCTCATGGGCCGCCGGGTGCATGATGGCCCGCTCCTGTACCAGGGGCAGCCCACGGATGGTCGGGTAGTAGAGGTAGGGATAGAAGGCAATCAACTCAGCGTCGCTGGACTCCACAGCCCGCAGGAGCGCCGGTGACCGTGGTCCCTGCAGGTCGACCCAGCGCTCCATGTCCTCCACTCCGGCGTGTTCAGGATCAGCCAGCAGCCGGCCCGAGAGCGGGTGGAACCCCTCGGCCCGCCCCGCTTCGGAGGCGATCCGGCGCACGGTCACCCCGTTGATGGTCTCGGTCCCTTCGGGCAGCTCGTCGCGCCAGGTCAGCGCGTCGAGCGCGCAGGTGGTCAACACCTCCACCTGGTAGCCGCGGTCGGCCACCAGGTGCTCGGCGAACATCCGCGCCCCCGTCTCGGCACCGCCGCGGATCTGGGTGCCGTAACGGGGCACCACGTAGGCGATCTTCACGGCGGCCCGCCGTCACGCACGGGAGTTCGTCTGACCTTTGGCGTCACCCGTCTCCTTCTGGGGTGACACCTTGTAGACCAGCCATCCCTCGGCCACCACCGCGTCATCGACGGACCGCCGGACCTCGGCCTGGCAGAACGAGACCGATCTCCCGCGGCGGGTCACCCAACCCTCACCGATGAGATCCGTCTCCCCGGCGGCATTGAGGAAGCGGATCTGCAGATCGATCGTCACCATGAAGGGCAGGTCGTCATACCCGCTGGCCAGCGCCGGCACCACCACGGTGTCGATGAGCGTGGCGATGGCTCCCCCGTGGATCACCCCGGCCGGTTGGCGGAGCTCGGAACGGTACGGCAGGCGCATCCGGGCGTAGTCGACCCGCACCTCTTCCAGCTCCAGGCCCACGACGTTGGGGAAGTAACGCTCGGGCCAGGAGCCGAAGTGCGACCAGTGCTCCGCCCGGCTGGCGCTGAGAGGCTGGTGCGATGCGGCTCGGTGGTCGTGTCCGGCAGGAGGCATGCCTGCGACCATAACGGCCGGCGCCGCCCCACCCGGCCTGAAGCTGACGCTCGAGTCAGGTCCACGGATATGGTGAGCCCGTGCAGGAGCACCACTACTTCGTCGACATCGACGCCACACCGGACGAGCTCTGGCAGCTCTTCTGGTTCCGGGCGCCCCGCTCGCAGTCCGGGGACGTGACCATTGAGATCCTCCACCCCGGGGACGCGGTCGGCGAGGGTCTGGTGCGGCACTGCACGTTCAGGGTGCCGCGCTACCTGCTCTCGGGTGGCCGGGGCCAGTCCTGGGAATGGCTGACCGAGGTGACTCCGCAGTCCTCATGGAAGTACAACGCCATCGGTCGTCCCCTGTGGTCGCAGGCCGAGGGGCGCACACGTTTGGAGGACCTGGGTGACGGTCGGACCCGGGTGCACTTCTCCGAGGCCTACCACGCCTTCAACCCCATCATGCGAATGCTGTTCGAGAAGCGGGTGCACCGTTTCATCTCCAAGGACAACGACCAGCTCATAAAGTGCTCGCTCACCACCGGTGTGCAGTACCTGCGGGCCGCCAAGGCCAAAGCGAAGGCCAAGTCCGAGGCCCGGGCAGCGACCGAGCCGGAGGGCTCAGCCGATCGGCCCTGACTCCTCCGCGCGCCTCTGCACCAGGAGCACAGCGAGCTGCCGGAAGGCCCGGCCCCGGTGTGAGATCTGATGCTTCTCCCCCGCCGTCATCTCGGCGAAGGTGCGGCCGCCACCGCCGTTCGGCACGAAGACCGGGTCGTAGCCGAAGCCACCGTGACCCCTTCCCACCTGGGCGATCGTCCCTTCCACGACTCCCTCGGCCCACACTTCTGAACCGTCCGGGAAGGCGGCCAGGGCGATCGTGAGGAAGCGGGCCCGGTGCGGGCCGCCGTGGTCCCCCAGCGCACCGAGCTCGCCCAGCAGCTTGGCCACGTTGTCGGCGTAGGTCGCATCCTCACCGGCATAGCGGGCCGAGCGCACCCCCGGGGCGCCACCCAGCGCGTCGACCTCCAGGCCGGTATCGTCCGCCACGGCCGCCATCCCGGTGGCGGCGACCAGGGCCCGTGCCTTCAGCCGGGCGTTGGCCAGCAGGGTGTCCCCGTCCTCGACCACCTCGGCCACGTCAGCGGGCCGGGGCACGAGCGTGATGTCGAGCGCACCGGAGAGCACATCGGCGATTTCGGCCGCCTTGTCCGGATTGGCCGACGCCACCACGAGGACCAGCGCGCCGACCCGGGTCACCGGGGCGGTGGCGGGTCGGCCAGCACAGCCGATTGCAGGTCCGAGAGCTCCCGGATGCCGGCCTCGGCCAGGCCGAGGAGGCTGTCCAGCTCACCACGGCTGAACGCCAAGCCCTCCGCCGTCCCTTGCACCTCGACGAAACGCCCGGCACCGGTCATGACCACGTTCATGTCCACTTCGGCCCGGGAATCCTCGCTGTAGGGCAGGTCCAGCATGGGCACTCCGTCAATGATCCCCACGGAAATGGCGGCCACCGAGTCGGTCAGCGGGTTCTGCCGCAGCGTGCCGGCCTGTTGCATGCGGGAGAAAGCGTCGTGCAGGGCGACATAGGCGCCGCAGATGGAGGCCGTCCGCGTGCCACCATCGGCCTGCAGCACGTCGCAGTCGACCGTGATCTGCGCCTCCCCCAATGCCACCAGGTCGCACACCGCCCGCAGGGAGCGGGCGATGAGGCGCTGTATCTCCTGGGTGCGCCCGGACTGCTTCCCCTTCGCCGCCTCGCGGGACGCCCGCTCGGGCGTCGAGCCGGGCAGCATGGAGTACTCGGCGGTGACCCAGCCCTTGCCGCTGCCCCGCATCCACGGAGGGACGCGGTCCTCGACCGAGGCCGTGCACAGGACCTTGGTCTGCCCGAAGGTGACCAGGACCGAACCCGGCGCCATGACCGTGTAGTCCCGCAGGAATTCGACCGGCCGCAGTTGCCCGAGCGCACGCCCGTCGGCCCGGGCGGTACGCGTCCCGTCACTCACCCCGTCATTGTCGGACACTGCACTCCTCTCTTCTCCTCGACCAGCCGGCTACCAGGTGAAGACGTCACCGGCGTGAGCCTGCTCCACCGGCGCCCCGAAGGCCATCTCGGCCTCTGATCGAACGGCCTCGGCCGACACCGTAGGCCACCGGTGCGTGATGATCAGTCGGGTGACCCCGGATGCCCGCGCCATGGTCCCAGCCTCCCGCCCGCTCAGGTGGAGGAGGGTCCCCTCCGCTTCGCTCGTGTACGTCGCCTCGCACAAGAAGGTCCCGATCCCCGCGCCCAGCTCCTCGACCGACCACCCGGTACCGGTGTCGGCCGAGTAGGCCAGGGTCGCCCCCTGGTGCGCCAGGGCGACGGCCAGGGTCGGGGGTCCGTGGTCCGTGGCCACGAACCGGGCCTGCAGGACACCGATGGTCAGCACCATGGACGGCGCCAGCTCGTGCCAGGCCATCCACGGTGCCGAGGCGTAGTGCGACCGCTGCCGCACACCGGGCGGGGCATGGACCGGCAATCGACGTCCCCGTTCCCCGAACCACGACCGCCCCGGGCCATGGCCGGCCCAGGTGGCCAGCGACTCCAGGTCCGTCCAGTGGTCGGGATGCTCGTGGGTCACCACGACCGCCGTCAGCGCGGCCGGGTCTCCCCATTCCTGCAGCCGGGCGAAGGTGCCCGGACCGGCATCGAGGAGCACCGCGGTGGCACCGGCCTCGACCACGTAGCCGCTGCCGGCGCCGCCCGGGCCGGGCCAGCTCCCGTCGCATCCGAGCACGGTGAGGGAGCGCACCGCGGGCTCAGCTCCCGTGCTCGACCGCTTCGGGGGATGAGTGGGGCGGGATCTCAAGGGCGGCCACCGGGTCGCGGTAGGTCTTGAGCTCAATGACGTTGCCACTGGGGTCGGCCAATTTGGCCTTGGTCTGCTCGGTGCGCCGGCCCTGGGCATCGGTGGTCGGGGGTGCCACCCACGCCACCCCGTGCGCCACCAGCCGGGTCACCAGCGCGTCGAACTCCGCCCGGCCCAGCGTGACCCCGAAGTGGCGCGCCGATCCCGGTTCGAGAGGTGCCACCTCATCGGCCCGGTCCTGCAGGGTGAGCTGCATGCCGAAGAACCACACGTCGCAGAAGCCGTCACGCTCCCGCGCCGCCTGGCATCCCATGGAATGCACGTAGAAGTGCCGCGCTTCGGCCAGATCACGCACGGGGAGGGAGAGGTGGAGGATCCGCAGCACCCGCCCACACTAGGCACGGAGCCTCATGATCGCCCCGCCGCCTTCAGCACGCAGCGCGCCATGTACAAGGGATGGTGGCGCTCCGCCGGAGAGGACGCGTGCAGCCGGCAGAGGTAGAGCGAGGCGCCCAACGCCGGCCGGTCGGGAAAGTGCCCGCGAGGCACCTTCCACACCCAGGCGGAGTGGTCGATGGACGGGGCGCGTCCGAACACCATGGTCAAGAATCCCGATGCGTAGGTGGGGTCCCGACTCAGCCCGTCAATGACCACCTCGTTGACGTGCCAGTCCCTCAGCGCCCGGCGCACCGCCGCCACCTGGGCGCGGGTGCCGATCGGCTGCGGGGTCCCGAAGAGGGTGAGGTCGCTCATGATGCGACGGGCGGACCCAGGCGCTCCCTGACCCACCGGGCCCCCGTGGGCATCGGGCGTCTTCATCGCCGCGCCGGCCAAGCGGAAGTGCATGCCGCTGACGGCCTGCCACAGCATGGGGGCCGGGGAGCCCGAGACGGCAAAGGGGACGGTGAGGAGGACGGTGCCGCTCGCCAGCTCCGGCTCCACGCCCGACATCCATGGCGGCACCTGTGCCGGGACCACGGTGAAGGGAACGTCGAAGGTGGCGAAGACGGGGCCCAGCGCGGCCAGCGCCACGATGGCGGTGGCCAGGGCCGACACCACGTTGTCCCGCGGCGAGGCCCATGTCGCCCCGCCGGTGAGGTATCGGCGCACGGCATCGAGACCACAGGCGAGGAGCATGGCGAGGAAGAGCGAAATGAAGGGGGCGAACTGGGCCGGCAGGATCTCCTTGAGCACGGGAAGATCCGAGAGGTAGCGCCAGGGCAGCCAGATGCGCTCCCACGAGCGCGGGGCCCCGAAGAGATAGGCACCGAGGGAGATCCACATCACCAGTGCGCCCAGAAGGAGGAGGAGCCACACCAGGGGGCGACGGCGGGCCAGGACGACCGAGGCCACCGCCTCCATCATGAGCCCGGGGCCCAGGTAGTTCGGTGGCGCCCCGATCCGTCCGGTGTAGCCCCCGAAGCGGACGTAGGAATTGGCGAAGGAGTTGAAGTGGCCCGGGAAGAGGAACCCCGACAGCGGAACGCCGCTGAGTGGAGCGATGGCGAAGAGCACGCCGGAGACGGACTGTGATCCGGCCAGCCCGAACCACGTCGGATACGCCAGGAGCGCCGCCGCCACCGAGAAACCGATGGCCAGCGCCGGGCCGGCGTGGGCCGAGCGTTCCCGGACCTGGCGCCAGCCGACGCCGGCGCAGACCAGGAGCCCGACCCCGGCGAACAGCATGCACATCATGAGGACTTCAGGGGAGATGAGGAACTGGACCACCATCAGCGCCGCCAGCGCCAGGCCGTCCCGCCGGGGTGACTTTTCCTGGCGGACCACAATTTCGTGCAGGGTGGTGAACAGGAGCGGGGGCACCACCAGGACGGTGACCGACACGTGTGCGAAGGCCAATGCCGAGAGCATGGCGGACGAGTACCCGTAGACGAGCGCCGCCGGTATGGCACTGGGCTTCCAGCTGACCAAGGGCCGGAGGGCCAGCCAACACCCCCAGGCGCTGACCGCCGGGGCCAGGGTCAACGCGACGTTGGTGGCCGTCACCGGTCCCCACAGCCAGGTGACCGGGCTCAAGACCACCCCGACCAGGGTTCCCGAGGTATTGGACAGCAGATTGGCTCCCTGCGGCACGTTGACCATGCCCGAGAAGAACAGGTTGGCCAGGTGCGGCAGCGCCCAGGCGGGCCACGCCATGAACCAGACTTCCTGTGCCGGATCGCCGCACGCGCAGGGCAGGGTGGATGCGGGGTGCCCGGTCCACACGTGCCACCACAGCGCCAAGGATGGGAGCGCAAAGAGAAGGATGACCAGGGCATGAAGCCACACAGCCCGGGTGGCCAGGTGGAGGCGCTGCCACCTCAACGAGCGTCTCGGCGCGTCCATCTGGCTCATCACTGCCGGGGAGCGTACAGGTGGCGGAAAAACGATTGAGGGAACTGCGCTCTTCCCGATCCACGGTGCGCCGGCATCGCCGGCCACCGCCGGATCTCCATGGCTGACCTGAGGGCGTCCTTCTGCTCCCTCGGGCATACCGACGTCACCACGTACATCCAGAGCGGCAACGTCATCTTCCGCTCACGGTCCACGGACACCGCCCGCCTGGTGACCGGCCTTGAGGCGCAACTGGCCGCCGCCTTCGGCAGCTCGCCCGCCGTCATCCTGCGCACCGTGCCCGACCTGCTGCGGATCGGGATGGCCAGCCCCTACGCCGAGCGGGGCGCTGATCCGGCCCGCCATCACGTGACGTTCCTGGCGCAGACCCCTTCGAGGGAACGGGTACACGCGCTCTCGCTGCCCGAGAGCGGGGGCGATGAGCTGGTGCTCAGTGGGGCGGAGGTCTACGTGCACACACCGGACGGCTATGCCCACACCAGGTTGACCGGGACCTTCTTGGAGCGGCACCTGGGAGTGCTCAGCACCACGAGGAACTGGAACGCGGTCACCAAGCTCTGTGCCCTGCTCAGAAATAGATGATCCCCTTGGCCCGCTCGGTCACTTCGTCGAGGTCGTCCGTCCAGGCCCCGGTGGAGAGGTACTTCCAGCCGCCGTCGGCCGAAACCACCACAATGGAGGCTTCCACTCCCGCCGGCACCGACGCCGCGCACTTGATCGCTCCGGCCACGGCCGCGCCCGTCGATAGCCCGGCGAACACTCCGACGTCCGCCAGCCGCCGCGTCCACTCGATCGACTCCCGCGGCCGGACCACGGTCTTGCGGTCAAGCAAGGCGGCCCCGCCCAGCTCCTCGAAGATGGGCGGGATGTAGCCGTCGTCCAGGTTGCGCAGGCCGTCGACCATCTCCCCCGATGGCGGCTCGACGGCCCAGATCTGCACGGCACTGCCCAGCTTCTCGCGCAGGAAACGCCCCACCCCGAGCAATGTCCCCGAGGTGCCCAGGCCGGCCACGAAATGTGTGACCTCCGGGCAGTCGCGCAAGATCTCGGGGCCGGTGCCCTCATAGTGCGCCTGGGGATTGGCCGGATTGCCGTATTGATAGAGGAAGACCCAGTCCGGGTTCTCCTCGGCCAGTCGGCGCGCCACGCGCACGGCGCCGTTGGAGCCCTCTGACCCGGGCGACTCAATGATCTCGGCGCCCCATAGCTCCAGGAGCTGGCGCCGCTCAATGGACACGTTCGTCGGCATGACGACCTTCAAGCGGTAGCCCTTGACCCGGCAGACCAGCGCCAGGCCGATGCCGGTGTTGCCCGACGAGGGCTCCATGAGGATCTGATCGGGCTTGCCGGGCACCAGTACCCCTGTCCGCTCGGCCTCCTCCACCATGGACAGGGCGACCCTGTCCTTCACCGATCCGCCGGGGTTCTGCCCTTCCAGCTTCACGTGGATCCGGGCCGCCGGGTTGGGGCTGAGCGCGCTGATGTCCACCAGCGGCGTGTTGCCGATCAACCCCAGCACCGACGGGTACCGCGGCATTCAGCCGCCGGCGACGGCCGGCAGGATGGAGATTTCGGCGCCGTCGGGCACCGGAGTTTCCAGTCCGCTGAGGTAGCGCACATCGTCGTCGTCGAGATACACGTTCACGAATTTGTGCAGGGAGCCGTCCTCCTGGACCACCTGGCCGGCCAGCCCCGGGTACTCGGCCACCAGCTTGCCCAGCACGTCACCGATGGTCGCCCCACCGACGCTGACCACAGCCACGCCACCGGCATGGGTGCGCAGGACGGTCGGTAGGCGTACTTGCACGGTCACGGGGCCTCCTCAATTGACGGTCTGAATCTTGCTGCCTTGGGGTTGCCTTCAGGCCGGTCCGGTGATTGTTGACTGATCTGGTGAGGATTCTATCGGGAGCCCCCCGGGTCCTGATGCCGGATGCCCCTACCCCGGTCCCTCCAGCCCGGGCACCACCACCTGCTCCTCGGTGACGGCCCCCTCCACAATCAGGTAGCTGCGCACCACCGGGTGGGTGTCGCGCAGCGAGACCAGCACGTAGTGCCACCCCGGGTCCAGGGCCTGGGCCACGTCGGTGGCCGACGGGTAGGCGTCGGTGTGGGTGTGGGAGTGGAAGACCCCCATGATGTCGGCCCCCAACGCCCGGGCCTGCCGGTCGACGGCCAGCAGCTCCCCGGGGTCGATCTCGTAGATCAGGGCGGAGGCCGCCGCATTCGGGGTCACGAAGACGTGGGTCGCCTCGTCTCCTCCATAGCACCCCACCAGGAGGCCGCACGCTTCGTCAGGCAGACCGGCAAGGCAATGCGCCACCATCTCCATGTAGATCTCCCGGGTCAGGCGCAGCACGGGGTCAGAGTACCCTCGACCCCCATGGCCAGGGCGAAGAAGCAGATCGCCAAGCGGGCGGCCGCCCGCGAGGAGCGCGGGAACGACCGCACCGTCGCCACCAATCGGCGCGCCCGGCGTGAGTACGAATTCCTCCAGACCTTCGAAGCCGGCATCGTGCTCCAGGGGTCCGAGGTCAAGTCTCTGCGGGAGGGCAAGGCCCAGCTCAGCGAGGCCTACGCCCGAGTGGACGGCGGCGAGATGTGGGTCTTCGGGATGCACATCCCACCCTGGCAGTTCGCCACCGGTGTCGGGGCCCACGATCCCGACCGCAGGCGCAAGCTCCTGCTGCACCGCGACCAGATAGACGAACTCGTGGGCAAGACCCAGCAGCAGTCCCTCACCCTGATCCCCGTGTCCCTCTACTTCAAGGACGGCCGGGCCAAGGTGGAGATCGCCCTGGCCAAGGGCCGCCGGCTCTACGACAAGCGCAATCTCATCATGTCCCGCGACGCCGAGCGGGAAGCGGCCCGGGCCACCAAGGAGATCAACCAGTGGGGCGGCACCTGAACCGGTGCGTGCGGAGGGGTCATGCGAAATGGCCGTAGACTGGGCAGGCTGGTCGCCCGGCCAGCTGGAAACCCACACACGGGGGTGATTGGCTTCGACTCCGGTCGTCGATATAGGAGAAGCGAGCCGTGGTCTCCGGAACCACGTTAAAGAGCCGGAACCAAAAACAAACGCCGAGCCTCAGCTCGCGCTCGCTGCTTAAGTAGCGACGTCCACCCGGTCTCAGCCCTATGGATCGGAATGTGGGCGCCATCAAGTAGGGCTTACTCAGCGCCTCACACCAACTGAACGCTGAGGAAACCTTCGTTGGCTACGGGGCGGCACAACCGCCGGCAGTGATGCCGCCCCCGACAATCCAATGCCGGCTGCGCTCGGAGAAGGCCTATTGAAGCTCCGGAGGACGCGGGTTCGATTCCCGCCACCTCCACGAGTGCTCTGCCTGCGAACATGCAGGTCAGAGCGCTGTTGGAGGTGCGCCAAGCCCCTCGCCGGACCCATCCGGACACAAAAGGACACAGGATCGGTGTCCGGGCGGCAGCGGGTCCGGTCGCTGCTGCCGGCCTGCGGCGGCTCCAGGGCGGTCCCTCCTCGATCAGGTAGAGGAAATCCTCACAGCTCCCCCGTCGACGCATCGACCTGTCGGAGCCTCGAGTCGAAGGCCTCGAAAGAAGAACGGTCGATGAGGCCCGGCGCCGACGGCCCGCAGAGGCCGGAGGCGCCGAAGGCCTCCACTGGCGAATTTTTTTTTCGAAGAAATTTCTCTACCCGCTGGGTACCGCCGGTGTCCGCTCAGTCCCACTGGTTCCCACTGGATACCGCTATTTACCCCTTCTGACCTGGGACGATGCTTGACAAGGCTCGAAGGAGCCTTCATCCTGTCGCCCGTGAATCCCGATGACATGGCCATGGTGGTCGCCCTCGGTCGCCGTGTGAGCGGAGGCGACCTCGAGGCCTTTCTGGCCCAGGGCGAGCGCTGCGGCTGGTGCCGCCATCCCATCCGGCTGCGAGGCTGGGCCCTCTCCGGCCCGGCCGGCCACCAGACGGTCACGTTCACGAGTCGATCACTTCCCGACGGTGTCGTCCTCAAGGCCTGCGGTTCCCGCAGCGAAATTCGGTGCCCGCCCTGCGCCACCATCTACCGGGGGGACTCCCGCCACCTCGTGCGGGCCGGCCTCGAGGGTGGCAAGGGGGTGGACGAGACGGTGGCCGAGCACCCGGCCGTGTTCCTGACGCTGACTGCTCCGGGTTTCGGGGGCGTCCACGCCGCCAAGTCCGACGGGCCCTGCCATCCCGGAGACCCCCGGAGTCGCTGTGTCCATGGGTTCCCGCTTTCGTGCGACCAGCGTCACACCAGTGGCGATGACCTCATCGGCACGACCCTGTGCGCTGACTGCTACGACTATGTGGGAGCCGCGCTGCACAACGCCAGCACGTCAGAGCTGTGGCGACGCACGATGATCTACACGCAATGCCAGCTGGCGTTGGTGCTCGGGTGCTCCCAGGCCGATGCGGCCGAAGCAGTGCGACTCTCGTTCTGCCGGGTGGCGGAATTCCAACGCCGGGGCGTGGTCCACCTGCACGCCATCGTGCGGGCCGATGCTCCCGACGGCTCGGTGCCGCACGTCGACGCCGGAGACCTCGCCCAGGCCTGCCGACAAGCCGCCATGGTCTTGACGGTGGCCCATCCGAGAGGAACGGCTTCGTGGGGACACCAGATCGACGTGCAGGCGTTGGCCCAGGGAGAGGCACGGGCCGGCCGGGTGGCCACCTACCTGGCCAAGTATTCGACCAAATCATCCAGCGAGGATCCCCGGCTCGACAGCCGCATCCGCTCGGTCGAGGAGCTGGAGCGCCGGCAACTCCCCCCGCACCTCCACACCATGGTGGCCACGGCCCTCGAGCTCGATGCCGACCCGGCGTGCCGCCACCTCACACTCGTTCGCCACGCCCACCGCCTGGGCTACGGCGGTCACTTCCTCACTAAGAGGCTCAGCGGATAGGCGACAGATCGCGTGACCAGCGGTTCCGCCAGTCAATGAGCTTGGCGGTGAGCAAACAGACGATGGCGAGT
>Ga0307373_10003227_pt1 | contig 28607 bp, 30 predicted proteins | sample OX2MG_FD_202534 | JGI IMG/M metagenome (GOLD analysis project Ga0307373, IMG submission 202534) | Soil microbial communities from Risofladan, Vaasa, Finland - OX-2 | ecosystem: Environmental > Terrestrial > Soil > Coastal area > Acid sulfate soil | place: Finland: Risofladan, Vaasa | collected... | reverse complement strand
CAGGGCGGCTTCGACGACAAAGCGCAAGAAGCTCGTCAGCCGCAACGAACCGCGAAATGTCGCGCTGGCAATGATCCTGTTGAGTTGCTCGCGAATCTCGGCGGCTCGTAAGCTGGCGTCCTCGGTCGGCGCCGGCGGCTTGTTGGTGAGAGCGGATTGGCCCACTGGCTAAACCTGTATCGAATCGGTCTGCGCGCATTTATTTTGCTATGCACTTTATAGTTGTGTCAATTTTCTTTCGCAAATACGGCCAAGGCAGGGGAATTGTGGTCTGTGGATAATCGAGCGCTCGGAAATCATCCCGGACGCGAACCGTAACGGTTCGCGTCCTAGTCGCGTTTTCAATGCCGGTTTGTGCGGCGGATTGCCCTGCAAAATCGAAAGGCGCGGTTGGACCGATTTTGCGCTATAGCGGTTTCAAGTCGGCGCGGGCCGAAGCCCGTGATGTGACACAAAGCTTCAGGATTCCGGCCATGGCATCTCCCACCGCCGCCGCCTTTGCCGCGCAAACCAACGACCTCGACGCGTTTTGGCTGCCGTTCACACCCAACCGGGCCTTCAAACGCGCGCCCAAGGTGATCGCGCGCGCCAAGGACATGCACTATTTCACGCCCGACGGCCGCGCTGTGATCGACGGCCTCGCCGGGCTTTGGTGCGTGAACACCGGCCACAACCGCGAGCCGATCGTGGCGGCGATTGCGCGCCAGGCGGCCGAACTCGATTATGCGGCCGCCTTCCATTTCGCTCATCCCAAATCCTTCGAACTGGCGAGCCGTGTGGCGGCGCTGGCGCCGGCCGATCTCAACCGCGTCTTCTTCTGCAACTCGGGCTCGGAGGCGGTCGACACGGCGCTCAAGATCGCGCTCGCCTATCACAACGTACGCGGGGAGGGGACGCGCACGCGCCTGATCGGGCGTGAGCGCGGCTATCACGGCGTCGGCTTTGGCGGCATCTCGGTGGGTGGCATTGTCAACAACCGGAAATACTTCGGTAGCCTGCTGACCGGCGTCGACCATCTGCCGGCGACGTATAATCGCGAGCAACAGGCGTTCACCAAAGGCGAGCCGGCCTGGGGCGGCCATCTTGCCGATGAGCTTGAGCGCATTGTCACGCTGCATGGGGCTTCCACCATCGCCGCGGTCATCGTCGAACCGATGGCCGGTTCCACCGGCGTGCTGCCGCCGCCCAAAGGTTACCTCGAGCGCTTGCGCGCGATCTGCGACAAGCATGGCATTCTGCTGATTTTCGATGAGGTGATCACCGGTTTCGGCCGCCTGGGCTGCGCTTTCGCTGCCGAGCGCTATGGGGTGACGCCCGATCTTTTATGCTTCGCCAAGGGCGTTACTTCGGGCGCGGTGCCGATGGGCGGCGTGATCGCCCGCGGGAGCGTCTACGACGCCTTCATGCACGGGCCGGAGCATGCCGTCGAGTTGTTCCACGGCTACACCTATTCGGCGCATCCACTCGCTTGTGCCGCCGGTCTCGCCGCGCTCGACCTTTATCGCGACGAAAACCTGTTCGATCGCGCCAAGCGGCTGGAATCGCGGTTTGCGGACGCGGCGATGACACTCAAGGGCCTGCCGGGCGTCCTCGATATCCGCACGGTCGGGATTTCCGCCGGTATCGACCTCGCAAGCAAGCCTGACGCAGTCGGCGAGCGCGGTTACGCGGCCATGGAGCGTGCATTCCACGACGAGGATATGGTCATCCGTGTTACCGGCGACACGTTGGCGATCGCGCCGCCGCTGATTGTCAGCGAGGCGCAAATTGGCGAAATCTTCGAGAAGACGGCGCGGGTGATCCGGGCGGTCGCGTAGGCTAGGCAGCGTGCGGACTTGCGGCGGCGCGACGCTTGTGGACACTGATACCGTCCGAACGCGAATCGTAGTGAATTGATCCGGACGCGGGGCCAGCAATGGTGCGCATCGGCGCCATTTTTATCGCTTTTTGCATGGCGCTTATCGCCGCGTCGATCGGCGCCGTGCTTTATTTGCGCTTCGGCTTTACGGCTGCAGATGCCGGCCTGGTTGCGCTCGGAGTGCTGTCCGCGCTTGCCGTCTATAACGCCGTCGCCGGTCGCAAAAGCGACCGCGCGGAAGTGAACAACCAGGTGTCCAGCCTGGCCCGCGGCTCCGGCGATATCGCCCGACAGGTCGCCGAGTTCGGCCGCCGGCTCAGCGTGGTGGAGAGCAAGGTCGAAACCGCGCTCGACAAGGCGCAAAATACCGCACAGCCGCTTGCCACCGAGATCGAAGAGCTTTCGCGCCTGGTCAAACAACTGGCGGTGTCGGTGGCGCAGCACGAGCTTGCGTTGGCGCGTGCCACCGAAGAAGAACAGCAGATCCCGGCCGGCAGCGCCGACGTGCTTGCCGCTGCCGCAAATGCGGCCGAGCAGAGTGCCGTTGCAGGGCCGGTCCTGCGCAAGATTCCGGCTTTCAGCGGCCTCGACCGCGACGGCATCATCGCACTGGTGCGCGGCGCTATCGAAGACCAGAAGATCGATCTTTATCTGCAACCGATCGTCACGTTGCCGCAGCGCAAGGTTCGTTATTACGAGGCGATGTCGCGGCTGAATGCCGGCAACGGTGAGCTGGTATCGGCTGCCGATTTCCTTCCCTACGCGGAAGCCGGCGCGCTGATGCCGAAGCTCGACAGCCTTTCAGTGCTGCGATGCGTTCAGGTCGTCCGCCGGCTGTTGCTCAAGAACCGCGAAGTGGGTCTGTTCTGCAACCTCGCCGCGGCGACGCTGACCGATGCGGGATTTCCGCAATTGCTGGAATTCATCGAAGCCAACCGCGCGATCGCGCCCTCGCTGGTGTTTGAATTCACCCAGAACGCGGTCCGCGGCATGGGGCCGATCGAGCATGAGAGTTTGGCGGCGCTGGCCGAGCGGGGATTCCGTTTCTCCATGGACAATCTCACCGATCTTCGCGTCGAGCCGCGCGAATTGACCGCGCGCGGTTTTCGCTTCATCAAGGCTCCCGCTGCGCTGTTGCTCAACCGGGTCAGCGCCTCCGCCAACATCCATCCTGCCGATTTTTCGGATCTGCTCGGCCGCTTCGGCATCGATCTCATCGCCGAGCGGATCGAGAGCGAAGCCGCGGTGGTCGACCTCCTCGACTACGACGTGCGCTTCGGTCAGGGCTTTCTGTTCTCGCCGCCGCGCCCGGTGCGGGCGGAAGCTTTGCAGGCGGTCGCCGGCGAGCCTGCCAAGGGCGAGCCGACCAAGCTCGACGAACCGGCGGACGGCGTCGCCGCTACAGCGCGCGGTATTCTCGCCCAACTGGCGCGCGCCGGCGGCGCTCGCAACTAACGCGGTCCGCCACCATTGCCTGATCTCATCGAGAAATTTGGCTCGCTCGCAGGCGCCTATGACGTGTTGTTCTGCGACGTCTGGGGCGTGGTGCATAACGGCGTTGCCGCTTTTCCGGAAGCCTGCAGCGCGCTCACTCGATTTCGGACCGAGGGTGGTACGGTGATCCTTATTACCAATGCGCCCCGTCCGGGCGCGTCGGTGCAGCATGTCATCGATGCCTTCGGCGTCCCGCGCGAGGCCTACAACGCCATCGTGAGTTCAGGCGATGTGACGCGCGGCATGGTCGGGACGAGGCCCGGCCAGCGGGTATTCCACCTTGGGCCGGAACGCGATCTGCCGATTTTTGAGGGGCTCGATCTCGAGTTCGCGCCGGTCGAGACTGCGGATTACGTCGTGTGCTCCGGATTGTTCGACGACACGATCGAAACGCCCGACGACTACCGCGAGCTTTTGTCAGCCATGCACGCGCGCGCATTGTTCATGGTCTGCGCCAACCCGGATATTGTTGTCGAGCGCGGTGACACGTTGGTTTATTGCGCCGGCGCGCTCGCCGACGCTTATGTGGAGTTGGGAGGGGAAGTGCTCTACTGCGGCAAGCCGCACGCGCCGATCTATCAAGCCGCGCTCGCTGAGGCTGCCGCGCTGCGCGGGGCGATGCCACCGCGGTCGCGGGTGCTTGCAATCGGCGATTCGATACGAACCGATCTGAGGGGTGCCGCCGCCTTCGGCGTCGATTACCTGTTCGTTGTCTCCGGTATTCACGCCGAGGAACTCGGCGGCCGCGACGCCTCGGGGATCGGCCGCCTCAATGCCGCGTTTGCAGCCGCCGACGTAACGCCTGTTGCTGTCGTGCGGCGGCTGGAATGGTGAGATGGCGCGTTGTTATGCGGCGGTTGATACGGTCGTGCCGTCCGGTTTGGCGAACACGGCCTCGATCTTGGCCTTCAGCGTCTGCGCATTGAACGGCTTGACGATGTAGTTGTTCACGCCGGCCTTGCGTGCTGCGATCACGTTCTCGGTCTTCGATTCGGCGGTGACCATGATAAAGGGCGTCGCCTTGAGTTTCGGATTCGATCGCACTTCGCGCAGGAAGTCGAAGCCGGTCATGGGCTCCATGTTCCAATCCGATATCACCAGGCCGTAGCGCTTGGACTGCATCTTGCCGAGCGCCGAGGCGCCGTCGCACGCGTCATCGACATCGGCAAAGCCGATTTGCCGCAAAAGATTGCGGATGATGCGCACCATGGTGGAGTAATCGTCCACCACCAGGACTGACATGGACGGATCGAGAGCCATTTGCGGCGGAAGTTGTATCCATAGGGCACTGAATTTCGGGTTAATTGCGGGCCGGGCTGCCGGTGCCGTGCGGACCTCTTTCGTTGGCGGCTCTGCTTGACTCAAGCCCATCCCGACGGCACCTACGGCCACAAAGATTTTCTTAACCATTGAAACTCGATGGCGTTGAAGAACTTTCTCGTCGTGCGCGATGGCGATCCCGACGGCGTTCTGTGCGGCGCCGTACTCGCTATGGGGAATTTCGATGGCGTCCATCGTGGCCACCGGGCGGTGATCGCCACCGCGCTCGATCGGGCCAAAACCATCGGCAAGCCGGCTGGCGCGCTGACTTTCGAACCGCATCCGCGGATCTTCTTCAACCCCTCCGAGCCGCTGTTCCGGCTGACCGACGAAACCGCAAAAATGCGGCTGCTTGCATCGGCCGGGCTCGATGGTGCGGTCGTTCTGACGTTTAACGCGGCACTGGCGGCGCTTTCGGCGGAGCAATTCGTCGCGCGCATCCTGGTCGGGCGCTTCGCTTTGAGTGGCGCGGTCATCGGCTTTAATTTCCACTTCGGCAAAAATCGCGGCGGCTCGCCGGAGTTTCTCGCCGAGCAAGGCCGCAAATTCGGATTTGCCGTCGACGTGGTCGCGCCATTCGAGTTCAACGGGCGCCCGGTTTCCTCCGGCCCCATCCGCTCCGCGCTCGCCGCCGGGAAACTCGACGATGCGGCCGCTCTATTGGGATTCCCGTGGTTCGTGTCTGGTGAGGTGATTCACGGTGATAAGCGCGGCCGCGAGCTCGGCTTTCCAACCGCCAACTTGCGGCTCGATGCCGGTTGCCGGCTGCGCCACGGCGTCTATGCCGTGCGTGTGGCGCACGCCGGCCGCCGTTACGACGGCGTTGCGAACTTCGGCCGGCGGCCGATGTTCGATACCGGCGCGGTGCTGCTGGAAACTTTTCTGTTCGGATTTGCCGGCGACCTTTACGGACAAAGTATCGACGTCGCGTTCATCGATTGGATCCGCGGGGAAAAGATTTTCGGCTCGATCGATGAGCTCAAGGGCGCGATGAACGACGATGTGTTGCGGGCGCGGGCTTTGCTTGGCCGCGATCCGAAGGCGTTTCCGCCGATTTAACCGAAAGCGCGTCAAGTCGCGTCGTCGGGTTTGCGCTCGCGGCGGTCACGCGCCCATTGCGCGGCGAGCAAGCCGAGGAGTGCGATCGGGATGATGCGCTCCCAGCCCAGCGCACGGCCAGCCTGCACGGCGACGCCGAGAATTCTTGGATCGAACAGCCAGGACGATCCGTGCGCACGCGCAGCCCGCTCGAGAATGGCGCGCTCCTTGGCGCGCCGGCGCGATACGGCGAATACGATCGCTCCGATCAAGGCGATCAGGATAAATATGCCGGCGATGATGAGCGCGGCGAAAATGGCGCCGAACTGCAACATCAGCCACGCATACGCCGCGACGCAGAGAAAGGTGAATGCAGTCAGCGATGCAAGCGCGATCAGCGCGAGCCAGACGATCAGGCCGGTGTTGAGGCCGCTGCGCGCCTGAATGGCGAGCGTTGCGTCGTGGAGTAGGTTTTTCAGCACGAAATTCCCATCGCTGGAGGCGGCATCGCCGGTATCGAAGCGTTACCGGCGCCAGGCCGCTCCGAACAGAAACGCCAGCCCGGCGGCGAGCGCCAACGTCGTGTAGGGGCGCGTCTTGATCGACTCGTTGAGCGCCCCGACAAAATGATCCGATACTTCGCGCACTGCCTTGGCCGCCTCTTGCCCTTTGTCCTGCGCTTCGGAAACCGCCTCGTTCACGCCCGACTTGGCGTGCCGCCAGGCGGCCGCGCCCTTGCCGGCGAGAATGTCGGCTACTTGATCGGCAAGCCGCCGAAAGTCATCGCGCAGGGCCTGTAAATCGCCCTCAAAATTGGTCGCCGAATCGGACGCAGCCTTGCCGAATTCGTGCGCGGTATCGCGCGCATCCTTGGCCGCGTCGCGCGCATTTTCCGAAGCCGTCGAGCCGGTGTTCATGCTTGTCTCCGTACTCCGAACGAACAAATGGGAACGTTGCGATAATTATATGGGTCCGTCGAAAGTTCCATTTAATCAGGAAGTTTTCCGATCAGGAAGTCTTTCAATCAGGAAGCTTGATGTCTTCATGCGGAAATAAATGATTGAAAACGATGATTCCGACGATCGATAGGTTCAGCTTTCCTGGGTTGCCAGCAATCACCAGCGAACATACTCGCAAAAAAGATGAAACCCATCACAATGATAGCAGCGACCGGCAACAAATTTCCGATCGACATGGTGTGTGCCATTTTTAAAGTATAGCCGCGATCAATTACGGCGACGTTGATCTGAATCAATTTGAAAGATGTATTCTCACGTAGCTACAAAAACTGATGGCATAGGCATTAAGAGATTACTCAAGATTGGCTTGCGGCGAGTTCGCCAAGTTGCTTGTTTTGCCACCGGCTAATTCTAACATTCGCTTCCGTATTCGGCAGCTTCTCATGCGAATGTTAGAATCAAAAGGACCACTAGCAAACAAAACAAATATGAGTCTTAGTGGAGCTTTGGATTTGACATTCGCTTCACGAGGCTGCCGCTAGGTGGGTAGCGAATGTTAAATCCGCTCCACTAGCAGAAGCCGCTTCGTCTCAACAGCGTACCAAACGGCAAGGCCAGGCAGGCCAAGCGCCAAATCCGGCACGCGCTTGACGAGCGACAACAGAAGCGACGCGTGAACGGGCAGCCCGAGAAATTGGCCGATCAGAATAAAACCGCCTTCCTGTATGCCCCAACTCCCTGGAACAAAGAACGCCACGCTACTGACGCTTGTGCCCAGGCTTTCAATAATAAGAGCCTGTTGCGCAGATATGGGCCAGCCAAGCAAATGTAACGTGATCCAAACTTCCAATGTACCTACGCTCCATGCAAGGACATGAAGCCCCAGATTGGCGACCGCGAATTTGGCGCGACCCTTCCAGATATTTTCGACAGCCCTGTGAAATCCGGGCCCGATCGGCTGTCGGGCGGACGCCACGCGAGCGGATATGACGACAAATGCCCGGTCAACCAGCTGCGCGCCGCCATGACGCTGAAAAGCATAAAAGCCGGCGAGAACCATCGACGTGGCAACCGCTCCTGCCACGATAGGCGGCCAAGCCACCACCTCTTGCAGTTGCGGCCACAGCAGGATGACGCCGACAAGCGCGAATAACGCCTGAGCACTTGTCTGAAGCAGCAGGTCGGCGACAATACTGGCGGTGGCAAGTGCGCCGCGAACATTCCAAAAAGTCAACGTGCGAGCGCCGATCACTGCTCCGCTAATTCCCGCCAGAGGCAGAAAGCTATCGGCAGATTCACGGAACCACCGTATGCAAACAAACGCCCACAGAGGCACTTTGCTCAATCGAGTCAGCAACTGCGCCCAAGCAACTCCATTTATGACTATAACTGCGGCACGCACGATGACGACCAACAACACGCCCCAGCCCACGGCATTAAAGCCAGTCAGCAACACGGCAATGCCGACCTTGGAAACGAACCAAGCCGTCAGCAGCAGACCAGCGAAAAGCCCGCAGCCCGTAACCGCCGGTCTGAAATAAGGCCGCATTGACCTCATTCGGAGGGCACAATCCGGCTGGAGCGTACCCACAACGTAAACATCGCTATCAACGCAATCGCGGTGCCAAAAACTGCGATATTTTCGACGGCAAGCGAGAAAAAAGTCGCCTCAAGCCGAATGCTTGATTGCGTTACCTCACTCCAGACGATCGACTTCACATTGGAAAAGAAGATCTGGAGCGATAGCATTGTCGTGAGTAACGTCACTAGGCTTCCAAATAAAAGCTTTGCGCTGCAGCGCGCATCGTTATACGTCCTGATTGTCATCAATATGTAACCACGCGCAGCTGTTGGCAAATTGAGGTGGATCAAACTTCAGCCGCTATCGGTCAAAAACTTGAAACGATGCGAATTGTCGCTACAACGCTTGAGCGGTGGCTGATCTAAACCGCAGTATGGCGAGCGCGAAAAACAGGCCGCCGACGATTGCAACGAACAGAAATTGCGGCCAGACAACGGCAATGCCGGCGCCACGATAGAGGATAGACTGGCACCAGCCCGTTCGCCCACACCTTTGACATTGCGATCTCGAACGGTGTTAGCGGCATCACAAGCAGATGGTCCATGGTGCCGTGCTCGCGCGCGCGAATGATCGCTGCGCCGGCGAGGATGATCGCGAGCATGCTGATACTGTTGATGATACCCATAACGCTGGTGAACCAGGCGGTTGCGACATTGGGATTGTACATGATACGGACGTCGAGATTGACCGAAGATGGCTGGGCGCCTTCCGCATGTGAGAGAAAGTCCTGTATTTCGGTCATAATGATCTGCTGCGCATAATCGGCGCCGAGCCCGCCTTGCACCATCATGGTCGCATCCACATTGACCTGGAGCGCCGGATTTCGGCCGCCAAGGACATCGCGCTCGAAGTTCAGCGGAATATCGATCGCCAGCTTGCGCCAGCCTTAACATAGGACCGCTTGACCGCGGCCCACGCGATCCGGTGCGCCCGCTCCTCACGATCCGCCTCGCCCGTATGCGCGGCGAAAGCATGATTGAATGCCTCGCGGTAAATATCCTGCGCGTGATCGGGAAGATGCGCGCGCACGGATGAGGGCAAATCGCCATTGGTTGAGTATGGCATCATCTCGACTCCGGAAAGTAAAACGATCTCCGGCGGCGAGCCGCATTTCCTTGACGTAGGTCAAAGCGCCACGATCTGTGTTGCGCATTATTTTCGAACTTCAAAAGCAGGATCGCGCGCTTTGATGGAGATCAAAGCAAACAGCTTCCAGCAGGATTAACTGCGAAACCTACATTGGAGGTGCGTCATGACTGAAACCATCACGAAACTGCCCGTCAAGAACGAAGGGGGCGACGCCGCAACGCCGCGGCAGTGGCATCCTTTTGAAAGCCTGCGCCGGGAAGTCGATCGGCTGTTCGACGATTTCCATTTCGGCTCGCGTAGCCCATCTGGCCGCTCATTGTTCGAGTTGCAGCCTTTCTGGTCGCGTGGGGCAGCATGGTCGACCGTTCCCGCAGTCGACGTTGCCGAAACCGAAAAGGCCTACGAAATCACGGCCGAACTGCCCGGCATCGACGAGAAGAACATCGAGGTGAAATTCGCCGACGGCGTCCTCACTATCAAGGGCGAAAAAAAGGAAGAAAAGGAAGAGAAAAAGAAAGAATATTACCTGAGCGAACGGAGCTACGGCTCATTCCAACGTTCCTTCCAGGTGCCCGTCGGGATCGACGCCGACAAAATTGAAGCAAAGTTCAATAAGGGCGTGCTCATTTTGACGCTGCCGAAAACGGCGGAAGCCCAAAAGGCAGAGAAGAAAATTATGGTCAAAGCGGCCTGACGCGACGTCGCAAGCAAGCCTAGCGATCCGGGTCGCATCGGGCCGATGCAACCCGGATTTTTAATGCGCCGCCGCGAGCGCGGCTTTTTCGACTGCTATCGGTTCGCTGAGCCAACCGGCGATTTCGGGCCATACGTTATCGAGTGTATTTTTGCCCATGAATAGCCCGACGTGACGCCCTGGTACAATTTGCTTGCGAATATCGCCCTTTTTTGAGCCGACCAGACGCTCTGCGGCTAATAACTGCGGCGGTGAAACCAATTCGTCTTCGGCCGCCGCAAGCAGAAACATCGGCGTGCGAAGCTCTGCCAGATCGACTCGCCGGCCGAGCGCGACGAACTTCCCGGACGCCAGCTGGTTTTTCTTGTAGAGTTTATCCACGACATCAAGAAAGTATCGGCCGGGAAGATCAATCGTCCACCCGTACCAATTTCGGAACAAAGCTTCCAGAGCGGCGAACTCGGGTGAGCCGACAGCGCAACTGGTCTGCAGCACCTGCCGTATGTCTTCGATCAGCACCAATTCCACGCCCCAAAATTTGAGCACTTTTCGGCCGGGGACAATTCCATCGCCGATGCGGACAAGTTCCCCAAAAGTTGCCAAAGGCGTGATTTTAGCCACGTCGGACAGGGCGGATGGAGCGGCCGCAAAGTCGACCGGCGACCCAGCCAGAACAAGTTTGCGAATCTTGGTGGGGAAGCGAGCGGCATAGATCAGCGCCATCCAACCGCCCTGACATAGCCCGATAAGATCGATGGGACTTCCTATGTGATCTACAAGCACATTGAGATCGGCGAGATAATTGTCGATGCCTAAAAGGCGCATATCCTGAGTCGCTGCCCGCCAATCGGCCGCGAAAAGGCGGCGTATGCCATTGGCACGCAGTGCACTGACAAGGCTGTGCCCGGTTGCAAGGTCGGCAACGGCTCCCCCATGCAGCGCTAATGGCGTACATATCAGCGTCGGATTGCCATTCTTCTCGGCACTGAAGTCCCGCAGCCTCACGGTATTTAGCTCAAGTGGCACCGTATGTGCAGTCGCCCACGCCGGCTCCTCGGCTGCGGGACCGTCCGACCCTACGGCCAAATTAGAAAAATGTTTGGCCGCCAGTCCTGCCATCTCGCTGGTCGCGGCGGCGAAGAAGGCAGGCCAAAGAAAGGCCAAGTTTGGCGAGGTCTGATAATTCTGGGGCTCATACATGCCGCTGCCCTAACCTAATTGCCATAAATACTAAAACTTGAAGCGTAGACCTTGATGTGGGTCAATGAAACGCTGCGGCGGTCGGTAAGAAGGTTCTCTCAAAACGAGGGATCCTCGCCTTGGAGCAGCATGCGGAAATTCTGCGCGGCGGAGTATGGCTTCCACGGCGCGCTAATTGGCTGGATTTTGCAGCACTAACGGTGATTGTAGCCATCATCGTGCTACTCGGCATCGGCGTGCAACAGATGTTCGGGCCTTTGTCTGCAGCCCGCGCGCCAGAGATTTCACTCTCACCAACCGCGCTGCCGAACTATGCGTTGCGCACCACGATGCGCATGCTAGTTGCGCTTGGCGTGTCGCTTCTCTTCACCCTGATCTATGGCACGGTCGCCGCCAAGAGCCGTCGCGCCGAAATCGTGCTCATTCCCTTGCTCGATGTGCTCCAGTCCGTTCCGGTGCTTGGCTATTTGTCGTTCACGGTCGTTTTCTTCGTGTCGCTATCACCAAGCAGGCTATTTGGCGCGGAGCTCGCGGCGATTTTCGCGATCTTCACCAGCCAGGCATGGAACATGACGTTCAGCTTTTTCCAATCTTTGCGCACGATCCCAACCGATCTCGACGAGGCCAGCCGCGGTTTTCGCTTTTCGGCCTGGCAGCGCTTTTGGCGAGTCGAAGTTTCGTTCGCGATGCCCGGTCTGATCTGGAACACGATGATGTCCATGTCCGGTGGGTGGTTTTTCGTTGTCGCCGCCGAAGCGATTACCGTCGGAAATTTGCAATTGTCACTGCCCGGCATCGGCTCTTATGTCGCCCGCGCGATCCAGGAACGCGATCTTGCTGCGGTCGGGTGGGCAATCTGCGCAATGGGAATAACCATCCTGATCTACGATCAATTGCTGTTTCGCCCGCTCGTCGCCTGGGCGGATAAATTTCGCTATGAGCAAACGGCGGCGGCCGTCGTGCCACACAGCTGGATCATAAATTCGTTTCGACAAACGAATGTGTTGCGAAGGCGTCTCGCCCCTATCGGCTCGTTGATGCAATTCATCGCCCGCGCGCGCTTGGCCAGGCGATCCAGCACTTTTGCGTTCTGCCGGTCCAAACTTTCATCCCGCATGCTTGATGTCGTTTGGTACGGACTGGTCCTGGCCTGCATCGCTTATCTCGCGCTGGAATTGATGTACTTGGCCCGTGCGGAACTGGCCTGGACAGATTTAATCGAGGCCGCATGGAACGGGGGGCTCACACTGCTTCGCGTCGCCATTCTGATTACCATAGCGACTATGATTTGGGTTCCGATCGGCGTAGCCGTCGGCTTACGGCCGATTTTAGCGGAAAAGGTCCAACCGGCTGCGCAATTTCTGGCCGCTTTTCCAGCTAATCTTTTTTTCCCTATCGCGGTCTATTTGATCGTGCGATTTCATTTGTCGCCGATCATCTGGCTGAGTCCGCTAATGATACTGGGCACCCAATGGTACATCCTGTTCAACATAATCGCCGGCGCCAGCGTTTTTCCGACTGACTTGCGCGAGGCGGCGAAGACGTTTCGTATCCGCCGCTGGCGCTGGTGGCGTGACGTTATGCTTCCAGGCATTTCCCCGTATTTCGTAACCGGCGCCATCACCGCTTCAGGCGGCGCCTGGAACGCAAGCATCGTGTCTGAAGCGGTGAGCTGGGGACCGACAAAACTCAACGGTTTGGGGCTTGGCGCCTACATCGCGCAAATGACCGAGGCCGGCGATTACCCGCGCATCGCGCTCGGTATTGCAGTCATGTCGGTACTGGTTGTTGCCATGAACCGGCTTCTGTGGCGACCGCTTTACGCCTACGCCGAGCGCCGAGCCCGGCTTGATTGAAGGGCTGAAATTGCCAGACCAGACCGCTCCCATCCTCGACCTGCGCCAGGTGTCGATGGCATTTGCCAAGCGTGGCGGCGATCCGCTGACCGTGCTCGACCGCATCGACTTGTCAATCCGTAGCGGCGAGATTGTCGGTTTGCTTGGCCGATCAGGATCGGGCAAATCGACGCTGTTGCGGATTGCCGCTGGCCTGATCAAGCCGACCTCCGGCGAGGTGATCTATCGAGGCGTTCCTCTTGCCGGACCGACTGAGGGAATTTCGGTCGTGTTCCAGACGTTTGCCCTGTTCCCCTGGCTCACGGTGATTGAGAACGTCGACGCCGGACTGGATGCGCTCGGGTTAACGCGGGAGGAAGCCCACCGCCGCGCGCAGGAGGCCATCGACCTGATCGGCCTGGACGGCTTTCAGTCGGCTTATCCACGGGAGCTTTCCGGCGGCATGCGTCAACGCGTTGGCTTTGCCAGGGCAATGGCAACCCGACCGGATGTGCTGTTGATGGACGAGCCATTCTCTGCCCTCGATGTCTTGACCGCCGAAACCTTGCGCACGGATTTTCTCGACCTGTGGGAGCAAAGACAACTTCCGACCAAATCCGTCCTGATGGTTACGCACAATATCGAGGAAGCGGTGCTCATGTGCGATCGTCTCATCCTTTTGTCGTCCCACCCGGCGCAAATTGGGGCGGACATCAGCATCACCCTGTCCCGCCCGCGCGACCGGCTCGATGAGGAGTTCGGCAATATCGTTGACAACGTTTATGCCTCGCTCACGGCGCGACCAATCGATTCCCTGGAAGGATCGAAGCAAGGCCATAAAGGGCTGGGACGGCCGCTGCCGCACGCCTCGGTGAACCGGATAGCCGGGCTCATCGAAATCATCCAGGGCGCTCCGTATAACGGGCATGCCGCGCTTGACGATCTTGCGAAGTCATTATCCTTGGAAGTCGACGATCTTTTTCCCATCGGCGAAGCGCTCCACATTCTCGAGTTTGCCGAATTTCAGCATGGGGCGTTGAAGCTGACCGCGGCCGGACACGTCTTTGCCCGGAGCGACACCGACGAACGGAAGAAGTTGTTCAGGGAACATCTGCTCAATTTTGTGCCGCTGACTGCCCATATCTGCCGGGTTCTGCATGAGCGCGATACACACCGAGCGCCGCGGTCGAGATTCGACATCGAGTTGGGCGACCACCTGACGCATCGCGACGCGGAACGGACGCTAAACGCAGCGATCGCCTGGGGACGCTACGCCGAGCTCTTTGCGTACGAAGACGAGACGAAAAACTTTTCCGCCCTGCCCGACCGGCGATTGCCAGGCGGGTCGTCTTGATTCAAATCAAGGCTGGCGACCAGAAGCGTGTCATAAATATTCTATGGAATGGAATGAGATTTTTAGCGTTCCAATGGAGCGCGATGTGGAGGTTGCCGTTATCGACAAGGCCGGCGTCCATCCCGTTGAATTCTGCTGCCGCCACAATGATGGCGTGTGGATCAATGCAAGTACTCGGAAACAGATCAATATACAACCTACCCACTGGCGCGAATGGAAAGCCCGCTGAGCCGTTGGCGAACATTCTGCGGCTATTGTCGTCCAAGCTATTGCTATGGATCGGTGTCCATGCGGGCTACAGCCTCTGCTGTGGTTTTATTTGTCAGTGTATCGGCCGCATTTGCGAAAGAGCCAAACGGCGAAACGACAGCCTTGGCGCGCCAAGGCCGCGCACTAGCCGATCGATTATGCGCACAATGTCACGCTGTGGGCCGCAGAGGCTCGAGCCCGCATGCCGGTGCGCCGCCGTTTCGTACGCTCAGCGATAGATTGGACGTTGATAGCTTCAAGAATCAGCTGCGTAACCAGTTTCCAAGCGGTCACCCCGACATGCCGACCTTTCGCTTCAGCCGGGCAGATGCCCGCGCGCTGACCGCATATTTGCGGACAATCCAGGGGCCGTAATGATTTTGCGGCGGTTGATCGAGATCAAAGGCAACAGCGGAAATCGGCTCGATAATTTTTCAATTATTGGAGGTACCTATGCGCAAGCCAGTTCCTGACAAGGCTGAAGTCGCCGTTGAATATCCTGACAAGCTTTACATCGGTACATTCGAGCACTCGGCACGGTTCGATGCTCATTTTGAACAAAATGGGATATCGCTGAGCCTCTACCACTCTGGCAGTCTGGACACGCGCAAAACCGTTCGAATGCATTTTCACTGCGCCTTGTTTGCCGAAATTCTGCGCGAGCTGGCAAAAACAGCGGCATCTCTGCAAAAGGACGACATTGTGCATCGGGAAGAGCTGCGTGAGGCGGCGGAAAGCTTTTATGCCGCACTCAAACCAGATTCACGCGATACTGACGTTGCCAACCTCAGCCCCGATGAGGAGGTGCGGCTACTGCATATCATGGAATAGCGATGGTCTTCCGGCGACCTTTTATTTTATTCGGCCTTGGGCCGGCAGCCTCGGCGTATTCTTTCCACCAGCCCGTTATCGAAAAACGGCTTTTCCATTACCGCAACGCCCATCCTTGCTGCGCGAGCGCTGATCGCCACATTCGGCTGACTCACGATCAAAATCGCGGGTGTGGATATATTTTGCGCGCGCAACTTGGTGATGAGCTCCATTCCCATCATAGCAGGCATCCGTTGATCGATGACCAGGCAATCCGCATCTTCCAGCCCAGCCTTGAGAAGCTCGGCGGCGCTACCATAGGTGCGAACCGAAAATCCCTCCAATTCGAGTGAAAACTTCAGCGAGCTACATACGGCCGGATCGTCGTCGACGACGATCACAATCTGCGGCGGGACAGCCGGCAAAGCCTGGGCGACTTCGGTTGGCAAGATACCCTCGTACTTCGATCAAAAATTGATTTGAGGCTAAGAACCACATGGGACCCCGCTTCCGCATTGATATGGCTCAATTCCAGAGGTAAGACGCGCAAAATCCAGACCGGATGTCGAGAGCGGGATTGTCGTCGTTTGGAGGTTAATCCTGCCCCAAAATCCCGACCATGAGCGCCATCCGGACCAGATCCGACAGCGAACCGGCCCGCATCTTGTCCATCAGGTTGGCGCGGTAGATTTCCACGGTCCGGGGGCTGATTCCCAGTTCATAAGCGATCTGCTTGTTAGCGCGACCAGCGACCAAGCCACCGAGTACGTCGCGTTCGCGGTTGGAAAGTGCGGCGATCCTGCCGTCGATTTCAACCCGCACAGTCTGGCGCTTCGCTTCGCCCTGCTGCCGCTCGAAAGCCGAGCGAACGCTTGCCAACAAGACTTCATCGTCGAACGGTTTTTCCAGAAAATCGATAGCACCGAACTTCATTGCTTCGACCGCCAGAGGGACGTCGCCGTGGCCGGTGATGACGATCACGGGTACCTCGATCTTCATTTCGCGCAGGCGGCGCAACAGATCGAGACCGCTCATTTCTGGCATGCGGATATCGGTAATCACACAGCTCAGCCGCGTATCGGGTAAGCACTCGAGGAAGGCCGGCCCGGACGAAAATGCTTCCGCCCCAATCTGCGCGGTACGCAGAAGGAATACCAAGGATTCGCGCATCGCTTCGTCGTCGTCGATAATGTGGACCAGCGTTTTTTCAGATGACATTGCCGGCATCCTCTTTGCTGACCGTTGGCAAGGTAAATGAGAAGATCGTCCCGCCCCCGGGGTTCGGGCGCGGCGCAATCGTGCCGCCATGCGCCTCAATGATCGTGCGTGAAATCGACAAACCGACGCCCATACCCTGCCGTTTCGTCGTAACGAACGGCTGAAATAACTGGCCGGTGATCTCGGGCGAGATGCCAGATCCAGTGTCCCCGACACTGATAGCAACCATGTCCTCCGGCACGGCAGCGGTTGAAATGATAAGTTCACGCCGTTCGCTATCCTCCATCGCCTCAATAGCGTTACGCACCAAATTGAGCAGCACTTGTTGAACTTGCACCTTGTCCGCCAACACAGAATCGACGCGCGGATCGAAATCGAAGCGCACGCGCACGCCCTTGTCCTTCGCGCCAACAAGAGCCAATGCACTTGCTTCCTCGACCAGCTTTCTCACATCCTCCACCCGCCGTTCACTCTCGCCGCGCGCAACGAAGTCGCGCATCCGGCGAATAACCTGACCCGCGCGCAACGCTTGCTCGCCCGCCTTGTCCATTGCCTCGCGGAGAAACGCCGCGCGTTCATCGGTACTGTCTTCAAGCAACCGGCGCGAACCCTTCATGTAGTTGGCGATCGCGGAAAGCGGCTGATTGATCTCGTGAGCGAGCGCCGATGCCATTTCGCCCATCGCGGTCAGCCGTGAAACATGCACGAGCTCCGACTGCAGTTCCTGAAAGCGGGCCTCGCTTTCCTGTCGCTCGGTCAAATCGCGGATAAACCCGGTGAACAGGCGCGGAGTGCCGGTTTTTACCTCGCCGACGGTGAGCTCAAGCGGAAATGTCGAACCGTCCTTGCGCTCGCCGACTACGACGCGACCGATGCCGATGATTTTTTGTTCCCCGGTCGTCCGGTAACGTTCCAAATAAGTATCATGCTCTTCCCGATATGGCGACGGCATCAAAATGTTCACGTTTCTGCCTAGCACTTCCGCGCCGGAATAGCCGAACAGGCGTTCCGCCGCGTGGCTGAAAGATATCATCGCGCCCTGCTCATCGATCACGATCATGGCGTCGGGTACGGTGTCGAGGATCGATTTAAGCTGCGCTTCGCTAGCCATCGCCGCATCGGCACTCGCGCCTGCGGCAAGGCGCGCGCGGCGCAATAACTCACCGCGCCACGATGCCCCGGCACCAACGAGCGTAAAGACGATCGCACTGATGATGTCAGAGGCTGTCACAGCCCGCGCATCGACAACGAAAAACAGGCCGAACAACAAGCCGAGTATGGTAGCGACAATGCCAGGCCCCCATCCGCCGAAAGCCGAGGCGATCAATATCGCCGGAAAAAAGAACAAATAGGAGGCCTGCCCGCTGAGCTCCGAGGAGAGCGCCACGCGAATGACCAGCACCACTGCAACCGCCGTTATGGCGATGCCGTATTGCTCAATTACGTTGTGCGGAGCGGACAACCGTAACGTCCACCTGGCTGCCAAGGATTGCGAACGGGGAATCACTTCTGTCATCGAAATGCCGGCGATTGTCGCGAACGGCCTTTTCCCATGCGCCGTCCCCGGAGCGCCTCCGGAATAACCCTTAGGGCGATTATCTGAATTTCTCGCCTTTGACCCGGTCATTACCAATAGCTCCCGAAGCTCATGGAGGAAAGGGTCATGCTCACTCAGACATCGAACCGCAGTGGCGTCGGCATCATTGGCCGGTTAGCGCCATCGAAGCAATCCGGATCGAGCGGTGCCGCCCACGCGGATGAACATAATGCGCTTGGACAAACCATGCAGCTTATGGGCGCGCTGATGTCTTATCCGCGCAACACCGAGATCTTTGGCGAGCGCGAGCCGGCAGACTACGTTTACAAAGTGATCAGCGGTAGTGTTCGCACTTACAAAATTCTCAATGACGGCCGCCGTCAGATCGGTGGCTTTTATCTGGCGGGCGACATTTTTGGCCTGCAGCTAGCGGACGAACATTCATTTTCCGCTGAGGCAATCGCCGACACCAAGGTACTAGTGGCCAAGCGTACCGCGCTGACCAACCTTGCCGCCCGCGATGCTTTGATCGGCAGGGAGTTGTTCAGCTTGACCAGTCGCGAATTGCGCCGAATGCAGGATCGCATTCTTTTGCTCGTCAAGAGCGCGCAGGAGCGTGTTGCAAGCTTCCTCCTGGAAATGGCGGAACGTGCTTATGCAAACAATGCCGTCGAATTGCCGATGTCGCGGCAGGACATTGCCGACTATCTCGGTCTCACGATCGAAACGGTTTCGCGAACGCTGACAGGCTTGGAAAGCGCCGCGACAATCGAGGTGCCGTCATCGCGAAGGATCGTCCTGCGGAATCGTCCGGCGTTGAATCGGCTCAACGGCTAGAGCTTGTTTGGCCAATCCGTAAATGGAGGGAAATATGCGCGTCGTTGACGTCATAACCCGGAACGTCATTTCGGTCCGCCCAGAGGACACAATCCTCAAGGCAGCAAGACTTATGCTGCAAAATCGAATCAGCGGCCTGCCGGTTGTCGATGCAGAGGGCAACTTGGTCGGAATGGTGACGGAAGGTGACTTTCTGCGACGCGCCGAGACCGACACCCAGCGACGCCGGCCAAAATGGATCGAATTTGTGCTCGGTCCTGGCCGGATCGCTAGCGAATTCACGCATACCTCCGGCCGCAAGGTGGCCGAAGTAATGACGGAGGATCCGATCACAGTCGGCGAGGACGTTCCTCTCGCCACGGCAGTGGAACTGATGGAGAGTAAGCGCGTCAAGCGGTTGCCGGTGCTGCGCGACGGCAAGATTGTTGGCATCATCAGTCGTGCCAATTTGATGCGCGCGCTCGTCAGTCTGGCGCGCGAACCTGAAGCTCCCATAGGTGATGGTGCGACTATTCGCGATCGCATCCTCGCGGCATTCACCGCACAACCTTGGGCGCCGCGGATCGACGTGACGGTTAGAGATGGCGTCGTCGAACTATGGGGCACCATTACCGACGAGCGGATGAGGAAGGCGTGCGTGGTCGTGGCCGAAAACGTGCCAGGCGTGCATCAGGTGCATGACCACATCGTTTGGGTTGAGCCGATGTCGGGAATGGCCTTTCCTTCGTCGGAGGACGAGGCCGCTAGACCGGAAGCTCGCGCGTGAACACGGTTGCGTCTGTCTAGGAAATTTGCAGAGAAAAAGGCGGCTAACTTGCACAAGAAACGCAGCGTTCACCTCGGTCTTCTCGTGGCAGTTCTCTCGTGCCTTATCTTTATGCCGCAACAGGCACGCAGCGAGGAAGCGCTTTCTCCGGCCGCGCAAAGAGGGCTGGTCTTCGTGCGGGCTCATTGCTCGCATTGCCATTCGGTTATCCATGTCGGCGAGAGTCCGCTTCGGATCGCACCCCCATTTCGCACCTTGCACGAGCGGTATCCAATCGAGAACTTGCAGGAATCGCTTGGCGAAGGGATCATCACGGGCCATCCATCGATGCCAGAATTCCAGCTCGATCCCGGTCAGGTCGCCGACGTGATCGCTTACCTGAAATCGCTGGAACGCTAGGCCTTGACCTCGGCTAAAGGCACAAGCTTGCCACCACCGTTGAAGGCTCTTGCGGGTCGGACTCGATTTGAAAGCCGAGCTCTCGGCACATTTGCAACATCGTCGTGTTCTCTTGCAGAACCTGACCGCTTACCACACGCAGGCCTTCGCTGCGGGCGTACTCGATAATTAGTTGCATGAGGAGCCAGCCAAGACTGCGCGATTTAAGGTCCGAGCGAACGAGTACTGCATATTCGCCGCTCTGGTAGTCCGCATCCGAGTGCAAGCGAACAACGCCAAGCATCTCGCCGCTGGTTGCGTCAAGCGCGATGAAGGCCATAGCGCGCGCGTAATCGATTTGCGTAAAGCGGGCGATGAAGGCGTGACTGAAATCCTTGACCGGGGCGAAGAAGCGCAACCGAAGGTCGTCTTCCGTGACCGCAGCAAAGAAAGGCGGATAAAGCGGCTCATCCTCCGGCCGGACCGGACGGACGAGGATCGGCGTCCCATCGCGCAATTGCATGTGACGCACCCATTCCGTCGGATACGGACGGATGGCGAAACGCCGATTACCGCGATGGTCGCGCTGCGATGCCGCTGCCGGAGCGATCGACATTCGAGCGTCAACGGCGATCACGCCCGTCTCGTCGGCAAGAACCGGGTTGAGGTCGATTTCTCTGATCTCGGGGAAATCGGCGACCAACTGCGAAAGCTTTACGAGAAGAAGTTCAATAGCCCGCTCATCGGCGGCCGGTACGTTGCGGTAAGCCTTCAGGATACGGCAAACCCGCGTTCGTGCAATCAATCCACGAGCCAAATCGAGATCAAGCGGCGGCAACGCCAGTGCTTTGTCGCTGATGACTTCGACGGCAGTCCCACCCTGCCCGAATACGATCACCGGACCGAAGGTCGGATCGTCGGCTACCCCGACGATCAGCTCGCGCGCTTTCGGCCGCACGATCATCGGGAACATGGTGACACCGGTGATCCGCGCATTAGGCTTAGCCGCGCGGGCTTTTTTTAAGATGTCATCGGCAGCTTCGCGCACCGCACGCTCAGTAGCGAGATTGAGCTGCACCCCGCCGACTTCGGACTTGTGAACAATGTCCGGTGATTGAATCTTCAGGACGACCGGTGTGCCGTCAGCGAGAAACGGTTTTGCCGCCGCCACCGCTTCATCGGGGTTCCGGGCCAGCACTGCCGGCGTCACAGGAATCCCATAGGCAGAAAACACCCGAGACAACTCGGCCGGGTCGAGCCAGACGCGTTTCTCACTCAGCACCCCATCCAGCACCGGGCGCACCGCGTCGGAATTAGGTGCGAAATCGTGCGGCAAGCTCGGTGGTACCGCCATCAACAAATTGCGCGCTTCCTGGTAGCGCACGAGATGGGTAAAACCGAAAACCGCGGCCGTCTCCGTCGCGTAACTTGGGATGCGGGCATCCTCGAACACTTTGGCAGACGCATCGCTTTGGCCGATCCACATGGCGAATATTGGCTTAAGCGGCGAACGCCGTGCCCGGTGTTGTGCAGCGACAGCGACAATGGATTTCGCGGCGTCGGCGGGAGAAGCCAGCGCCGTCGGCACATTCATCACCAGTACGGCGTCGTTGGCTGGATCGTCGAGCAAATGGCCGAGTGCGGCCGCATAGCGTGCCGCATCGGCATCGCCGGCAATATCGGCCGGGTTTGCGTGCGACCAGATCCGCGGCAACGCGGCGTCAAGCTTTTGCATCGTATCGGGCGAGATCGCGGCGAGCTCGCCGCCAAGTTCTATCAGGCGGTCGACCGCGAGCACGCCGACGCCGCCGCCATTGGTCAGAATGGCGAGCCGCTTTCCGCTCACCGCGGTGAGATGACCGAGCGTCTCCGAGGCAGCAAACAATTCGTCGAGGTCGAGGACGCGCAGCAGACCCGCTCGGCGAAAAGCGGCGTCATAGACCGCATCCGATCCCGCCAGCGCTCCGGTGTGGGTCAGGGCTGCCTTGGCGCCTTGGGCGTGCCGTCCGGACTTGATTACTAGTACCGGCTTTGCTCGTGCCGCTGCACGCGCCGCCGACATGAACTTGCGCGCATCCCGAACCGACTCGACGTAAAGCAGAATCGCCCGTGTCGCACGATCCATAGCAAGGAAATCAAGCAGATCGGATAAATCGACATCAATACTGTCGCCGATTGAGACGATTGCGGAGAATCCGACACCACGCGCCGCGGCCCACTCAACAAGGCCTGTAGCGATGGCGCCGGACTGCGAAATCAGGCCGAGGTCGCCGGCTGACGGTGTCGAAGCGGTGAAGCTTGCATTGAATTTCGCCCGCGGCACCAGGACGCCGAGGCAATTTGGACCCACCAAACGCAGGCCGGTCGCGCGCGCCGCGCGTTCACAACGCTCGGAGAGTGAGCCCGAACCTTGGTCGAGACCGGCGGTGATGATAATGGCGGCCGCGGTCCCTTTCTGTGCGACGGCAGCGACAGCGTCCGGAACCGCCGCCGGCGGCACTCCGATAACCGCAACATCGGGAGCCTCGGCCAAATTGTCGTAGGACTTGACTGCGCGAATGCCCTCGATCTCGTCGTAGCGCGGGTTGACCAGATGAATGGCACCCAGGAAGCCGGCGCTACGAAGATTTGCCAATACTGCCCGACCGGGCGAGCTTTCTCGCGGCGAGGCGCCGATGACGGCCACCGACCGCGGCGAAAACAGCTTATCGAGGCCGTAAGTTGACATGCAATGCCAATTTTAACTGTGCCATATAATGGGCAAGCTGTTTTTTATATTGCACGCGCGCGGGGACGGATGTGGTCGTCCCGACCGAGCATTATTCTTATTCTTTCTTCCGTTGCCGACCTGTCGATCGTTACTGTTTTGGCTCTCACTGGCTTCCTGATGGCCCCGCTGGCACCAATCATTGTTGGCGGATTGTTCCTGGCAGCGGTCGCCCTGGCCTTCGTCCTCGATCAAATCAAGCTTTGGCTGTTTGCCCGGCTTGCTATGCTCTAACGCCATTCACGGAACAAGGACCGCCGCGCCTTGTAATCGGCCATAACGCAAATCCGCCAGCGCTTCGTTTGCCTCTGCTAGCGCATAGGCCTTAGTCTGTGTCGCAATACCGGCCTTTGGAACGATTGCAAAGAATTCCTCTCCGTCGGCGCGCGTGAGGTTGGCGACCGACAGAAGTTCTCTTTCTTGCCACAGCAACCGATAAGGAAAAGCCGGAATATCGCTCATGTGGATGCCGGCGCAGACGACCCGGCCGCCCTTGCGCACCGCGCCGAGCGCCGCCGGCACCAGCGATCCGACTGGCGCGTAAATGACCGCGCAATCGAGTTCGTCCGGCGGCTTCTCTTCCGAGCTACCGGCCCAGCAAGCACCGAGCTTGCGGGCAAAGGCTTGTGCGGGAGCGTCCCCGGTCCTGGTAAAGGCATAGACATCGCGCCCCTGCCACCGCGCTACCTGCGAAACGATGTGAGCGGCCGCGCCAAAGCCATATAAGCCGATTCTCTTTCCCTCGCCGGCCATGCGCAGCGACCGCCAACCGATCAAGCCGGCGCACAGGAGTGGCGCGCTTGCCACGTCGTCGCCGCCTTCCGGTAGCGGAAATACGTATCGCGCGTCCGCGACCACATGCGTGGCATAACCACCGTCGCGCGTGTACCCAGTAAACAATGGACGATCGCAGAGGTTTTCCCTACCGCTACGACAGTAGTCGCATTGACCGCAGGTCCAGCCAAGCCACGGAATACCAACGCGCGTTCCGACCGCGGGGGTGTCAACTCCTTTTCCGACCGCATCGACATAACCGACGATCTCATGGCCGGGGATAATCGGTAACTGTGGGTTGGGCAATTCGCCGTCAACCACGTGCAGATCGGTGCGGCATACGCCGCATGCTGCGACTCGGACACGTACCTCACCCGCGACCGGGTCCGGATCCGGCCGCTCCTGCGATTTCAACGGCTCGCGCAACCGCTCAAGGACCATCGCCTGCATTGTCAAAACCGCGTTCGAAGCGGTTGCCCCTACCGCCAATAGCCACCCTCATAAAGGTCACTGTCGGGCAAAGTTTGATCTCGATCAACGCGCAAGGGAAGGACGAGACAGTCCGGATTTATTTCAATTGCCGCCTTGTCTTAAAAAGCGGAAATTAAACAAAATGGACCGCACGATGGCTGACGCAGACCACTCTCATGGATCAGAGACGGACGCGAGGATAGAGATCAACCTCAGTCGGCTCGCTCAACTGTTCAATTCACTCGATCCGTCTCCATTTCGCGAACGTGACCTCGATCAGGAGGCAGAAGACTATATTGTCGGCTCCGCGGAGGAAATTCCGCGGCAACAGGCCTTGACGCTCATTGTTCATCTTCCGGCCGATCAGTTGCCGCAAACCGGCATTTTGGATATTGCAACGGCTGTGCATCACTACTTTTCCTACCGCGAAACGCACGAACGCCGGCGTCTTCGACTCTTATTCCATGAGGGTCGAATCGCCTTGGTCACTGGGCTGGCGTTTTTGCTTTTGTGCTCTCTCTTGCGAGGGTTGGCGTTCTCTTTCGGAAGCGGCGCCATTTCCGACATCGTAGGCGAAGGCATGCTGATCATCGGATGGGTAGCAATGTGGCGGCCGCTCGAGATTTTCCTCTACGAATGGGTCCCTATACGCCGCCGATGCCAGGTGCTTGCAAAACTTTCGCAAACTCCCGTGATTGTCCGGCCGAAACCATAGTCAAGGACCTGCCTCGATAAACACTTTGATCGCTCCGGTCCGCGATGCCGCGCCAAAGGCGTCGTATTGCTAGTGGTCCTTTTGATTCTAACATTCGCATGAGAAGCTGCCGAATGCGGATGCGAATGTTAGAATCGGACCACTAGCTTTGGTCTGAAGCTTTATTCGCACTTTCAAATTGCTCCAACGCCACAAAGGCGTCGCAGGCATACATGGCCGCTGGTCCCCCTCCCATCATCACGGCGACGCCCAACGCCTCCAACATTTCGGCGCGGCTAGCGCCGGCTCTGAGTGCGTCGTGGACATGGTAGGCGATGCACGGTTCGCAATGGCCAGCGACCGCAATCACGAGCGCAATCAGCTCTTTAGTCTTCGTGTTGAGCGTGCCATCAGCCGTCGCCGCCTTGTGCAGATTGGCAAAGCCACCGATCGGCCCGCGCAGTTCGCTAGCTAACCGCGGCATGATGCTTTGCAGCTCGGCGTGCCGCGCCGGAAAATTTGTCATCGGTATCTCCTTAGATGAGCAGCTTGCCCGGATCGCTCAACCGCTGGCGCAGCGTTTCGAAAAAGCGCGCGGCGTCTGCGCCGAAGACGACCCGGTGGTCACACGCCAATGTGCAAGACGCGCCATGCGGACGCGAAGCGGCGACCGATAAAATAGCTGAGGCGCCAACCGGGATGATCGAGTCAAAGGTTTCCACCACGGAAAATACGCCGAGGTCACTCAGATAAAAGGTCGCGCCGCTGTAGTCCGCAGGCACAAGCCGCCGACTTTTGACCTTCTCGCGCAGGGAACTCCAGTCTTGAGCCAGTGCCGCCAGGGAGCGGCCAGCGGCATCGCGCAACACCGGCGTGATCAGCCCGTCGCCGCCATCGACTGCAATACCAATGTCGACGCGCTCGCGTCGCGCCAGTCCCTCCGGCGTGTAAGCTGCGTTGAATAACGGATGCGTTGCGATGGTACGCGCGCATGCTCGCGCCAGGAGAAGCGACAGCGATTGCTGATGTGCTTTGGCCGCAGCGGCCAAAGGCTCGAGCGGCAACAGCGCAGTGACCCGAAATGTGGGCGTTGCCGCGCCGGCGATCATATTACGTGCAACGGCCTCACGCAGACTGGATGCACGCTCGATACGAAAGGCTGGGCCGGCGTCAAGCGGCGACGACAGTGTTTTTGTCGGCGCCGGCGTGGTGGAGGGCGACCGCGTGGCGGGACGACGATGCTCCCGCCCTGTCCCGCCAGAATGCTGCGGGATTGCCATCGAGGCCGCTAATACTGCCGAAACTGGAGATTCCGCCCTTGTGGTTGGCGGCTTGGCCTCCGATTTCGGTACCGGGGGGGCCGGCGGCCGAACGGCGGCGCCGGCGGCCCGGGCATCGCCGGCCACGTCTTCATGTTTCTCGGTGATATAGCCGATGACTTCCCCGACTGGAGCTTCCGTTCCTTCCGCCGCCAGCGGCCCGCTCAGATAGCCATCTTCGAACGCCTCGACTTCCATGACAGCTTTGTCGGTTTCGATCTCCGCGATAACGTCCCCTTTCTTGACCGGCTCGCCAAGCTTTCTCGTCCACTTCACCAAGCGGCCGTTGCTCATCGTGTCCGACAGCGCCGGCATGGTAATCGGCTGAGTCATTTTTTATGCAGCCTTGGTTTCCTTGGCGGATTGATACAAGTTGCGCGCGGCGGCAACAATGTCCGGTATCTGCGGAATGGTAGCTGCCTCCAACGCACCATTGTAAGGAGTCGGAATATCAAGGCCGGCCAGCCGCTGAATCGGCGCATCAAGCGAGTAGAAGCAGCGCTCGCTCAGCGTCGCGGCGATTTCGGCCCCGGCGCCAGCGAAGCGGCAATCTTCCTCGACAACCAGCACGCGATGCGTTTTCTCCGTTGACTTTACGCAGGTCTCCCAATCGATCGGCCGTAAGCTGCGCAGATCAATGACTTCGGCTTCGATCCCTTCCTTTGCCATCTCATTGGCAGCCTCTTGCGACAACACTGCGTGACGCGAATAGCTGATGATGGTCAGATCGCGGCCCTCGCGGCGTACAACGGCGCGGTGCATAGGCGGCGCTTCCGCCACGAAGTCGACCTGTCCCTTGGTAAAGTAGAGGAGTTCATGCTCCAATAGAATGATCGGATCGTCAGTGGCAATTGCCTGCCGCAGCTGCCAATAGGCGTCCTGCGGCGTTGACGGGACGGCAATACGCAAGCCCGGCACGTTCATCAGCGTGTGTTCCAGGCGTTGCGCGTGTTGTGCCGCGAGCTGACGAGCGACGCCACCTGGCACGCGCACCACCAACGGCATTTTGAACTGCCCGCCCGACATGAAGGGGATTTTTGCCGCCCCGTTGATGATCGAGTCGAGAGCCAGCAATATGAAGTTGATGGTCATGATCTCGACCACAGGACGCGCGCCGACCAATGCGGCGCCTACGCCCAGCCCGGTGAAGCCGTTTTCCGAAATCGGCGTGTCGCGCACGCGCCACTCGCCATATTTGGCGTAGAGTCCTTCGGTGACACGATAGCTGCCGCCGTAAAGGCCGACGTCTTCGCCGAGCGTGAACACCGATTCATCGGCAGCCATCTCGTGATCCATGGCGCGGTTAAGCGCCTGCCAATAAAGTAATTCATGTGACATCGCTCGTCTCCTATACCATGATTTCGTGGCGGCTGTTGCCGTTGAGATGACCCCAAGCCGCATCCATGGTCGGCTGCGGGCTTTGCGAGGCGAACGCGACGGCGTCGTCCACGGTCCTCTGAATTTCCTGCTTAAGCTCTTCCATCTCGGTCTCGGCCAGGTATTCGGCATCGAGCAGATGGTCAGCGAATAGCTTGATATTGTCCGGTCCGACCTCGGCAAGCTCGTCCGGTGTCGGATAGCGGTATTCAAGCTCGCGAGCACCGATCGTGAGCGGATCAATATTTTGATGAGCCTTGAGCTCGACCGCCGGCCGATAGGTGCCGGGATCGGCCATGGAGTGGCCGCGATAGCGGTAGGTCTCAAACTCAATGAATTGCGGACCGCCGCCGCGCCGGATTCGATCGAGCGCCTGCTTGGTCGCAGTGTGGACCTTGATCACGTCCATCCCGTCGATTTTTTCTGCCGGAATGTTGTAGGCGGCAACGCGCTTGAACACTTCCGGCACTGCCGAGTGACGATGGATCTCCGTGCCGATAGCGTAGTGATTGTTCTCGCAAACAAACAAGCTCGGCAGCCGCCAGAGGCCAGCCATGTTGAGCGACTCATGAAATGTGCCCTGATTGACGGCGCCGTCACCCATGAAGCAGACGACCACCTCAGGAAGCCCGCGCATGGCAACCGCATAGGCGACGCCGATAGCGATCGGGCAGGTCTGGCCGACGATCGCGTAACCTCCCATGAACCGCCGCTCGCGATCGAACATGTGCATCGATCCACCCATGCCCTTGCTCATTCCGGTCGCGCGACCGAACAGTTCCGCCATCACTTCCCGCGCCGGGGTGCCGCGCACCAGTGCATGCGCGTGTTCGCGGTAATTGCTCACAATATAGTCGGACGGCCCGACGGCATTGATCACGCCCGCCGCGACCGCCTCTTCGCCGGGATAAAGATGAAGAAACCCGACGATATTTCCTTTACTGTATTCTTCCGCGGCGCGCTCTTCGAAGGTACGGGAGAGCAGCA
>Ga0307373_10003226_pt1 | contig 28609 bp, 24 predicted proteins | sample OX2MG_FD_202534 | JGI IMG/M metagenome (GOLD analysis project Ga0307373, IMG submission 202534) | Soil microbial communities from Risofladan, Vaasa, Finland - OX-2 | ecosystem: Environmental > Terrestrial > Soil > Coastal area > Acid sulfate soil | place: Finland: Risofladan, Vaasa | collected... | reverse complement strand
GTGGCCACGTTCCTGTGCTCCGAGCAGGCGAGGTTCGTCAATGGCGCCGCGCTGGTCGTCGACGGAGCGGCCGCGTTGGCGCTGTAGCTGAGCCTCGACCTCACCAGATGGCGCTGGCTACTGGTTGAGTTCCTCGGGTCGACGCGTCGGGACTCGACTGGCAGCGGGACGGCCGGCAGGCGGTGCGGGCTGTTCCAGCGGTGGAAGCGTCGATCGCTGGACCGTCGCCGGCGACGAAGGAGTTGAAGGCGGGCTCGGAATCGGGCCGGCCGGGCCGGCCGGGCCCACAGGCGCGATCGTCGCTTGGTCGAAAGAAGGCACGGCTCGAGGCGGTGTCCGGTCGAGGACGCTGAACGAAGACCGGACTGGTGCGACGGAGGTGGGCGCCCGGGGTGGGGGCGGCGTGGCTGATGTGCTTCCTCTGGCCCGTGCTCCTCGGACGGGAGCGACGAACGAGGGAGCCAGAGCGAGGCCTCGTTGATCGCCCGAGGGGCCGATCGGTGACCCGTCGCCGGATCCGGGTCCGTACCGGGCGGCATCGGGATCGTAGTATCCGACGCTGGCCGCCTTCCGCCGGACCTGATCACGGGTGCGCTTCGATCGGATTGCCAGCAGTGTGATCAGGAGGATCGCGGCTACACCCACCAGGCCGATCTCGAGGTCGGTCGGCCGGTTCGTGGAGGCCAGAATCGTCAACGGGTGGAGACCGGAATTGCGCATCCCTCTCCATCGTAGTGACCAGCAATTTCTAACGCATCTGATTTGTGCCCGGGTTCCATCACGCCGAGCTCCCCGCCAGGGAGTTGCCTACTGCCGCTTGACCATTCGAGTCGAGCAGGGATCGGTGGGCGCTGTCCTCGTGACCGCGATGGATGAGCCCTCAGGCCACGAAGTACTTGGCTTGGGGATGGTGGCAGATGATCGCGGTCGTCGACTGCTCCGGATGAAGCTGGAAGCCCTCGCTCACGTCGACTCCGATGCGATCTGCACCGAGCAGCTCGACCACCTTGGCGTTGTCCTCGAGCGCCGGGCATGCGGGGTAGCCCCACGAGTAGCGACCGCCCCGGTACTTCTGGCGGAACAGGCCGGTCAGGGTCGGTCCGTCTTCAGCGGCGAATCCGAGCTCGTCCCGGATCCGGTAGTGCCAGTACTCCGCCAAGGCCTCGGCCATCTCCACTCCGAGGCCATGGAGGTAGAGGTACTGCTGGTACTCGTTTTCGGCGAACAGTCGCGCCGTCTCCTCGGACACCCTGGCGCCCATGGTCACGACCTGGAAGCTGGCCCAGTCCGGCTCTCCCGAGTCGACCGAACGGAAGAAATCGCTGATACAGAGCCAGGGCTCGTCGGGCTGCCGGGGGAACCCGAATCGCATCAACTCGTTGGTCCGGCTCTCGTCTTCGAAGATGACCAGATCGTCGCCCTCGGCATTGGCGGCGAAGTGGCCCCAGGCCACCTGAGGCACCAGGAGCTGTTCGGCCTTGGCCTTCGACAGCTGCTCGCGCAGGAGATTCCGTACCCGGTCCTTGAACGCCGGATCGTTCTCGCCCTTCTGAGGTCGGAAGCCCCACTGGTTCCGGAACAGGGCGGTCTCGTTGAGATAGCCGGCCAAATCGTCGATAGCCATGCCTTTGGCCACCCGGCTGCCCAAAAATGGTGGCTTGAAGGTCGGGTTGTCCGAGACCACTTCCGGCGAGCGCGTCGGAAGGGTCTCCCCACGCTCGCGTGCCTCGGCCGCCGCCTGCTTCCGCAGCTCACTCTTCCTCGGTCCGAGGTCCCGCCCGCCGATGGCGGTTCCGAACTCCGGGTCGTCCTCTCCCGACCTCGACAGCTCCACCAGACGGTCCATCGTGCGGAGGCCCTCGAAGGCGTCCTTGCCGTAGAAGAGCCGTCCGTCATAGACCTTGCGCAGGTCCCGTTCGACATAGGTACGGGTCAAGGCGGCACCACCAAGGATGACCGGAATGTGCGAGAGCCCACGACGATTGAGTTCCTCGAGGTTGTCTCGCATGATCAGGGTGGACTTGACCAACAGGCCACTCATCCCGATGGCATCGGCGTTGGACTCCTCCAGGGCATTGACCATGTCGACGATGCCCACCTTGATGCCGAGGTTCTTCACCGAGTACCCGTTGTTGGTGAGGATGATGTCCACCAGGTTCTTGCCGATGTCGTGCACGTCCCCCTTGACCGTGGCCAGCACCATGGTGCCCTTTCCCCCCTGGTCGGCCTTCTCCATGAAGGGCTCCAGATAGGCCACTGCGGTCTTCATGGTCTCCGCCGACCCGAGCACGAAGGGCAGCTGCATCTCACCCGTGGCGAAACGCTCGCCCACGGTCTTCATGCCGGCCAGCAGGAAGTCGTTGATGATGGTCAGCGGCGTGAAGTCGTTGGCCATCGCCTCGGCGAGGTCGTCCTCGAGCCCGTTGCGATCCCCGTCGATGATCCGGTGCTCGAGGCGGCGCTCCACCGTCCAGCCGGACCGGTCCTCGGCGGCCGCCGCGGTCGAGGCCGACACGCCTTCGAAGATGGCGAGCAGCTCGGTCAGCGGATCGTACCCGTCATGCCTGCGGTCGTAGATGAGATCGAGGCAGACCTCCCTCGCCCGCTCGTCGACCTTGGACAACGGAAGGATCTTCGAGGCGTGCACGATGGCGGCGTCGAGTCCCGCCTCGACGCACTCGTGGAGGAACACCGAGTTGAGGACCTGGCGTGCCGCAGGGTTGAGCCCGAATGAGACATTGGACAGGCCGAGCACGGTATAGACGCCGGGGAGTTCCGCCTTGATCCGCCGGATGCCCTCGATGGTCTCGATCCCGTCCTTGCGGCTCTCTTCCATGCCGGTCGAAAGGGGAAGAGCCAGCGCGTCGAACAGAAGGTCCTCGGAGCGAAGACCGTAGCGCTCGACGGCGATGTCGTGGATGGCCGTGGCGGCCCGGACCTTCCAGTCGGCCGTGCGGGCCTGCCCCTCGGTGTCGATGCAGGTGCAGACCACTGCGGCGCCGAACTCCTTGGCCAGGGTCAGGAAGGAGTCGAGTCGGGTACCCGGTTCGTCTCCTTCCTCCAGGTTCACCGAGTTGATCACCGCCCTCCCCCCGATCCACGACAGGGCGGCCTCCACCACCGGCGACTCGGTGGAGTCGACCACCAGGGGAACGGTGGACTGGGTGGAGAATCGGGACATGACCTGCTCCATGTCGGCCACGCCGTCCGCACCCGTGTAGTCCACGCACACATCGATCAGGTGGGAGCCTTCCTTTACCTGATCGCGGGCCATCGCCACGCAGGTGTCCCAATCCGCTTCGAGCATGGCCTCGCGGAACTTCTTCGAGCCGTTGGCATTGGTCCGCTCACCGATCACCAGAAACGAGGTGTCCTGATCGAAGGGCACTTGGGTGTAGATCGAAGCCGCACCGGGCTCGGGCTCGGGGTGGCGGGTGGCGGGGCGGAGGTCGGCGCAGGCCTCCACCACCGCGGCCAGATGCTCGGGGGTGGTGCCACAGCACCCACCGACGATCCCGACGCCGAGCTCGGAGACGAACTGCTGGTGGAAGTCGGCCAGCTGGGCCGGCGTCAGGTCGTAGTGCATGGCGCCGTCGACCACCGACGGAAGCCCGGCGTTCGGGAGGCACGACACCGGAATCGATGCGTGGCCGGTGAGATGTCGGAGTGGTTCGAACATCTCGGCCGGTCCGGTGGCGCAGTTGAGCCCGATGACGTCGATGTCCATGGCTTCGAGCGCGCACAGTGCGGCGCCGATCTCGGTGCCCGGAAGCATGGTGCCGGTCAGCTCGATGGTCACCTGGGCCTGCACAGGTAACATCCGGCCGGCCGCCTTCATGGCCCGCCGGGCACCGTTGATGGCTGCCTTGGCTTGCAGGAGGTCGAAAACCGTCTCGATGATGATCAGGTCAACATTGCCCTCGATCAGCGCCGAGGCCTGCTCCTCGTAGAAGTCCCGAAGGTCGGCGTACCGGATCTGACCGAGTGTGGGGAACTTGGTGCCGGGCCCGATGCTCCCCGCCACCCACCGGGGCCGGTCGGGAGTGGAGAAGTCGTCGGCTGCATCCCGGGCCAGGGCCGCGGCGGCCAGGTTGAGCTCGCGGACCCGATGGGCCTGGCCGTACTCGGCCAGCACGGGGCTGAAGGCTCCGAAGGTGTCGGTCTCGACCACGTCGCAGCCCACGTCGAAGAACGACCGGTGGACCCGGTCGATGGCCTCGGGGCGGCTGACCACCAGGAGCTCGTTGCACCCTTCGAGGTCCGGTCCGCCGAAATCCTCCGCGGTCAATCCGGCGAGCTGCAAGTTGGTGCCCATGGCACCGTCGAAGACGAGCACGCGCTCGGACGCGGCCTGCAGGTAGCTGGAGGACGAATTGTCGTGAACGGTCATAGCCTCACAAGGCTACCGGGGGAAGCCCGATCTATCAGCAAGGCCGTCGTTTCCCGGGCCGTGGGCAGAGCCGGTCCTTTCAAACGTTGTCCGAGTCAGAGCGGTGAGGGATGTCCCGACCAATGTCGTTTAGCATCGTCGCGGTGATGACGGCGTGCTGAAGATCTACACCAAAACCGGAGATGACGGCACCACGGGCCTGCTCTTCGGCGGCCGGGTGCGGAAGGACTCGGCCCTCATGCAGATCACCGGGACCGTCGACGAGGCCCAAGCCGTGCTGGGGACCGCCCGGGCAGAGGCCATCCCCGATTCCGAACTGGACCTCTTGCTCACGAGACTCGAGCGGGACCTGTACGTGCTGATGGCCGAGGTCACCACCGACCCGTCGAACCGCCCGAAACTGAAGGCGGGGACGACGCTGGTCACGACCGACATGATCAGTTCGCTCGAGGAGCACATCGATGATCTGATCAAGCGCTTCGAGATGCCCACCGACTTCGTGATACCCGGCACCAATCGGGTCTCGGCCGCCATCGACCTGGCCCGAACGGTCGTCAGACGGGCGGAGCGCCTCGTGGTGTCAGATCCGATCGAGGGCTCGCTGGTAGCCCAATATCTCAACCGGTTGTCCGATTTGCTGTGGGCCATGGCCCGATGGACCGAGGGCGAGCACCATCAGCTGGCTCGCACCACACCGCCTCGCCGGTCCGCTCGCCGGGGTGGTCCGACGAGGACCACAACCACATCGGAAGGAGCGTCGCCTGGTGGTGCCGGACCCGGTGTGGCCGACACGAGGAAGGGACCGATGACTTGAGGATCGAAACACAGTCCGAAGGGACGCTTCCCCCAGATCTGGTGGCTGTCGGTGTGCCGGTGGTGAGCACGCCGGAGGGGCCTCGAGTGGCGGCAGGCCGGGTGGGCAACGGGGCCCCGGTCCCGACCGAGCTCGACGGGGCCTGGTGCAAGCGCCACGGCTTCAGCGGGAAGGTGGGCCAATGCCTGACCTACCGGTCCGCGGGCTCACCGGAATCGCCGGATCCTGAGGTGGTGTTGGTGGGTGTCGGGGACTCCTCGGCACTGGGCGGTGACCGCGGTCTCGAGTCGATCCGTCGGGCGGCGGCCGCATTCGCACGTGCGGTGGGCCAGGGCGCGTCGGCGGCTCTGTTCCTCCCCGACGTCACCGACGTGCCGATCGATCGAGTGTCAGGCGCGGCGGCCGAGGGCGCAGTGCTCGCCTCCTATCGCTTCGACAACTTCAGAACCGCAGAGCACGCGGAATCGTTGGCCCAACTGGTCATCGTGGGCGGGCAGACCGCTGCCGCCGCTCTCCTCGAGTCCGGGGCAGTTCGGGGAGCCCGCGTGGCCGAATCGGTCCAACTGGCTCGAGATCTGGTCAACGAGCCACCGAGCTCACTGACTCCGGAGAGGTTTGCCGACGGCTTTGTTCGGCGATTCGAGGACATACCGGAGCTCACCGTCGAAGTCTGGGACGAGGATCGGATCGTGGCCGAGCGTCTTGGCGGACTGCTCGGGGTGGCCCGTGGTTCGAGTCAGACACCCCGCCTGGTGCGGGTCGAATACCAACCGGCCGACCCCCTCGAGATCGACGGCCGAATCCCGCATCTCGCCCTGGTGGGCAAGGGCATCACCTTTGATTCCGGAGGTCTCTCACTCAAGACGGCTACCGGAATGGAGACGATGAAGACCGATATGGGCGGTGCCGCCGCAGTCCTCGGTGCCGTGGACGCCGCAGCCGCCCTCGGGTGCCGGATCCGGATCACCGCGTTCACCCCGTTGACCGAGAACATGCCCGGTGGTTCGGCCATCAAGCCCGGAGATGTCCTGACCACCCGCAGCGGCAAGACCATCGAGGTGCTCAACACCGATGCCGAGGGTCGACTGGTGCTGGCCGACGGTTTGACCCTCGCGGTCGAGGCCGGGCCGGACGCCATTGTCGATGTCGCCACGCTCACCGGTGCCGCAGTCGTGGCCCTGGGCAAGGAGATCGCCGGTCTCCTCGGCAACAACGAGGGGCTGATCACAGAATTGCGATCTGCGGGGGACAGGGCCGGCGAACCGCTCTGGCCCCTGCCGCTGCCCGACGACTACCGCAGCCACATCGAGTCGGAGACGGCGGACATGCGCAACGTCGGTCGGCCGGGCCAGGCCGGAAGTATCTCCGCGGCCCTCCTTCTCCGTGAATTCGTGGACTCCGTGCCGTGGGCCCATCTCGACATTGCCGGCCCGGCCCGCTCGGACGAGAACAACCGGTACCTCACCAAAGGCGGCACCGGATTCGGGGTGCGGACGCTGGTCGCCCTGGTCACGTCCGAGGAGTTCGCGCACGAACTGGCTCGGATCGGAAGGGCATGACCACCCGGGTGCCGGTTGGCCCCGGTTCGGGGTCACCTCGGGCGACGGGCCGTGTGGGGAGGTAGTTTCATCGGGTGCGGATAGCGGTCCTCGGAGCTGGCTCGTGGGGCACCACGGTGGCGTCGCTGGTGGCCCCCCGTCACGAGACCAAGCTGTGGGCGCGCAACCCCGATGTGGCCAAGGAGGTGAACGTCGAGCACGCAAACTCGGCGTACCTTCCGGGCTTCGGATTGGCGCAGGAGCTTTCAGCCACCGCCGATCTCGAGGAGGCGGTGTGTGGAGCCGACCTTCTGGTCGTCGGGGTACCGACATCGGGGTTCAGGTCGGTACTGCAGGACGCGTCGCGCTGCATCCGTCCCTGGGTTCCCGTGGTCAGCCTGTCCAAGGGTCTCGAGCACGGATCGCACCTGAGGATGACCGAGGTGATCAAGCAGGTGGTTCCGGGCCATCCCGTCGCTGCCCTCACCGGACCCAACATCGCCACCGAGATCATGTCCGGAAAGGCCGCTGCCGCGGTCATCGCCACGGAGGACCTCGAGGTGGCGAGAGCCATCCAGAAGGTGGTCACCCGGGGGGTGTTCCGCGTCTACCTCAACGATGACGTGATCGGGTGCGAAATGGGCGGCGCGTTGAAGAACGTCATCGCCATCGCGGCGGGGATCGGTGAGGGACTGGGTGTGGGGGACAACACGCGAGCTGCCGTGATGTCCCGTGGTCTGGCCGAGCTGACCCGGCTCGGCGTGGCCATGGGTGCACACCCGACCACCTTCGCCGGTCTGGCCGGCATGGGCGACCTGATCGTCACCTGCATGAGCCCCCACAGTCGTAACCGGAAGGTCGGCGAGCAGCTGGGAAAGGGCCGTCAACTCGAGGACATCCTGGCCGAGATGCACATGGTCGCCGAAGGAGTCAAGACGGCATCGGTGGCACTCGAGTTGGCCGAAAAGCACCATCTCGACGTTCCTATCTGCGCCATGATCGACAAGGTGGTGAAGGGGCAGATCGAGCCCCTGGGCGCCTACTGGGGCCTGACTCCGGCCGGGCACGAGGACGATCCCGGCTGAACCATTCGGCCTTGCACGGCATCTTCTGAGGCCCGGAAGGCAACTGCCGGATGGAACTGCCACCTCGCCAGCTGCTGCTCGATCTCCGCTCGGCCCCGGCCCGCTGATGCAAGGTCGGTCGCCAATCGGCGCGCCCGGCGACGCATCTGTTCGGGCTCGGGCAGTTGCTGCTCGGTGGTCCACCGCCGGTGGCTGGCCTGCAGGGAGTCCGGCAAGCGGCTGAGGTGTCGCAGGGGAAGGGGTGGGATGTGCCTTCGTACCGCCAGGCCGTCGGGCCCGTAGGGACGAGCCAGCTCGAAGGTGCAGAGACGTTGCAGAGCTCGCCGGAACGGCGAGTTCTTTCCCATGCGTTCGCCGAGGCCCAACGATCGAGCCGTCTCGGCGAGATCGAGGTCGAACCCTTCGTTGTGAACCTCGAGGCCGTACGAGAGGCGTCGGAGCAACCATGTGGTCGACGGGCCGATCACGCCCAACCAGTACAGCTCGACGTAGCGCGAGCACGGGTGGAGGCCGTGGGGATCGGCGACGGGGTCGAGCCAGGGAACGATCCGGAGCCGATGGTCGGCGCCGGGGTCGAGGACAGGACGGGGCCTACGGCCGGGCACGCCGGTGGGGACGGTGGCGAGGCTGTGCGGGAGGCTGGTGGTATTGGACATGGTGGATCTCCGGGGTCGGGACTGGGGTGCATTGCCCGAGCCACCCTGATGCGCTCGACTTGCCGGGCACTTGAGCAGTCACCTTGCACAGGCGCCCTGCCCGAGATCGGTTGTTTCGTGCGGTGGGTGTCCACCCGAACTCACCCATTTGCTCGTATTCCATAGTCGACGGGCCGAGGATCGGTGGGCCAGTAGGCGCTGAGAGGGGTGCCCCCGATCGGCACTGCGGGGATACCCCTGCTGCACTCGGCGTATATGATGAACTATTGGATTCATACAATACTGGAGGAGGGATCGTGACCACCAACTACGTGATGAAGGTGTCCACCAACGGACAGGTTTCGATACCCGCCGAAGCGCGGGCACGGTGGAACGCCGATCAGGTCGTCGTCGTTGACCTCGGGGACCGGGTGGTCCTACGGCCGCTGCCGGCCGACCCTGTGGGGGAACTCCGAGGCAAGTACAAAAGGCGCGGTCCGAGCAGTGAGCGCAGCCGTCGCCAGTCGAGGAGCGACGACGCAGCCCGCGAACGCCAGAAGTGATCGTCCTCGACTCCTATGCCGTTCTCGCCCTGCTCAAGGGTGAACCGGCGGCCATCCAGGTCCAACACCTCGTGGAGGACGAGGAGGATGCGTTGCTCACGTCTCTCGGTGTCGCTGAAGTGCTCGATCACCTCGTGCGTCTCGCCAATGCCGAAGACGATGAGGCCGTGCTCGATCTAGCTCAGCTCGGACTGATGACGCCGGCGGCAGTCGAGGCCGATCTAGGCGCCAGAGCCGGACTGCTCCGCGCCCGCCACTATCACCGCAAGAACCGAGCCGTCAGCCTGGCCGACTGCGTGGCGGCCGAAACTTCACGACAATTGGGCTGTCGGCTCGCTTCGGCAGATCCGCACCTCCTCGATATGTGCCGCGACGAACGCATTGCCGTCATTCCGCTGCCGGACAGCGCGTCACGCATCTGGTTGCCCTGAACACCGGGTATCGGTGGGACAGCCGCTGGCGGGTGTTCCGCTACTGGCTCCTAAATTTAATACATAGTCGACGGGCCGAGGATCGGTGGGCCAGTAGACGCGGGGAGAGGTGCCCCCGATCGGCTGCGATGAACCTCCCGAACACGGCGACATCGAGCCGTCAGACGAGAGCAGCAGATCCCACTATGTCTGTCACATGGATGCCCAGTTCCGGCAGCGATCCCTCATAAGGAGCGGTGCCGTATGCAAAGACCCCGCCGTCCTGTGAAATCAGCCAGTAACCAGTCACTTCGTTCGGCGGAGTGATGTCCGCTACCGGGGCGTTCAACGTCAACGGACCTGCCGGGGGGTAGGTCCCCATCGTGCCGAAGCTGGTGACGGTGGCGGCGCTGGTGGTGAGCGCGTAGCCGGAAGCACCGGAACCACCCATGATGCCGACGACGTTGCTCACGTGTTGGCCGAGGCCCGGCAGCGAACCGAGGAAGGGAGCGTCCCCAAAGGCATACACACCGCCATCGGCTCCAACCAGCCAGTAGCCCATGTCCGTGGGAGTCGCAGCCATTCCAACGATGTCATGTACGACGAGACCCAGATCCGGCAGCGATCCCTCATTGCGAGAGATGCCGAAAGGGTAGACAGCCCCGTTGGCGCCCACCAGCCAATACCCCTCCCCACTCGGCGTCGTAGCAATCCCCACGATGGCGCTTGCAGTCGTGCCGTTGCCCGGCAACGAGCCAAGATACGGCGCATCGCCAAACGCAAACACGCCACCGTCGGCTCCCACCAGCCAATAGCCCCTTCCCGTGGGTGTCGCCGCCATCCCCACGATGTCGTTGACTACGAAGCCGAGGCTCGGCAGGGACCCCTCAAAGGGGGCACCTCCGAAAGCGAACACACCGCCGTCACGTCCTGTCATCAAGTAGCCCGGGAACATGCTGGTCAGGGTGAACGGATCAGTTGTCGCCGGCGCGAGCGACCCGCTTTCGAAGACCAACTGATAGATCCCGTCGTGTGAAATCAGCGTGCACGTGAAAGTGGCGACCCCATTCGTCACAACCACGGGGATTGCGGAGCAGGAGATGGCAGAACCACCCGAGGTGATGACCTGGCTTAGAGATACCGCATCAGTCTGGTCAGTCGTCACCACATTTCCATTGTTGTCCTCGACCGAGACGCCAATAGTGAACGGTTGCCGGTAGAGGACGGTGGACGGCGGTTGCGTTGTGATCGCCAACTTGGTCGCTACGCCAGGCGTGGAGGCACCCGCCGAATACCCAGGGCCGGCCGAAATGACGACCCCGACCAGAGCAGCCATGGCAGACACGACGAGGAGCGCACTCAGGGCGACATGCCGGGCACCGTGTTTCATTACCATTCTCGGGCTCCTCGCTCAGGACGGCGACGTATGAATCGAACCTACTTCCGAAACCCGTCGCCCAGTCTCATATCGCCGGGTGGATGACGCTTATCGGGGGCAGTTCTGGCTGCGGCCGATGTCTCCACTACTGGCTCCTAATCCATAGTTGACGGACCGATCACGCTCAACCAGTACAGCTCGACATAGCGGGAACAGGGGTGGACGCCATGGGGATCGGCAATGGGGTCGACCCAGGGAACGATCCGGCATCGCTCGGCGGTACCAACGGCCGGGTTGGGGCGGCGGCGGACCGGCACCGGGCTCGGACGGGGAACGACGGTGGGACTGGACACGTTGACCTCCGTGGTGGGTGGTGAGCGCCGCGACCTGGAGAGGTCCGTCCGACGCCAGTTCAGTCCTTGGATGGTGGGTCCACCGTGAACAGTCCTGTCTGCCACCTTGCCGTGGCCACCTGTCACCCCCAGGCGTCCTCGGCACGGTGGTGGCCCGCTTGCTAAACGAGCGCCTGGTGCTACTATTTCTATCTGACCCATCGGATTAGATGATTTGGGGGGCTTCGTGCAGGTCAATCCCTACATTGTGCTGGGGAGTGCGGTCGTGGGGTTCCTCGTCGGGCTGACGGGTGCCGGTGGCGGAGCCCTGATGACCCCGATGCTCATCCTTCTCTTCGGCATCAAGCCTTCGACTGCCATCTCCAGTGACCTGGTCGCCGCCGTGGTGATGCGACCGGTGGGTGCAGTCGTCCACCTGAAGAAGGGAACGGTCAATCTCCGGCTCGTCGGATGGATGGTACTGGGATCCGTTCCAACGGCCTTTCTGGGCGCGTACCTCCTACACCTCTTGGGAAATGCGAAGTCTGCGGAGAGGACGATCCAGATCATTCTGGGGTCTGCGCTCTTGCTCGGGGCAGCCGCCATGTTGCTGCGGTTCTTCATCGACCGGCGCAATGGGAACACTCGACAGGACGTCGTTCACGACCTGCGCGTTCGCCCGCTGCCCACGGTGGCGATCGGGATGGCCGGGGGATTGATCGTGGGGCTCACCTCAGTGGGCTCCGGCTCCCTCATGATCGTGTTTCTCCTCTTTCTCTACCCCATGCTGGGTGCCAATCAGCTGGTGGGCACCGATCTGACCCAGGCCGTGCCGTTGACACTGGCCGCCGCACTCGGGGCACTGGCATTCGGACACGTCGAGTTTGCGGTCACCACCTCGCTGATCATCGGCAGTGTCCCCGCGGTTCTCGTCGGCTCATTCCTCTCGTCACGGGCGCCGGATCGCTACATCAGGCCGGCCATCACCTTGGTGATCTTTGCGTCAGGTCTCAAATACGTGGGAGTGGGAACCACAGCCTTGGGCTGGATCCTTTGTGCCACCTTGCTGGGCGTCGCGGCCATCTGGCTCACCTACGTGCGTCCCTGGCAGAAGGACATGCTGCCCGAAGGGACGGCTGAGATCCTGCTTGGTCCAGAGGTTGTTCACCATGAGCGCTCCCCGTAGGGAAGTCCGTCGGAACGCGCTGTCCGGCGGCCGGGTGGCCCGGCCGGCCCTCCGAGTCGGTCAGGAACGTCCGACCGGCTTCCCCGATGTCGTCACCTCGATGGTCATCAGGTCGGACGCCAGCAGGACGGTTCCATCGAATTTGGTTGCAGCTTGGTCCATCCACTCCTGTTCGGTGCCGGGCGCTGGTGCCGGTACCAGGTGTGTCAGGACCAGCGTTCCGACGCCGTTACGCTCTGCCGTCTCGGCCGCCTCCGGTACCGATGAGTGGTAGTCGAGTACATCAGTGAGCCGAGGCAAGCCGAACTGCTCAATGAGATCTCGCCGTACGACCGTGTGCACGAGGACGTCGGCCCCGGCGCACAATTGGTCGAGACCAGCGCATGGCACCGTGTCACCGGCGATGACCACCGAGTGCTCCCCGTCGTCAACCCGATAGCCCACGGTGGGCCGGACCGGGGCGTGGTCGGTTGGTGCGGCCGTGACCCGGACCGTTCCCTGGTCGAGGATCACGCCGGCTTCGACCTCGGTCACCTCCGCTGAGGGTCCCCATCGCAGATCGTCATGATGTGCGATCCGATAGCGGATGTCCGGCTCCAACATCGCCTCGGTGGCTTGCACGAGGACCGCCGTGCCGGTCGGTCCGAAGACGGGCAACGGATTGGAGACGGGGGACATGACCCAGCGCATCGTGAACACGTCGTTGAAGTCGGTGAGGTGGTCACTGTGCAGGTGGGTCAAGAACAGTCCCCGAATCGCCCCGGCGCCCGAGGACGCGGCGGCGGCGCGCATCAACACGCCCCGCCCGCAGTCGAAGAGCAGGTCGCCCATCGATGTCCGAATCAGCGTCGATGGACCGGCCCGCAGGGGATCAGGAAGAGGACTGCCACTTCCGAGAATGACTACCTGCATGGTGGACCCCGATCGATCAATGAGCTGCGGCAGCCTACGTCGTCAGGTGTCCCGCCGTTGATCGACCTTCGTTCACCACCCACCGCGGTGGACGCACTCCTCCAGGCTGCGAGGGGAGCGGCTGCTCGATTGCGACGGCGGATCGGGCTGGAGCGCCCGACCGAGCAGCACAGCTCCAAGCCATCGGAATCGTTCCGGTACCCCGAGGACGGACCGGAGCTCCGACTCACCACGAAAGTTGCCGAGAAACCCGACGCCGATTCCCGCGTCGGCGGCGCTCAGCATGAGGGTCAGAGAGGCAAAGGCCACATCGACGAACCAGAACGGGACCACCCACTCCACATCCGTGCCGTCTTCCCGCGCCTTGTCCTGCTCCCGGTAGCGGGCGACATACGCATCGGGATCAGCGAACGGAAGCACCACCACCGGAGCCCGTGACAGTCCCGCAAATCTGCGGGAACGGTTCCGCCAGGCCTCGTCGGTGGTGGCGGACCAGTAGAGCGACGTCTGCGCGGGTCCCTCGAGGACCACGAACTCCCTCCCTTGGGAATTCCCCGCCGAGGGTGCCCGGAGGGCCGATTCCATCAGTCGGTCGACCACATCGGGCTCGAGGGCTTCATCGGAGAAGTTCCGGGTCATGTGCCGACGCCGGAGGACCTCACTCAGCTCCATCGGGCGAACGCTATCGGCACTGACCGGAGGTCTGACACCGACGCCACCATCGTGACCGGTCCGTCGACAGCCCCGCTCGAGGGTGACCGGGGGATCGGAGCCCTGGTCAGAGCCTCGCGAGCATGACCTATTCAGCCTCGCTACTGTCCAGTTACGTGACCTCACCCTCCAATGTCTCCCGTCGGGCCCTGCTCGGGGGAGCACTTGCCGGCGTTGCGACCATCGGTCTGACGCCGACCGTCGCTTCCGCGTCGAACCGATCGAGATCGCCCAGGCCGGGTCCGGGCACGCGGCCCAACCCAGGTGCTGCTCCGGGCACCGACCAGTTGCCTCAGATCACCAACATCGTGGTGGTGATGATGGAGAACCACTCCTACGACAACATCCTCGGCATGATGCCGGGACGCGGGGATGGCTTCGTGCTGGGTTCGGATGGGAAGCCCGACGCCTCCAACCCGTGGCCCGCCAAGTCGACGTTTCCTCCGCCGTCCAAGAAGGCCGTCCTCCACGCTTTCCCGATGCCCAACCCGTGCCAAGAGGCTCACTACCCGTTCAACACCTGGGACGCCTACTGGGAGTCCTACGCCAGAGGTCGCAACGACGGGTTCGTGAAGAGCCAGAGCGGCCCGGTGTCGATGGGCTACTTCGAACCGTCGGTGATGCCGTTCGTGAACTCGCTCGCGGCCACCTTCCCGGTGTGCGATCGGTACTTCTGCTCGGTGGGAGCGCAGACCTACCCCAACCGGCGCTTCCTGATGGCCGGAACGTCGCTGGGTCTCCTCGACGACACCTTCCCGTCGGACCGCCCGCCCAACGGCACCATCTTCGAGTCCCTGAACGCCCACGGGATCACCTGGAAGAACTACTTCTCGTCGCTGCCCTCCTCGCTCATCTGGACCTACCTCGGCAGTGTCCCGAACTACACCTCCAACCTGGTCCCGATCAGCGGGTTCTTCAGCGCCGCCAAAGCCGGCACCCTGCCGGCGTTCAGCCTGGTGGACCCCGACTTCGGCAACCAGTCAGAGGAGAATCCCCAGGACGTCCAGTACGGCGACAAGTTCCTGTCCGACGTGGTCACCGCAGTGATGGCATCGCCGCAGTGGCCGGGAACCCTGTTGGTCTGGTGCTACGACGAATCCGGTGGCTACTACGACCACGTCCCCCCGCCCAGGGCGGTCAAGCCCGACCGGGTGGCACCGGTTCTGGCTCCCGGGGACCACCACGGTTCGTTCAACCGGTACGGATTCAGGGTGCCGGCCGGTGTGGTCTCCCCTTTTGCCCGACCGAACTACGTCTCGCATGTGGTCCACGACCACACGTCAGTCCTCAAGTTGATCGAGACCAAGTGGAACCTTCCGGCGCTGACCTACCGCGACTTCTACGCCGACAACCTCCTGGACAGTGTCGATCTGGCCGGCACCCCGGCTTTCCTGACCCCGCCCACCCTCGCCGCCCCAGCCGATCCGTCGGTCCTGGCCGGGTGCCTGTCGACGGGGCCGGGCACCATCCCGCCGGCCGGGTACGTCACCACCCGCTGACCGCGGCGGAGCCCATCCGAGGGCCCGTGGGAGGGCGGTCGGGGAGCCCTGGGAATGTTGACCCCACTGGTAGTGTTTGAAGTGGTGTCGAAGTGAGTGTCGGACCGGTGAGGATCGGGACCGGCGCCGACCAAGAAGGAACGTGATCGTCGTGCCTACCTTCAGGGAGATGTTGGCCGAGGCCAAGGCGGCCGTCCGCGAGGTCGAGCCATCCGCTGCCGAACAGGAGATCGCCGCGGGCAACGCCGTGGTGCTCGACGTACGGGAGCCTGACGAGTACGAGCAAGGTGCGTTACCCGGTGCGGTGCACATCCCGCGTGGCACGTTGGAGACTTCGGTCGAGGGCCGAATTCCCGACAAGTCGAGCCACGTGGTGGTCTATTGCGCGGGGGGAACCCGATCGGCCTTCGCGGCCCAGACCATGCAGGCGTTGGGCTACACCGACGTCGCCTCGGTCATCGGTGGATTCAATCGGTGGAAGGACGAGGGTCGCGACTGGGTGGCCCCCCGGTCACTCAGCTCCGAGCAGCGCAACCGCTACCAGCGGCACCTTCTCCTCCCCGAGGTCGGTGAGGCGGGCCAGCTCACGCTGCTCGACTCGAAGGTGCTCCTCCTCGGGGCAGGTGGCCTCGGATCCCCGGCCGCGCTCTACCTGGCGGCGGCGGGAGTCGGAACGCTCGGGATCATCGACATGGACGTGGTCGACGCCTCCAACCTCCAGCGCCAGATCCTCCACAACATCGATCGGATCGGTGAACGGAAGGTCGACTCGGCGAAGAAGACCCTCACGCTGATCAATCCCGACGTCGACGTGGTCACCTACGACGTGCGGCTCGGCGCCGACAACATCCTCGACATCATCGACGGGTACGACGTCATCATCGACGGGACCGACAACTTCCCGACCCGATACCTCGTCAATGACGCCTCACTGGTCAAGCGGATTCCGGTCGTCCATGGATCGATCTTCCGATTCGAGGGACAGGCCACCGTCTTCAATCCGTATGTGGGCCCGTGCTACCGGTGCATGATCCCCGAGCCCCCGCCGGCCGAGTTGGCCCCCAGCTGCGCCGAGGCTGGCGTGCTCGGCGTCCTGCCCGGCATCGTCGGGTCCATCCAGGCCGTCGAAGCCATCAAGGTCCTGCTTGGGATCGGTGAGACCCTGCAAGGCCGCCTGCTGGCCTACGACGCCCTCGAGCAGAGCTTCCGTACCTTCAAGGTGCATCGTGACCCGCACTGCCCGGCCTGCGGTCCCGAAGCCGGCGAGATCGTGATCGCCGAGTACGACGAACTGTGCATGCCCCACGCGGTCGCGCCACCGGTCAACGCCTGACAGACCCGGTCCCAACGTCGGGTCGGTGCCGGAGACCGTAATCTGTGCCCATGGCACCCGAGAGCGCGACACCGAAGCCCGAGCACAAGCGGTTCACCGACTCGGGGATCGAGATCCGGCCGGTCTACGGTCCTGCGGATCTCGACGGGTGGGACCCCGAGCGGCAGCTCGGAACTCCCGGTCGGTACCCATTCACCCGTGGCATCCGGAGCGACATGTATCGCGGGCGCCTCTGGACCATGCGGCAGTACGCCGGATTCGGCACTGCCGAGTCGACCAACCAACGGTTCAAGTTCCTGCTGGACGCGGGCCAGACCGGTCTGTCCTGTGCCTTCGACCTCCCGACCCAGATGGGCTACGACTCCGATCACCCCCGGTCCGAGGGGGAGGTGGGCAAGGTGGGAGTGGCCATCGACTCCATGGCCGACATGCGCCTGCTGTTGGCCGGTCTCCCACTCGACCAGGTCACCACCTCGATGACCATCAACGCCACTGCAGCCATCCTGTTGCTCTTCTACCAACTGGTGGCCGAAGAGAACGGCGTGGAGGCGAGCGCACTCGGGGGCACTATCCAGAATGACATCCTGAAGGAGTACGTGGCCCGGGGCACCTACATCTATCCGCCCCGACCCTCCATGCGGCTGGTGACCGACACCTTCTCCTACTGTGCGGAGCACCTACCGGCGTGGAACACCATCTCGATCTCGGGCTACCACATCCGCGAGGCAGGTTCGACGGCGGTGCAGGAGATCGCGTTCACCATCGCCAACGGGATCGCCTACGTGGAGGCGGCGTTGGCCGCTGGTCTCCACGTCGACGCGTTCGCGCCGCGACTCAGCTTCTTCTGGAACGCCCACAACAACCTCTTCGAGGAGGTGGCCAAGTACCGCGCCGCCCGGCGGATGTGGGCCAAGCTGATGACCGAGCGCTTCGGGGCCAAGGACGAGAAGTCCACGCTCCTTCGCTTCCACACCCAGACCGGCGGTTCGACGCTCACCGCCCAGCAACCCGAAAACAACATCGTGCGGGTCACCGTCCAGGCCATGGCCGCGGCGCTGGGTGGCACCCAGAGCCTTCACACCAACGGGTTCGACGAGGCCCTCGGGCTTCCGACCCAACGGGCGGCCAAGGTGGCTCTCCGGACCCAGCAGATCGTCGGCTACGAGTCGGGGATCGCCGACACCGTCGACCCGCTGGCGGGATCGTGGTTCGTCGAGTCGCTCACCGACGAGGTGGAGCAGGGCGCCTGGGAGTACCTCGAGCGGATCGACGCCATGGGAGGAGCGGTCGACGCCATCGAGGCCCAGTACATGCAGCAGGAGATCGAGCAGGCGGCGTACGCCTACGCCAAGGACATCGATGCCGGCGAGAAGATCATCATCGGGGTGAACAAGTTCGTCGACGAAGAGCTCGAGGCGACCGAGGTGTTCCCGATCGACCCCGAGCTGCAACGGTCCCAGGTGGCCCGGGTCAGGCGGGTGAGGGAGGAGCGGGACCAGAGCTCGGTCGATGCGGCGTTGGCCGACGTGGAGGCGGCAGCCCGGGGCACCCAGAACCTCCTGGTCCCGATGAAGGCAGCCCTGGCTCACATGGCCACGCTCGGTGAGGTATCCGATGTACTTCGCGGCGTGTTCGGGGAGTTCCACCCCAACGGTTGACGAGCCCGGAGCGCAGTGGGCCGACCTCAGCAGGCCGCCGGGCTCAGCGGGAGAGCAGCCGATCGCGTAGGGGGCCGGGCTGGGCGGCGTCGATTGCGGTCCAGGCCATGCTCAGCGCTCCGTCGCGCACGGCGGTGTCCGCCGAGGGAGTGATGCACGCCGCGGCGAAGGCGGGTTGATGGTTGACCGACCCCGCGGCGTCGATGGCCACCAGGGGATGGATGGTCGGTAGGGCCAGCGACACATTGGCCATATCGGTGGAGAAGGTCGGCCGCGGCGCCTGCTCGTCGTCGAGGGAGAAGGTGCGGCCCAGCGCTTCGGCGTTGACCCGGTACAGGGCCAGCAGATCGGTGTCGCTCTCCATGTGGGAGTAGACGGGTGCCAGATCATGACGGGCGAGGGAGGAGCCCGAGGCCAGGGCTCCGGCCTCGAAGCACGCCATGACCCTGGGCTCGAGGCGCTCCAACCCGTTGAGGGAGGTCGAGCGGCACATGAAGCGCCCGGTGACCGACGCCGGGATGATGTTGGCCGCCTCGCCCCCGTCGGTGACGATGCCGTGGACCTGGTCGCCCCGACGGAGTTGCTGGCGCAGCAGGCCCAGGCCGACTTGGGCGATGGTCATGGCATCACCGGCGTTGATCCCCTCCCACGGGGCCGCCGACGCGTGGGCGCTCTTGCCTTCGAAGGTGATGTCGAAATGGGAGACGGCCAGGCAGGTGCCGTGGAGCCATTCGTTCGGCCAGGGATGGATCATCATGGCAGCGTGCACGTCGTCGAACACCCCGTCGTCGAGCATGGTGACCTTGCCGCCGCCGCCCTCCTCGGCCGGGGTCCCCAGCACCCGCACGGTGAGGCCCAGGTCGTCCGCCACTCGGGCCAGTCCCAACCCGGCTCCGACTGCCGAGGCGGCGATGATGTTGTGGCCACAGGCATGGCCGACCCCGGGGAGCGCGTCGTACTCGGCGCAGATCGCCACGACCAGCGGCCCCGAGCCGATCTCCGCGCTGAACGCGGTGGGCATCCCTGACGTCCCCGTCGTGACTACATAGCCACCAGCGGCAAGGAGGCCGGCCGTCCACGCACAGGCCTGGTCCTCCTCGAAGGCCGTTTCGGGATGGTCATGGATGGTGTGGCTGAGCCGGACCAGCTCGGTCAGGTCCGCGTCGATCGCCTCACGGGCTGCGACCTTCGGTGCGCTGATCTCTGCCATGGGTGTCGAGTCCCTCGCTACTCGATGACGGCGATGACGTCGCCCGGGCCGACCGACTCACCGGCCTGGACCTTGACCACCTTGATGGTGCCCGCCTTCTCGGCATTGACGTTGTTCTCCATCTTCATCGCCTCCAGCACGCACACGGTCTGCCCCACCTCGACGGCGTCGCCTTCGGCCACCAGCACCTTGACGATGGTGCCCTGCATGGGCACGGCGACGGTGCCTGATCCGGCTCCCGAGGCTGCGGCCTTCGGTCGCTTGGGGCCGGATCCGTGAGCAGCGCGACCCCCGCCTCCCGCGACCGTCGCGCCGTCACCGAGGTCGGGCACCCACAGCTTGACTTGATACCGCCGGCCATCCACCTCTGCGGTGACGTCACGGAGGACCCGTGGCGCTTCCTCTCCGCCGGCATCGGGGGCGGGGACAGTGTCGGTGGGTACGGCGACCACGCCACTGAGATCGAGCTTGTGTTCGACCCAGTTGGTGGAGTGCTCGGCGGCAACGAAATCAGGATGCGACAGGATGGCCACATCGGCCGGAAGCGTGGTGGCCACGCCCTCGATCACCATCTCGTCGATGGCGCGGAGCATGCGTCGGCGAGCCGACTCCCGATCGAGACCCCACACCACCAATTTGGCCAACAGGTTGTCGTAGTACTGGCTCACCGTGTCGCCCGACTCGTAGCCGGCGTCGAGGCGGACGCCGGGCCCTCCCGGTGGGGCGAATCGGGTGATGGTCCCCGGCGATGGGATGAAGGAACCACCCGCCGGGTCCTCAGCGTTGATCCGCACCTCGATGGCATGTCCGTTCCGCCGGACGTCGTCCTGGCCGAACCCGAGGGGCTCGCCCGAGGCCACCCGCAACTGCCACTCGACGAGGTCGAGGCCGGTCACCAGCTCGGTGACCGGGTGCTCCACCTGCAGGCGGGTGTTCATCTCGAGAAAGAAGAACTCGCCATCCTGATAGAGGAACTCGACGGTACCGGCGTTGACGTAGCCACATGCCTCCGCCACCTTGACCGAGGCCTCTCCCATGGCCCGGCGTACCTCATCGGGGAAGTTGGGCGCAGGGCTCTCCTCGATCAGCTTCTGGTGCCGGCGCTGCGCTGAGCAGTCGCGTTCGCCGAGCCACAGCGTCGTGCCGTGCGTATCGGCGATGATTTGCATCTCCACGTGCCGGGGCCAGGCCAGGTACCGCTCGACATAGCACTCGTCCCGGCCGAAGTAGGCCAGCGACTCGCGCATGGCCGACTCGAGTGCATCGGCCGCCTGATCGGGGCCGTCGACCACCTTCATGCCCCGGCCACCGCCGCCGAAGGCGGCTTTGATGGCGACCGGCCACCCGAACTCGTTGCCGAAGTCGGACACCTGGTCCGGTGATGTCAGGACCTCGGATCGACCCGGGACGCCCGACACCCCGGCCCTTTCCGCCGCATGCCGCGAGCTGATCTTGTCGCCCATGATCTCGATGGCCTCGGGCGGAGGCCCGATGAACGACACCCCGCGCTCGGTGATGGCCCGGGCGAAGTCGGTGTTCTCGGAGAAGAAGCCGTAGCCGGGGTGGACGGCGTCAGCCCCGCTCCTCTCGATGACGCCGAGGATGGCGTCGGTATTCAGGTAGCTTTCTGCCGCCGTCTGGCCGCCCAGGTCATACGCCTCGTCAGCCAGCCGCACATGGAGCGCATTCCGATCGAGTTCGGAGTACACGGCGACCGTGGCCACCCCCAGCTCGCGGCAGGTGCGGATGACCCGAACCGCGATCTCTCCACGGTTGGCGATGAGAACCTTGTTCAGCACGCTGCGCCTTTCGAATCGGACGGGCACGAGGCGGTGATGCCACCGCCTCGAGGCGATCTAACACTGTCACGGCCAATAGGATATGTGCCATGCCGGGCACGAGGTTCACCGACATCCGGCGATTCGACACCATCGACTCCACCAATCGCTACCTGCTCGACGAGGCACGGGCCGGAGCCGCAGAAGGGGTGGTGGCGGTGGCCGAGCACCAGTCGGCGGGACGGGGTCGTCTGGGCCGGAGCTGGGAGGCACCGGCCGGAGCGAACCTGCTGGCCTCGGTGCTGCTCCGCCCCGGCCTCCCTTCCGACCAACGGTATCTGGCCAGTGCGGTGGTGGCGCTGTCCGCCATCGAGGGGGTGGACGCCACCGTCGGATATCGGTTGGGGATCAAGTGGCCCAACGACCTGCTCGCACCGGACGGGCGCAAAGTGGCCGGCATCCTCGCCGAGGCCGACCTGAGCGCACCGACCCCGGGGCACTCCGACGTGGATCCCGCCATCGTGGTCGGGATCGGTGTCAACGTGAACTGGCCCGGGGACGACTCGGCGCTTCCCGACCACCTGGTGGGTGTGGCCGCCTCGCTGCGGCAGTTGGTTGGTGGCCCGGTGGACCGGACCGAGCTGTTGGGAGCGATGCTCCAGGCCCTCGAACCACGGGTGGCCGACCTCGGGACCGCCACCGGACGGGAGCGCCAAGCCGCAGCGCTGGCGCAGGCGTGCACCACCATCGGCACGGCGGTTCGGGTGGAGCTGGCCGACACCCGGTTCGAGGGGACCGCCATCGCAGTGACCGCCGAAGGTCACTTGGTGGTCGACGTGGGGGACGGGACTCGCACGGTCGTTGCTGGCGATGTGGTCCACGTGCGCTCTCGGACATGACGGCCCGGCCCGGCCCGGTCCCGCTCTGACCTCCCGGTTGCCGCCGGGCCACGAGTAACCTTCCCTGACCATGCGACTACTTGTCACCGGCGCCGCCGGCTTCATCGGATCGAACTTCGTGCGGTACTGGGTGGAGCACCATCCGGCCGATGCAGTCGTGGCCTTCGATGTCCTCACCTATGCCGGCAACCGTCCCAACCTGGTCGACGTCGAGGACCGGATCGAGTTCGTGCAGGGCGATATCGGCGACCTCGAGGGAGTGTCGAAGACGCTGGCCGATCACCAGATCGACGTGATCGTGAACTTCGCCGCCGAGTCCCACAACAGCCTGGCCATCCTCGACCCGTCCCGCTTCTTCCGGACCAATGTCCTCGGCACCCAGACGCTGGCCGAGGCCGCACGCCGACACGGCGTCTCGAGGTTCCACCACATCTCGACCTGCGAGGTCTATGGGGACCTCCCCTTGGACTCCGACGAGCTGTTCACCGAAGAGACTCCCTACCGGCCGCGCACGCCGTACAACGCCTCGAAGGCCGGGGCCGACCATGCGGTCCGGGCCTATGTGGAGACGTTCAAGCTTCCGGCGACGATCACCAATTGCTGCAACAACTACGGGCCGTATCAATTCCCCGAAAAGGTGATCCCGCTCTTCACGTCCAAGGCGCTCGACGACCAGCCGCTGCCCCTCTACGCCTCGACCCAGAACCGGCGGGAGTGGCTGCACGTCGACGACCACTGCCGCGCCATCGAGTTGGTGCTCCAACATGGTGCCGTCGGCGAGACCTACAACGTCGGCAGCGGGGTCGAGGCCAGTATCGAGGAGATCGCCGACGCGGTGCTGGCTGCCGCGGGCAAGCCGCAGAGCCTGAAGGAGATCGTCCCGGACCGGCCGAGCCACGATCGCCGGTACCTGCTTGACTCCTCGAAGATCCGCAAGGCCCTCGGCTGGGAGCCCACTGTGCCGTTCGGCCAGGGCCTCGCCGACACGGTCCATTGGTACGCGGCCCACCGGAGCTGGTGGGAACCGCTGCGTGACCGGGCCCCGATCGTGGAGGGATCGTGGGCGCGGCTTGACGATCCGGGCCCGTCCTCGAGGCCGTGAGCTCCCCCCTGAGGGTCCTGCTCACCGGGGGAAACGGCCAACTCGGTCGTGATCTCCGCGATGTGCTCGCCGGAGGCGTCCCCGATGGCGGTGTGCCCACCGGTGAGGCCGGCTCCTCGGGGATCCTGCCACCGCTGGCCGAAGGAGCGTTCGATGTCCTCTCGACCGACATCGACACCTTGGATGTCGCTGACCGCACTGCGGTGCGCGCTGCAGTCCTGGCGTTTCGACCTGACATCGTGCTCCACGGAGGGGCCTTCACCGCCGTCGACGCATGCGAGTCCGACCCCGACACCGCCTTCGCGGTGAACGCCCTCGGCACCCGGAACATCGCCGAGGCGGCCGTCGGCATCGGCGCCCATCTGGTCTACGTCTCGACCGACTACGTCTTCGACGGAACGTCGGAACGTCCGTATGTCGAATGGGACACCACCAATCCGACCTCGGTCTATGGCCGGAGCAAGCTGGGGGGTGAGCTCGAGGTGCAGAGGGTGTCGGGCGTGTCGGCCACGGTGGTCAGGACGGCATGGGTGAGCGGGGCGCATGGAGCGAACATGGTCAAGACCGTGCTCCGCCTGGCGGAAGCGCAACCCGACGGCCCGCTCCGGTTCGTCGACGATCAACACGGCTGCCCAACCTTCACCGCCGATCTCGCCCCGGCCCTGGTGCGCCTGGCGCTCGATCGCCGTCCTGGAACCTTTCACGTCACCAATCAGGGTGAGACCACCTGGTTCGGATTCGCGCAGGCCACCCTGGCCGCGGCCGGACTGGACCCCCGGCTGGTCGAACCCATCGCCACCTCCGACCTCGACCCGCCCCGACCCGCCCCCCGCCCGGCCAACTCGAGGCTCGACAACACGGCACTCCGGCTGTCCGGCCTTCCGGTTCTTCCGGAGTGGACGGACGCGCTGGCCCGCCTGGTGGCAGTACTGTCGCCTGACCGGTGAACCGTGAGTACGCCGTGTGAGCCGATACGGAACTGGCCCGGACCGGCCGAGGATGGGATCGCACCGATGACGGAGACCGAGCAGTGACGTCAGGGATCGCAGGCGTGTTCGGTGGCTCGGGCCATTCGACTGGTGCCAAGGGCCCGTCGGACGGGGAGGCCGGACCGGCCGGGGCCTATTTCGGCCACGGAGGGGCCGCTGTCCGGGTGCTTCCCCACGGCAAGGCCCACACGGTGGCGGTCATCGGGGTGGGCTACGTCGGGCTTCCGACCGCGGCCACCTTGGCCCATCTGGGCCACCGCGTCACGTGCGGGGACGCCGACAAGGCCAAGGTGGACCTGTTGCAACAGGGTCGGGTGCCGATCGTGGAGGACCACCTCGAGGAGCTGGTCCGTGAAGGACAGGCGGCTGGTCGTCTCCGGTTCGTGGTCGGCGCCGCCGCGGCCATCGAGGGCGCCGAATTCGTCTTCCTGTGCGTCCCCACCCCGCAGGGGGAGGACGGCTCAGCCGACCTCACGTTCGTCGAAGCGGTGGCCAGAGAGATCGGGCCCCTCCTCCTGCCCGGCACGGTGATCGTCAACAAGTCGACGGTTCCGGTCGGTTCGACCCTGGTGGTGGAGCGGGTCCTCGGACGACAGGATGTCACCGTGGTCTCCAATCCGGAGTTCCTGCGGGAGGGAACGGCCGTGCCGGACAGTCTCCATCCCGAGCGGATCGTGGTCGGCGCCGATGACCAGGGAGCTGCGGCCAAGGTGGGCGACCTGTTCGCCGGCACCCACGCGCCACTGTTGATCACCGATGCCGCCACCGCCGAGACGATCAAATACGCCTCCAACGCGTTTCTGGCCACCAAGCTCAGCTTCGTCAACGCGGTGGCCGGACTGTGTGAGGCCGTGGGGGCGGATGTCCGGGACGTCATCCTGGGTCTCGGCTACGACAAACGCATCGGGTTCGAGTATCTGCGCCCGGGGCCCGGCTGGGGCGGAAGCTGCCTGCCCAAGGACACCAGGGCGTTGGTGCACATCGCCGAACAGGCCGGGTACGACTTCTCCTTCTTGAAAGGCGCCATCACCACCAACGACGAACAGTTCGTGCGGGTGGTCAACAAGGTACGCGCCGCGGTGGGCGACGAGCTCGAGGGCGCGGTCATCGCGGTCTGGGGTCTCACGTTCAAGGCCGGAACCGATGACCTTCGCAACTCGCCCGCCGTCGAGATCGTCCTGCGGCTGGTCGAGGGTGGGGCCATCGTCCACGTGTTCGACCCCACGGTGCCGGTACCGGACGGGCAGGCGTCGGCCCCGATCGGGAGACTCTCAGGGTTCGCCATGGAGGGGGACGAGCTGGGACTGGCCAATCTGGTGCGGGCCTTTCCCGATGCCTACGCCGCGTGCAAGGGCGCGGTGGCGGCGGTCGTGCTGACCGAGTGGGACGAGTTCCGATGGCTCGACTTCGCCCGGGTCCACGAGGAGATGGCATCGCCGGTGGTCGTCGATGCCCGCAACCTGCTCGATCCGGCTCAGTTGCGCAGGATCGGGTTCGAGTACACGGGCATCGGTCGCCGATGAGCCGCCGGCTGGTCGTGCTCGGTGGAGGTGGCTTCTTGGGGTCCCACCTGTGCGACCAACTGTTGGCCCGGGGCGACGAGGTGGTCTGTGTCGACGACTTCTCCACCGGTCGCCGCTCGAACGTGGCGCATCTTCGCGAGCACGCCGGCTTCACCCTGCTCGAGACCGACATCACCGTGTCGCTTCCGGTGGAGGGGGTGGTCGATGGAGTGTTCCACTTGGCCAGTCCGGCGTCACCTCCTGACTATCTGGCGCTCCCGTTGGAGACCCTGGCTGTCGGTAGTGAGGGAACCCGGCGAGGTCTGGAGCTCGCCTACCGGCACCACGCCCGCTTCTTGCTGGCGTCGACAAGCGAGGTGTACGGCGATCCTGAGGTCCATCCGCAACCCGAGTCCTACTGGGGCAACGTGAACTCGGTGGGCCCCCGGAGTGTCTACGACGAAGCCAAGCGGTTCGCCGAGGCGTTGACCATGGCCCACCACCGGTCGATGGGTACCGACACCTCCATCGTCCGGATCTTCAACACCTACGGTCCACGCCTCCGGCCTGATGACGGCAGGGTGGTCTCCAACTTCATCGTTCAGGCGATGCGGGGTGAGGCGCTCACCGTCTACGGCGACGGGAGCCAGACCAGGAGCCTGTGCTACGTGGACGATGAGGTCCGGGGGCTGATCGCCCTGTTCGACTCCGACATGACCGGCCCGGTCAACATCGGCAACCCCGACGAGTACTCGGTACTGGAGCTGGCCCACACGGTGGTGGAGCTGCTCGGATCGTCGTCGCCGGTCGTCCATCTGCCGTTGCCGGTCGACGACCCCACTCGGCGCAGACCCGACATCACCCTGGCCCGCGACGCTCTGGGCTGGGAGCCCACCACCGAGCTCCGTGACGGCCTGACCCGCACCTCGTCCTATCTGGCCGCCGTTGGAGGGGTGGCTGATCCGGCCCGGTCCACCTCTCCCGTGCCGGAACGCGGTCAGAATGGCACGCAGTGAGCCGATCGCGTTCGGGTCAGCCGATCAAGGAGCCAGTGGAGATGCCTGACGCTGTTGACCCCGAATCCGACGATGAGCTGGGCGGCAACGACCACAGCTATCACCTGTTGTCCGTCATCGTTCCGGTCTTCAATGAGCGATCCACGGTGGCCGAGGTCATCCGGCGTATCCGGGCCGTCGACCTCCCGGTCGACGTCGAAGTAGTCGTGGTCGACGACGGGTCCTCGGACGGGACCGACAAAGTGCTCGCGGCCCTCGGCGATTCGACGGTCCGTGTGATCAACCACCATGCCAACCGGGGCAAGGGCGCGGCGATCCGGACCGGCATGGAGTCGATCCGTGGAGATCTGGTGCTCGTGCAGGACGCCGACCTCGAATACGATCCACAGGACTGGTCGAAGCTCCTCCAGCCCATCCTTCGGGGCAAGTCCCGGGTGGTCTACGGCAGCCGGTTCACCGGCGAGCGCAAGAACATGATGCCCCTCCACTGGATCGGCAACCGGTTCCTCTCACTGGTGACCAACCTTCTCTACTCGTCGACCCTCTCGGACATGGAGACCTGCTACAAGCTGTTCGATCGCCGGGTGCTGGAGGGGATCACCATCCAATCGGACCGGTTCGACTTCGAGCCGGAGATCACCGCCAAGGTCCTGCGTCGGGGCTTTCGCATCTATGAGGTTCCGATCTCCTACGCCGGTCGGGAGGTCGACGAGGGAAAGAAGATCACCTGGCGGGACGGGTTCGGTGCGTTGAAGGCGCTCATCAAGTTCCGGTTCACCCCTCTCGACGGGTGACGGGAGCCGCGGCGCGGCACGCCGAGCCGACCAGGCATCACCCGAACCTCGCGGTGGTCATCGTCAACTACGAATCCGGTGCGGCACTCACGCAGTGTGTCGAGGGATGGCGGTCCGACGGGGCCGACACGGTGGTCGTGGTGGACAACGGGTCGCGTGACGGATCGCTGGACGAGGTTCGACGGGTCTTCCCCGAGGTGGACGTGGTGGTCCCCGGTCGCAACCTCGGCTACGGAGCGGCGGCGAATCGGGGGGTGGCGGCCACGGACACGTCGTTGATCCTGATCTGCAATCCCGATCTCGAGGTCCGGCCGGGTGCCTTGGACATACTGGCCGGGGCGTTGGCGGCGGACCCCGGGGTTGGGCTGGTCGGGCCGCTGATCCGGACATCCACCGGCCAGCGCTACCCGTCGGCCCGACAGTTCCCGTCGATGATCGATGCCGGAGGGCACGCCCTGCTGGGCATCTTCGCCCCCGACAACCGATTCACCCGCTCCTACCAGCAACACGATCTGACCGACGGCTCGGGGGAGCCGGTGACGGTCGACTGGGTCTCCGGGGCCTGCATTCTGGCCCGGAGGTCCGCATTCGAGCAGGTCGGCGGATTCGACGAGTCGTTCTTCATGTATTTGGAGGACGTGGATCTCTGTTGGCGCCTGGGTCGGGCCGGCTGGCGGACGGCCTACGTCCCCGCGGCCGAGGTGACCCATCGCCAGGGTGTCTCGACCGATCACCACCCCTATCGGATGATCCTCGAGCACCATCGCTCCCTCCTTCGGTTCGCGGCCCGGTCGTCACGCGGATGGCGCCGGGCCCTACTGCCCCTGGTCGTCCTGGGCGTCGGGGCTCGTGGTGTGCTGGCCTGTGTGGCCCGG
>Ga0307373_10003224_pt1 | contig 28619 bp, 28 predicted proteins | sample OX2MG_FD_202534 | JGI IMG/M metagenome (GOLD analysis project Ga0307373, IMG submission 202534) | Soil microbial communities from Risofladan, Vaasa, Finland - OX-2 | ecosystem: Environmental > Terrestrial > Soil > Coastal area > Acid sulfate soil | place: Finland: Risofladan, Vaasa | collected... | reverse complement strand
TGCGCGGCATCGCGCCGCAGCTGTTCGATCCGCTCCGCCGGCACGGTGCGCAGCCCGCCGTCCACCCCCCAGTCACGCTGCATGGCCAGGAAGTCGTCGATGTCCTCGGCGTTGAAGTTGCTCGGGCCGAACATGTTGTCGTAGCGCTGGATGCTGCCGAACCCGCTGAACATGAAGTCCGAGCCGGCCAGCACGATCGGCAGCGTGCGCGAGGTGCGGCGCATGTCCGACTCGCTCATGAGCGCGTCGTTGCCGGAGCAGGACTCCAGGTTGCGCATCATCACCATCAGGTTCTCGGCCATCAGCTCACGCAGCCCCCGCGGCACCGATGCGGCGACGCTGGCCCCGTCGATGCCCCCGTTCTGCACGCCCTGGGCGCCGATCGCGCGGGCCAGGGCGACGCAGCGCGCCTCCAGGTACAGCATCGACTTGCCCTCGGCGCCGGCCATCAGCACCTCCGCGCCGGCCCCGGAGGACACCCGCATCTTCATGCCGCGCGACGCGTACGCCGAGGTCAGGAACGCCTTGGACCACGGCGTGTCGTCGCCGTCGGTGAACACCTGCTCGGTGCCGTACAGCGAGATGGTCTCGGCGTAGGAGGTCAGGCCCCGCATCCCCAGCTCCAGTTCGAGCGCCTCCTCGACCGAGCACTGGATGAGCACGCCCTGCGCCCCGACCGCGGCGCCGATCAGGCAGGCCACCGCGTTGCTCGGGGCGTCGGCGAGCACCGGCACGGTGGTCTCGATCTCGCGGAAGCCGAACGCTGCCGCCGTCGCCGAGTCGGCCGCCAGCAGCAGCGGGTCGTCCAGCCGGTTCGTGACGTGGGCCTGGTTGCTCGGGGTGCGCCGGGCCCGCAGCTTGGTCATGGCCTGGCCCATCTCGGCCGGCCGGAGCAGGGCGAGCACCCGGGCCAGCTTGGCGGGGGTGGCGCCGCCGGACAGCCGCACCACCTCGGCGCGGGGCACGTCAGGGCTGACCAGCATGCGCGCGAAGGCGACGTCGGACAGCCCCATCACCTCGGCGGCCACGGCCAGGTCCAGGCCGTGCCGGGCGATGTAGGTGTCGATGGAGTCGAAGGCGGTCTCCGGCACCCCGTCCATCTCCGCCACCCGGCCATCGGCGACCACCAGCCCGGGCTCCGGGTCGTCCGGCGAGCGCAGCGCGACCAGCCCCAGCCCGGGATCCTCGACGGCGAAGCCGTCCAGGTTCACCCGCTGGGCATCCATGAACCGCACCCGGCCCACTGGCCGGGCGCCGTCCGCGTTCGTCGGGCCTGTCATCGCGACCTCCTGGTAACTACGTGCCGCCGCCGTGTCATCGCCGTGTCACCGCCGGACCGGGCCGGTCAGATCGCCGCCTGGGAGCGCAGCTCGATCACCCGGCCGCGGCCCCGCGCGGAGCGGGCCACGCCGCCGTGACCGGGCGTGCGGACCACGATCCGGGTGCGGTCGGCGCGGAACAGGTCATGCGAGAACTCGATCGGCTCATCCTCGCTGTCGGTGGTGGTGCGGGTGATCGACAGCAGCGGCGCCCCGGTCGGCACGTCGAGGACCATCGCCTCGTCCGGCGAGGCGGCGACCACCTCGATGCGTTCGGTGGCTTCCTTGGGGCGGGTCCCGAAATGCTCCTCAAGCAGCTCGTAGACCGAGCCGCCGAGTGGCAGCTCCAGCAGGCCGGGGAACCGGTCGGCGGGCAGCATGGCGTGCTCGACCGAGATCGGGCTGCCGTCGGCGAGCCGGATGCGGACCAGGTCGATCACCAGCTCGCCGGCCCGCAGCCGCAGCGCTTGCGCGGCGGACTCGTCGGCCGCGGACAGCCGGGCGCTCATCACCCGGGTGCCCGCCACGACCCCCTGGCTGCGCAGCAGCGCCGGCACGCCGACCACCCGGGACAGGTCCCGCTCGATCTTGCCCTTGCTGACGAACGTGCCGCCGCCACGGCCCGGCACCCGGCGCACCACCCCGCTGTCCTCCAGCACGGCCAGCGCCTGCCGCAGGGTGGCCCGGCTGACCCCCAGCTGCGCGGCGAGCGCACGCTCGGCGCCGAGCCGCTGGCCCGGCCGCAGCCGCCCGGCGGAGATCTGGTCGACGAGGATGCGGCGGACGTCCTCCGGGGTGCGCCCGCTGCCGGCCCGGTCGGCGGCCCCGCCGGGCTGGCCCTCACCTGCGGTCATCAGCCGTCCAGTGCCGCGAGCGACTCCGGCAGCACCTGGCCGCCGTCCACCACGATGGTCTGCCCGGTGATGTAGCCGGCCTGGTCACTGGCGAGGAACAGGGCCGCGTAACCGATGTCGTCCACCGTGCCCAGCCGCCGCAGCGGGATCGACGCGCTCATCTGCGCCATGTAGTCCTCGCCCAGATCGGCGAGCCCCTCGGTGACGATGTTGCCGGGCATCACCGCGTTGACCGTGATACCGCTGGCGGCCAGCTCGATCGCGGCGGTGCGCATGAAGCCGAGCTGGCCGGCCTTGCTGGCGCCGTAGTGGGACCAGCCGGGGAACCCGGTGATCGGCCCGGTGATGGACGAGGTGAGGATGACCCGGCCGCGCCCGGACGCGGCCAGGGCGGGCATGCACGCCTGCACCGACAGGATCGTCCCCTTCAGGTTGGTGCCGAAGACCTGCTCGATGTCGGCGTCGGTCATGTCGGCAAGCCGCGCGTCGGGGAAGATCCCGGCGTTGGCGCACAGCACGTCGATGCCGCCCAGCCGCTGCGCCGCGGCGCGCGCCATCGCCTCACAGTCCTCCCGGCGGCTGACGTCCGCGAGCACGGAGGAGACCTCGGCCCCGCCCGCGGACAGCTCGTCCACGCACGCCTTCGCCGCCGCCGCGTCCCGGCCGGTGACCAGGACCCGGGCGCCGCTGCGGGCGAACACCCCGGCGATCCCCTTGCCGATGCCACGGGTCCCGCCGGTGACGACCACCGCCCGGCCCTCGATCGATGTGAACATCCTCGCCTTCCTTCCTGCGCGGCGGCGCGCCAGCGACGCCGGCCGCTAGCCGACCCGGCTGAGATAGGCCTCCGCCAGGTCGCAGCTGTCCCGGGTGTACCCGGCTCCCAGCTGCTGTGCGATGTCCACCGCCGAGTGCGAGCCGATCCATGCGACCAGCAGCAGGCGCCGGAACAAGATGAACGTCCAGATCTCCGCCTCGTCGCGGGCGGGCAGGGGCAGCACCCGGCGGTAACCGGTCAGCCAGCCGTCGATCAGCGCCGGCACCTGGGGCTGGTGCTCGAAGAAGCTCACCGACGTGCCGGCGTCGTACAGGTACCAGCTGAAGCCGGAGTCGTCGAAGTCGATGACGCTGACCTTGCCGTCGTCGACGAGCAGGTTGGCCAGCCGGGTGTCGGCGTGGATGAGGCCGTACCGCTCAGGACCGGTGCCGAACGCGGCCAGCCGGGCCTTCAGGCGCTCGTCGAGCCGGCCGAGCACCTCCCGCTCGGCCGGGCCCATCCCCATCCCGTCCTGCCAGCGCCCCCAGCGTGCCTCGCTGCCGAACGCCGCCTCGTAGTCCCACTGGAACCGCGTGAAGCCGGGCGGGCGTTCCCACTGCCGGGCGTGCCGGTGCATGCGGGCGGTGATCTCACCGAGCTCGGCGAAGTGCTCGACCGAGTCCTCGCCGGGCTCGGTGCCGGGCAGGAACTCAAACCGCACACAGCTGCGCCGCTCACCGCTGGCCTGGTCGGCCGCGGTGACGATCCGGCGGCTGTCGGTGGCGGGCAGCACCCGGGGGGTACGGACGCCGGCCTCGGCCCGCAGCGCGTCCATCCAGGCCAGCTCCGAGGCGATCGCCGGCTCGGTGTGGTAGCCGAGCCGGTGTACCCGCAGCACCGACGGCCCGGCGCCTGGGTCTTCCACCAGGTAGGTCGCGTTCTCGGAGACGTTGAGCAGAGCGACCGTGGTGTCCGGGTGGCAGCCGTAGGCGGTGAGCGCCTGCTGGGCGCACCGGGTGACCCGCTCCAGCACATCGCCGCTGGCCGACAGATCGTGAAGCTGCATGCCCCGTCATCCCCCGCTCTGCTCGCGGCCTTTGACCGCGCCGAGCACCGCGGTGATCGCCTGCTGCGCGCGCAGCACGTCGTCGGTGCTCCCGCTCATGTAGATGCGGCCGGCCACGCCGATCATCGACACGTCCACCAGGGTGACCCCGGGGGCGGCCCGTTCGGCCTCGTTCGCGGCGACGGTGGCGAACAGCGCCGGCGTGACCTCGCACACCAGCAGGGTGTCGCCGGGGATCAGCATCGAGCCGCCGCGGTTGCGGTTGATGATGACCGCCTGCCGGTCGGTGACATCGGTGATGATGTCGGAGAACAGGATCGTCGGCCGCAGCTGGTCCGCGGCGTCGGCGTCCAGCCCGGCCAGGATCGCCTGCCCGGCCCGCTCGACGTCAGCGAGGTCGGGGCCGTGCACTTCGAGCACGCCGAACTGCCGTTCCACGAACAGGATGCCGGGCTCCACCGACGGCACCGCGCGCAGCGCGAGGTCGGTGACCCGCTCGATGGCCAGGCCCGGCGCGACCTCGACGATGAGCGAGTGCTCACCCTCGAACGGCGGGTAGCCGCGGGCCCGGGTGGGCGTGCCCAGGTACGCGGCGAACTGCCGCTGCAGGTCCTGGACCAGCAGGTAGACCCGCAGTTCGGGCCGCGGCGGGGCGGGCGGGGCTGACAGGCCCACGCCTACTCGCCGCGGATGGTGAAGTGCCTGCCCAGCTCGGCGTGCGGCCGTGGGATCACGTGCACCGACACCAGTTCGCCGACGCTGGAGGCGGTCTCGGACCCAGCCTCGGTGGCTGCCTTCACCGCGCCCACGTCACCGATGATGGTGACCGACACCAGCCCGTCACCGACCTGCTCGCGGCCGACGATGGTCACGTTCGCCGCCTTCACCATCGCGTCCGCCGCGGCGAGCGCGGCGACGTAGCCCTTCGTCTCGATCATGCCGATCGCGTTATCCGCCATGTGACTTTCTCTCCCTCTTGTCCTTGCTCTTGGCCTCTGCCGGCTCGTCGATGGAGCCGATGATGAGTGCGTCCACGGGCGGCGGCTTGCCGGGGAACCAGGCGGCCGCGACCGAGCCCTGGGCGACCAGGACCCGTTCCCCGACCCCGCTGCCGAGCACGTCGAACGCCACGAAACGCTGCCCGGTACCCTCGGCTTCGACCTCCAGGAACGCCCCGTTGGGGAGCTCGGTCAGCCGCCGGGTGGACCAGACGTTTCCGACCACGGTCGCGGTAAGCATCAGCGCTCCCTCTCGATCTCGACCCCGGCGGCCCTGGCGCGGTCCCGGGCCAGCGGGGTCAGCACGGCCCGCGGCCCGAGCACCAGCCGGGCACCGGCCTGCGCCGCCTGGCGGACCATGGCCTCGGTCACCGCCCCCTTGTCCACCCGGTGAGCGGGCCGGGCCGCCCCCGGGACCGCGGCCGCGGCCAGCCGGAACCGCAGGCGGCCCGCGCGCAGCGCATCACGGTGCTTGGGGTTCTCAAACAAATGCAGCAGCCGCAGAACGAAGGCTCCCAGCTCAGCGTCGTTGCGCAGGCTCACAGTCTCGACGGACTCCACGGTCTCGCGCACGCTGTGCGCGAGACCGGGCTGGCCCAGTCCAGGCCGGCCCAGCCCCGGCCGATCCAGCCCCGCCGGCTCTGCGGGCGGCTGGCCCGTTCCCGGCGGCACCAGGCCGGCCAGCACCTCGCGCACGAGCGCCCGCAGCGCGTCGCTGTCGGCTCCGGTGCCGGTCACGCCAGGCTCCGCAGCGCGCCTTCGGCCGCCTCGGCGGCATGCCGGACGTCCGCCTCCGAGCCGGACAGGTACACCCGGCCGGTCGCCCCGATCATCCGGTAGTCGACCACCTTGATCCTGGCCGCCTTCTCGGCCTCGTTGGCGGCCAGGATCGCGTAGGAGGCCGGCTGCATCTCCAGCACGAACAGCGACTCCCCGGCCAGCGCCATCGAGCCGATCTTGTTCCGGTTGATCAGGAAGGCGTGCTGCGGGTCCAGCATCGTGATGATCTTCGAGGCGAGCACCTGCGGCCGGGTGGCTTCCCGTGCGGTCGTCCCCAGCGCGTCCAGCACCGCGGTGCCGGCCGCCCGCACCTCGTCGTTCCCGCCGTGGATCTCCAGGTAGCCGAACTGCCGCTCGACCACGAGCACGCCCGCACGCACGCCTGCGTGCTTGAGCGCGACATCGGTCAGCGGCTCGATGTCCAGCCCCGGGGCGATCTCGATGACCTGCGCCGCGACATCGCTGCGTGGCAGGCTCCCCCGGATCCACGTGCCCAGGTAGCACATGGTCTGCGGCTGCAGCCGGTTCAGGAAGATAAACGACCGCAGCTCAGCCACCAGATCCACCCACCAGCGCACTCAGCTCCTCAATAACCAGGCGCCGGATCTCCTCCCGGAGACCGGCCACATCCCCGTGCGCCAGCCCGCCGTAGGCCGGCACGCTCGCCTGCCCTCCCGCAACGGACGCGACCGCAGCAGCCTCAGCCGAGTTAGAAGCGAACGGGTACGGCGGGACCGGGCCGGCCGGTGACTCCCAGGGGATCAGGCCCGAGAAGCTGCCGAACGGCTCTGCCGGGTCAGCGTTGTAGGCAAGCCGGGTCCACTGCACGAGGTGGGCCGGCTGGAGGTTCTCCCCCACTGAGGAGCCGCCGAAGTAGCCGGTGCCGACCGTCATGGACGGCGCCAGGTTCGTCTCGATGCCCGAGCTGCCCAGGCTGTTGCCGACGTTGACCGATACCCGCAGCACCTCGACCGCCGCCCCGTACGCCATGATCAGGGCCGGGTCGGCGCTGTGGATGGCGGCGGAGTGGCCGCGGCCGCTGATCCGCAGCACGGCCCTGGCGGCATCGATGCCCCGGCGGGCGGTCGGCACCCGGACCAGTCCCAGCACCGGGCACAGCTTCTCGTGCGCCAGCGGTTCCTCCGGGACCACCAGGTCGAACGGGGCGAGCAGCACCCGGGTCGTGCCGGGCACCGCGATACCCGCCTCACCCGCGATCCAGCTGGCGTCCTTGCCGACGAAGGCGATGTCGAAGTGGCCGCCGGGGAACAGCAGCTGCCCGATCCGCGCCGCCTGCCCGGCGTCCAGCAGGAACGCGCCCTCGCGCTTGAGGTGCCGCAGCAGGGCGTCAGCGGCCTTGTCCTCGACGATCAGCACGGATTCGTTGGTGCACAAGATGGAGTTGTCGAAGCTCTTGCTGTCCACGATCCGCCTGGCCGCTTTGGCCAGGTCGGCGGTGGCGTCCACCAGCACCGGCACGTTGCCGGGGCCGACCCCGATGGCGGGGGTGCCGGAGGTGTAGGCGGCCCGCACCACCGGCACGCCGCCGGTGGCCACGATGACCTCGGTCCGGTCGTCGGTCATGAGCGCGTTGATGAGCGGCACCGACGGCTCGTCCACCACCTGGATGACCCCGTCCGGCGCCCCGGCCCCGACCGCCGCGGCGGCCAGGGTGCGGGCGGCGTCGGCGCAGCACTCGCGGGCGAGCGGATGCGGGCTGATGATGATCACGCTGCGGGTCATCAGCGCGAGCAGGGACTTGAAGAACACGGTGGCGACCGGGTTGGTGGAGGGGGTGAGCGCGAGCACCACCCCGGCCGGGCGCGGTACTTCGACGATCTTCGCGGCCGGGTCGAACCTGGGCGTCACGTAGTCGTGGCCGGCGTAGGTCTCGACCAGCCCGGTGCTGCACGCGAGGTTCTTGACCACCTTGTGGCCGGCGACGCCGAAGCCGGTCTCGCGGACCGCCCATTCGGCGTACTCGCGGGCCTTGGCCGCGCCCGCCTGCGCGGCCGCGTGCACGATCCGGTCCACCGCCTGCTTGTCGTAGCGCGCGAAAGCGCGCGCTGCCCATTCGGCGCGCTGCAGCATCGCCCGCGCGCGGGGCACCCCCGCCGGGTCGGCGAGCAGGTCGACCGCCAGCTGGCCGCCGGGATCGGGGAAATGGAACTCACCGGGTGCGTGGTGGCCGGGCTGGGCGGCGGCCGGGAGCTCGGTGGTCATGGCTGCCTCCGGCCCGAGCGGGCGTCGGCAGCGGCCTGGGTGATGGCCACCTCCACCCGGTCCAGCAGCTCGTCGCAGAGCGAGGGGGTCATCAGCACGCCGGGCTTGAACTGGAGCACGCGCGGGTCGAGGGTGGAGAAGATCGCCCAGACCCCGGCCGCGTACAGCCGTTTCATGACGAACTTGGCGCCCTGCGGGTGGTCGAACTCCAGCCCCATCACCAGGCCGTCCTGCCGGATGCCGGTGAACCAGTCCGGGCAGGCGGCCTGGATCCGCCGCAGCCCCCGGCCGAGCAGGTCGGCGATGTAGTGGACCATCGACCTGATCTCGGGCCGGCAGGTGATCTCCAGGGTCTTGAGCGCGGCCACGCAGCCCAGCTCCGCGCCGCCGAAGGTGGACATGTGGGCGAACCCGTCCTCAGACAGCCAGCCGGCCGCCGCCTCGCTCACCAGCACCGCGCTGATCGGGTACATCCCGCCGGAGATGCCCTTGCCGGTGACCAGGAGGTCGGGCACGACGCCGTGCTTGGTGATCGCCCACAGCTCGCCGGTGCGCATCAGCCCGGTCTGCACCTCGTCGGCGATGTACAGGGCGCCGTGCCGCTCGCAGAGCTGCTTGACCTGCGCCAGGTAGCCGGGGGCTGGCAGCGGGAACCCGTAGGTGGCCGGGATCGTCTCCATGATCACCGCGGCCACGTCCCGGCCGCGCAGCGCCTGCTCCATCGCGGGCAGGTCGTTGAACGGCACGTGGCTGAACTCATCGGGCCGGTCGGCGAGGAACAGGGCCGCGAACCGCTCGTCGCCGGTGGCCACGGCCAGGCCGGTGTGCCCGTGGTAGGCCTTGGCGATCGAGACGATCTTCCGCTTTTTGGTCGCGTGCCTGGCGGTCTTGAGCGCGATGTCGATCGCCTCGCCGCCGCCGCTGCCGAACACCACCTTGGCCAGGCCCGGCGGCGCGGTGGTGACCAGCGCCTCCGCCAGCGCGGTGCGGGCCAGCGATGGGAAGTGGTGGTTGCCGATGTCGAAGTGCTGCATGGCCGCGGTCACCGCCGCGGCCACCTCCGGGTTGCGGTGGCCAAGGTTGTAGGTGCCGCCGTTGAGGTGCACGTCGATGAGCCGCTTGCCCTCGACGTCGTAGATGAAGTAGCCCTCACGCCGGTCGATGACCAGCGGGATGCCGGAGTCGACCCAGAACTGGGTCTTGTCGGGGTTCCAGAACTGCCGGGACTTGGCGAGCATCTCGCCTTTGGAGGCGAAGGCGATGAGCTCCTCGGCCACAGCCCACCTCCGCACGGTCCGCGTTCGGTTCAACCAAATAAGTATCTATTCGGACCGTTTAATGTCAAGAGGTCAGGGTTAAGATCATATTTCCTGAACCGGAACTCTTGTCATGGTTCCTACCAGCTGATACCGTCCGCGCTGTGACGTGCGCCACAACGCACCGGCCAGACCAATAGGCAGGGCGGCGGGGCCTGGGTGCACCGCTGCGCAACCCCAACCTGGGGAGGAACACATGGCACAGTCGGATCTCTCGGTCGAGGGAGGCGGCAAGCCCGACCCGGCTCAAAGCCCCGAGGACTTCGACGTCTCCACCCGCGAGGACGTCCCCAAGCTGCGCAAGCACGCCGTCGGGCTGGGCGGGGTGCTGTTCCTGACCGTGACCGGCTCCGCGCCGATCTCGGCCATGCTCTTCAACACCCCGATCGTCGTCGGCTTCGGGCAGGGTGCGGGCGCGCCAGCCACGTTCATGTTCGCCACCATCGTGCTGGTCATCTTCTCGGTCGGCTACGTGGCCATGGCCAGGAAGAAGACCTCCGCGGGCGGCTTCTACTCCTACATCAGCCACGGCCTGGGCCGCGAGCTCGGCATCGGCACCGGCTTCGGCATGGTGGTCGCCTACTCGGTGTTCGAGGCCTCCCTGTGCGGCGGGTTCGCCTACTTCCTGGGGCTGAAGCTGAACGCCTTCGGGGTGAACATCTCCTGGCCGTGGCTCGCGCTCGGGATGATCGCGATCATCTGTGTGCTGACCTACTTCGACGTCCGCATCTCCTCCACGCTGCTGGCCATCGGCCTCATCAGCGAGGTCGCCATCCTGATCATCTTTGACATCTTCATGTTCGGCCACGGCAACACCAACTGGGGCGCGATCAACCCGGTGAAGGCCTTCCAGAGCTTCCCGGCCTCGGGCAAGCTGGCGGCCGGCGCGATCGGCATCGGGCTGTTCTTCGCCTTCTGGTCCTGGGTGGGCTTCGAGATGGCCCCCAACTACGGCGAGGAGTCGCGGGACCCCAAGCGGATCGTGCCCCGCGCCCTGTACATCTCCGTGATCGGCCTGGGGATCTTCTACACCATCACGTCGTGGGCGCCGCTGAACGGCTACGCGACCACCCACGCGGCGATCCAGCAGGCGCAGACCAACCCGGCGGAGTTTTACCTGGCCCCGGCCAAGCTCTACGCGGGCCAGTGGGTCTCCTCGATCATGAGCTACCTGATCATCACCGGCTCGTTCGCCTGCGGCATGGCGTTCCACAACACCACCGCCCGGTACATGTACTCGCTGGGCCGGGAGGGCCTGATGCCGGCCCCGCTCGGCCGCACCCACCCGAAGTGGAAGAGCCCGCACATCGCGTCGGTCACCCAGTCGGTCGTCGCCGCTTTCATCATCGCCCTGTTCGCCATCTTCACCGGCACCAACGACCCGACCTCCCAGGCGTACGTGCAGGTGTACGGCCTGATGGCGGTCATGGGCGTGATCATCATCCTGTCCGTGCAGGCGCTGGTGTCGCTGGCCATCCTGGTCTACTACGAGCGATTCCACCGCGATGAGGCGCACTGGTGGAAGACCCGGCTGGCACCGGTGCTGGCGCTGGTCTCCCAGGCCTACGTGGTCTACCTGCTGTTCACCAACATCGGCTTCCTCGGCGCCTCGAGCTACAGCTACGCGTACTGGCTGGGCCCGATCGACCTGGTCGTCGTTCTTGGCGGCGTCGCCATGGCCTTCTACCTCAAGTGGAAGGTGCCGGCCAAGTACGAGCGGGCCGGGCGGCTCATCAACGAGGGACTATGACCGGCCAGGCTGGCAGCACACGAGGGGAGTGACCCTATGTTCGGAACGATCGTGGTCGGGGTGGACGAATCCGGGCACGCCGACCACGCGGTGCAGGCTGTGGCCAGGATCGCCGCGGAGACCAAGGACAAGGTGGTGGTCTTCCACGGGATGGTGGTCCACCACGCGCGGGCGATGCCCTACACGACCGAGACCCCCGACGACGCCCAGCACCTGGTCGACCGCTACGTGGAGCAGCTCACCGCGGCCGGCATCTCCGCCACCGGCGAGGTACACCGGGAGCTGGAGATCGGGATCGGCGGCAGCCTGATCGACGTCGCCGGGGCACACCAGGCCGGGCTGCTGGTAGTCGGCACCCGGGGCCGGTCCGACATCACCTCGATGCTGCTGGGCAGCGTCGCACACGAGGTCGTGCACAAGTCCCCGCTGCCGGTGCTGGTGGTCCCGGAGAAGACGGAGTAAGCCAGGCAGGACCAGGCGCGGCGCCCCGGCCAGGGGAACCGCGCCTGGTCAGAGCCCGACCGCGGTCTGGAAGGCGGCCGTGTAGGCCGCGATCTGCGCCCTGCTGAGGATCTTGAAGTAGTGGCCGCTGTCCAGCAGGGCCGGGGCCGGGAAGATGTATCTCTCCCTGGCCAGAGCCGGGTCCAGCCGTCCCATGACGGCCTGCGTGCCCAGCACCGGGCACAGGAAGCGGTTGAACGCCGCGAGCTGCGCGGCCACAGCGGGCTGGTAGTAGAAGTTCATCAGCCGCTCCGCGTTCGCCCTGACCGGTGCGAGCGCCGGGACCATCATGTTGTCCGTCCACACCATCCCGCCGCCTTCCGGCCAGGTGAACCCGAGAGCGGGACTCAGCTGGCGGGCGTAGAGAATGTCGCCTGACCAGGCGACCCCGGCGGCGACCGTGCCCTTGGCCAGCGCGGGCAGATAGTTGTTGGTCACCATCCGGATCTGCCCCACGGCCACCGACCGCCGGAGCATGGCGAGGGCCCTGCCGAACTCGGCGGCGGTGAAGTCGGCCGGGTTGCTGCCCTGATCGAGCAGGACGAGTCCCACGACGTCGCGCATGTCCGACACCAGAGACACCCGGCCCCGCAGATCGGGCGCGGTCAGCAGGTCGGTCATGCCGGTGACCGGCCGCCGGGTCACTTTCGCGTTGTACCCGATCCCGGTGAAGCCGCCCTGCCACGGCAGGGCGTACCGCGGCAGATCGGGCACCGGCCAGTCGCGGAACTGGGGCCGCAGCCGCCGCGCGTTGGTCAGCAAACCCGGGGAGAGCTCCGCCACCCAGCCCTGCTCGATGAACTGGGCCAGCATCCAGTCGGCGACGACCACCAGGTCGTAGCCGGGATCCTTGCCCGCCGCCAGCGCGATCCCGACCAGGCCGAGTGCCTGGTTGGCGTCGGCGAACAGCGGCGTGTAGTCCACCTTGATCCCGGTCTGCCGGGTGAACTCCATCAGCGTCGGAGAGACGCCCGATGGCGTGACGTCGATGTAGTCGTACCAGTTCACGAAGCGCACCACCTTGCGCGTGCGCGACTGGTCGGCGGCGGCGGGCGGCACCGGGACCGGGGCGGGCCCGGGGGCCGAGCAGGCGCTCAGCCCGGTGCCCAGTGCCACAGCGCCGAGCCCGGCCCCCGCGGCCGCGCCGCGCAGCAACCGGCGCCGGGTCAGCTGGCCTGCCACGCCGGGCACCGGGAGCCCGCTGGTCACCGCGGCCTGCCTTCGCCGCGCTGGGCTGCCGCGCCCCCGGTGGCCGCCCGCGGCCGGCTCCGCTGCGGCCCGCCATGCCCGGCCGGTGAGTCCCCGCGCAGCGGCAGCCGCACGGTCACCGTCGTGCCGGCACCCTCCTGCGAGGTCAGCTCGATGTCGCCGTGATGGTTCTCGACGATGCTGCCGACGATGGACAGGCCCAGGCCCGTTCCCGGGATGGAGCTGCGGACTGCGTTCGAGGCGCGGAAGAACCGGCCGAACGCCGACTGCTGCTCCTCGCGCGGGATGCCGATGCCGGTGTCCTTGACCACCAGCCGCGCGTAGCCGTCGGCGCGGTCGGCGATGAGGGTGACGTTCCCGCCGCGGGGTGTGTACTTGACCGCGTTGGAGAGCAGGTTCGTCAGCAGCCGGTCGATCTGCTCGGAGTCCGCGTCCACCGCCAGCGTCTCGTCCGGTGCGATCACGTCGAAGGTGAGCCCGCTGTCCACCGCCGATGGCCGCACCGCGCCCGCCGCGGTCGGGACGAGCGCGGCCAGGTCGACCGGGCGCAGATCGGAGCTGAAGGCACCCAGCTCGATCCGGGAGATCGTGAGCATGTCCTCGATCAGGTTCTGCAGCCGCTCGACGTTGCGGTCCACCGCGCCCAGCATCTCGGTCTGCTTGGGGGTGACGGGGCCTGCCTCGCCGTCCTTGATCATCTCGGCGTAGCCGATGATGCTGGTCAGCGGTGTCCGGAAGTCATGCGTGACCGAGGCAAGGAAGTCGGTCTTGGCCCGGTCCAGGCTCTGCAGCTCCGCCACCAGGTGCTGCTTGCCCTCGTAGAGCCGCGCGTGCTCCAGCCCGCGCGCGACGTCCCCCGCCAGCGACTCCACCGCCTCGACTTCCTGCCCGGTCCAGGGCGTCGCCGGGTCGGTGCGCAGCAGGGTCAGCATGCCCAGCGCCTCACGGCCGATACCGAACGGGCTCAGCAGCAGCGAGATGGCTCCCATGTCCAGCAGCACCGACCGGATCTCGGGCGGGATCTCCTCCCCGGCCGGTGACCGCAGGTCCTGGATGCAGTAGCTGGCATGGCTGGTGTACAGGTCCCGCAGCCAGGGGAGGGTGTCGGCCGGCAGGTTACCGATCATGCCCGCCACCTGGTCCCGGGCGGGGTACCGGTTGTCGGCCACTTCCAGCCCTTCCCCGCTGACCAGGCCGATCCAGACGAAAGCGACCGCCAGGTGCTCCTCTATCGCGGCCATGGCCTCGGTCAGGACGGCCGGTGCCTCCAGGTGCTCGCGGATGCGCATGGAGGCCGCCCGTACGCTTCTGAGCCGGTCACTCTCGTCCGCCAGGGCGTTGATGGCGTGGGCGAGCTCCCGGACATCGGCCGGGCCGGTCACCCCGGCCCGGGCCGACCGGTCCCCCCGCGCCCGCCGGCGGACGGTGGCGGTGATGACGTGCACGGGCACACTCGTCCAGCGCAGCGCCAGCGCGAACGCGAGCACCGGGATCGCCAGGCCGGCCGCCAGGATGATGGCGGTGCCCGCCATGCCGATGCCCAGCGTGCGCTCAGCCCTGGCCGCGAGCACGGTGTTCTCCGCGGTGAGGCGCTGCTGCAGCCGCTGGTTCTGCCGCACGAACGCATCGGAGCTGGCCGATGCCCGCTCATACAGGCCCGCCGCGGCCCGGCTGGCCGGCGGTGCCACCACCGCCTGGCCCCCGGCCAGGAAGGCGGCGCGGGCATACCGCTCCTGCGCCGTCACGCCGTCCAGGACTCCCGGCCATGCCAGCTGCCGCAACCGCGCCAGATCCAGGACGAAGCTGGCCTGGTCGGAGTAGAAGGTTTCCAGGAACCGGGCCTGGCCGGTCGCCTGGTACCCGCGAAGCGCGCGCTGGGTGTCGAGGAAGTCGCTGCGCAGCGTGAGGTTGACCAGCTCCATGTGCTGGGCCCGCTGGGTGAGGACCGTGATCGCCGATCGCTGGAAGGCGGCCCCGGCCAGGACGAAGACCACCACGCCCAGCACGAGCAGCAGGTCCACCCCGAGCCCGAGCCAGGCGTAGAAGACGATGGAACGCGGTTTCCTCACGGCAGCCCGTTGACTTCAGTGACCATGCCAGCCCGTCCGCGGCGAGCCGCCTCGCGCGGGCCGAACCTCCCCCCAGCAAGAAGTGACCGCGCATCCGGCGTGGGCGCGGGAGGTCGTCCTGCCCCGGGCCGGTACGTCACCTTGTGTCACGCACCGGCTACACGCTCACTATAGATGGCCTGATCAGGCCGCGGGCGCCCGGCCACCGCCAGGTGCGGCGCCCGGCCCACCCGGACGGCCCGGATCCGGCATCCTGTGATGCATGACGATCTGGCCCCGGTCGCGGCCCAGCGGGTCACGGCAGGCACAGCCGCGGCGCGGCGCGGGCCCACGGGCCACCCACCTGCTGGCCGGCGCCCTGCTGGCCGCCGGGGCGATGGCGTGCGGCGGCTGCCTAGCAGCCGGCAGCCCGGCCGCGGGATCCCCGGCCTCCACAGCGCCGGCCACCACAGGGGCGGCCTCCGCAGCGCCAGCCTCCACAGGGGCGGCCAGCACCTCGGCCGCGGACGCGGGCACCCCGGCGCAGACCGGCCCGGCCGACCCGCTGGCCGGGCGGCAGCTCATCACCGTCACCGCCGCCTCCTACGGCGCGACCTACGCCACCTTCACCGCCTACCGGCGTTCCGCCGGGCACTGGCGGCCTGTTCTCGGGCCGTGGACCGCGCGCATCGGGCGCAACGGATTCGCCCCGCCCGGGCTCAAGCGCGAAGGGGATGGCCGCACCCCGTCAGGAACGTTCCGCTTCGGGTTCTTTTTCGGCGTCCAGCACAATCCTGGGGTCAGGTTCCGCTACCGCCAGTCGCAGCCCTACGACTACTGGGACGACGACCCGGCCAGCCCGCGCTACAACCTGTGGGTGGACCAGCGTTACGCGAACCCGGGGCTCAACCCGGAGCCGATGGACGTGTCCGGCTACGACTACGGCGCGGTGATCGGCTACAACACCGCCCGCACGCCGGGCCTGGGCAGCGCGATCTTCCTGCACGTGAACATCGGCATCGCCACCGCCGGCTGTGTCACCCTGCCCCAGGGGGAACTGCTGCGGGTCATGCGCTGGCTGAACCCCGCCCGTTCCCCCCGGATCCGGATGGGGGTGCGGTAACCCGGCCCGTCAGTGCAGCGCCAGCAGCCGGGGAGTGACGGTCTGCGCCAGCTTGACCGCGATCGCCATGGTCGGGGCCCGGTACTCCACCGTCGGGTCGTGGGCGCCGCCGAGCGCCACGTGCACCAGCGCGTAGCTGGTGATGCCCTGCGGGGCAGCCTCCAGTGCGGGGTGGCCGTCGATGGTCGCCGGGGTGGTCTTCAGCAGCTTGTCGATGGCCTGCGCACCCTGCCAGTCGATGATGGTGGACAGGCCGACGTACAGCTCGGTGCTGCTGCCCTGCGACTTCATCCACTCACAGGTGATGCCGAGCCCGAACCGGTTCGCGTACTGCGGGGCGATGGTGGACGTGCCGAGGATCGAGGCGGCCTCGCTGCCCGACAGCACCCCGCACAGCTGGGACTTGCTGAGCTTGGTCAGCCCGTACAGCGGAGACGACTTCATCGAGCCGCCGGCCGCCCCCGCCACGGCACTCGCCGCCGCGCTGGCCACCGCGGACAGGCCCCCGCTGGGCAAGCTGGTGGGCAGGCCGCTGGGCAGTCCCCCGCCGGGCGTGGCACCGCCACCCGCCGAACTGCTGCCCCCACCGCCGCAGCCGGCCAGGGTGAGCGCCGCGGCCAGGCCAGCAGCCGCCAGGCCCAGCGGCGGGCGGGCCCAGGTGAAGTTCCGTCGCATCGAAGAGCTCCTTGTCTTGCCGCGTCTTGCCGCCGGGCGCTTGCCCGCCCCAGCCGGACTGTCACGGGCACATCGATGCAGCCCTGCCGACCCGGCCGGCGCGGCCCCCGAGCGAATGCCCGGGGTGACCCTATGGGCGCGGGCCCCGCTCCGCATCAGTAATGGGTACGTATGTGGACAGCAGGACACACCCTTAGGTCCCAGGGACCAGGGCCCAACGGCACCCTGCGAACCGCCTGGGGCGGCTTACCGTCGAACTATGAGGGGCGCAGACATCCTTGGCCGGCCGCTGCTCAACAAGGGCACGGCGTTCACCGCCGACGAGCGCCAGGCCCTGGGGCTGTGCGGGCAGTTTCCCTGGCGCACCACGACCATTGACGAGCAGGTCATGCTGGAACTGGAGCACCTGCGCCGCAAGGACGACAGCCTGGAGCGCTACATCGGGCTGGCCTCGCTGCAGGACCGCAACGAGACGCTGTTCCACCGGTTGCTGGCCCGCCACCTGGAGGAACTGGCCCCGATCGTCTACACCCCGACGGTCGGCGAGGCCTGCCGCCAGTTCAGCCACATCGTGCGCAGGCCGCGCGGGCTCTGGATCACCCCCGACGATCTGGACCGGATCCCCGACGTGCTTGCCTGCACCGGCAGGCGCGGCGTCAGGCTGATCGTCGCCACCGACAACGAGCGCATCCTGGGCCTGGGCGACCAGGGGGCGGGCGGCATGGGCATCCCGGTCGGCAAGCTCGCCCTGTACTGCGCGGGGGCCGGCATCCATCCCAGCCTGACCCTGCCGGTCTCGCTGGACTGCGGCACCGACAACCCCGGCCTGCTGGCTGACCCGCTCTACCTCGGCTACCCCAAGCCGCGGCTGCGCGGCCCCGCCTACGAGGCGTTCATCGAGGCGTTCGTGTCCGCGGTCGCCAGCACCTGGCCGCAGGCGCTGCTGCAATGGGAAGACTTCAAGCAGCACAACGCGATTGCCCTGCTGGCGCGCTACCGCCACCGCCTGCCCTGCTTCAACGATGACATCCAGGGCACGGCCGCGGTGGTCGCCGCCGGAATCCTGGCCGCGCTGAAGATCAGCGGCGAGCCGCTGGCTGCCCAGCGGCTGGTCTACCTCGGGGCCGGGGCGGCTGGCACCGGCATCGCCACCCTGGTCGGCCAGCTCGCCCGGGCACGCGACGGCGGCCGGGGGCCGGTGCAGGTCATGCTCGACTCGCGGGGCCTGATCTTCGAGGGCCGGGATCAGGTCGCGCAGGACAAGCGGCGGTTCGCGCTGCCCGCCGCCCAGCTGGCCAGACTCGGCTTCCCGCCGGCCCGCCGGTACGACCTGGAGACCGTGATCCGCCAGGTGGGGCCGACCATCCTGATCGGGACCAGCGGGACCGGGGGCGCGTTCAGCCAGGAGGCGATCCGGGCGATGGCGGAGCGGACCGCGGTGCCAATCGTGTTCCCGCTGTCCAACCCGACGCAGGCGTCCGAGGCGACCCCGGCGGACGTGCTGGCGTGGACGGAGGGGCGGGCGCTGGTCGCCACCGGGAGCCCGTTCGGCCCGGTCCAGGCCGGCGGCCGGGCCCACCTGGTAGGCCAGGCGAACAACGTGTTCGTGTTCCCGGGCATCGGGCTCGGCGCGATCGTGGCCAGGGCAGGCGAGATCACCGATGAGATGTTCGCGGTGGCCGCGACCACGCTGGCGGGCCTGGTGCCCGCGCAGCGCCTCGCGCAGGGGGCGCTCTACCCGCCGCTCGCCGACCTGCGGGCGGTCTCCCGGGAGATCGCCATCGCCGTAGCCAGCCAGGCACGTGCCAGCGGCGTGGCCGGCCTGGACGAGCAGATCCCGATAGCGGACGCAGTGGATGGCCAGATGTGGGCCCCGGAATACCAGGAGCTGAACCATGCCGACACAGAACACCCAGCCAGCCGGCACGCTGCATGTGACTGACAGCCGGACCGGCCGCAGCTACGACCTCCCGATCACCGACGGTGCCATCCGGGCACTCGATCTGCGCCAGATCAAGGCCGACGACGGCGACTTCGGCCTGCTGGCCTATGACCCGGCGTTCATGAACACCGCGAGCTGCCGCAGCGCGATCACCTACATCGACGGCGAGAAGGGGATCCTGCGCTACCGCGGCTACCCGATCGATGAGCTCGCCGAGCACACCTCTTTCCTCGACGTGGCCTACCTGCTGTTCCGGGGCGAACTGCCCAGCAAGGAAGAGTCCACGGCCTGGGCGGACGAGATCACCCGGCACACCTACGTGCACGAGAACGTCAAGAAGTTCATCGACGGCTTCCACCATGACGCCCACCCCATGGGCATCCTGGTCAGCTCCCTCGCCGCATTGTCCACCTTCTACCCCGGCGCCAAGGAGATCACCGACACCGAGCACCGGCACCTGCAGGTGGTGCGGCTGATGGCGAAGGTGCCGACGCTCGCCGCGTTCGCCTACCGGCACGCGCAGGGCCTGCCGTACGCCTATCCCGACGGCGAGCTGTCCTACACCGGCAACCTGCTCAACATGATGTGGAAGATGACCGAGCCCCGCTACCACCCGGACCCGGTCCTCACCCGCGCTCTGGACGTGCTGTTCATCCTGCACGCCGACCACGAGCAGAACTGCTCGACGAGCGCGATGCGGGTGGTCGGCAGCTCACGGGTGGATCCGTTCTCGGCCGCGGCGGCGGCCGCGGCAGCGCTGTACGGGCCGCTGCATGGGGGTGCGAACGAGCAGGTCCTGCGGATGCTGCGGGACATCGGCTCGGTGGCGAACATCCCCGCCTACGTGGAGCGGGTCAAGCGGGGCGAGCTGCGGCTGATGGGGTTCGGCCACCGGGTGTACAAGAACTTCGACCCGCGGGCGACCATCATCAAGCACATCGCCGGCGAGGTGTTCAAGGTCACCGGGCGGAACCGGCTGCTGGACATCGCCCTGGAGCTGGAGCGGATCGCGCTGGCCGACGACTACTTCGTCAGCCACAAGCTGTACCCGAACGTGGACTTCTACTCCGGCATCATCTACCAGGCCATGGGCTTCCCGGTGGAGATGTTCCCGGTGCTGTTCGCGATCGGCCGGATGCCGGGCTGGCTCGCCCAGTGGGAGGAAGGCATCCGCGACTCCGAGCAGAAGATCTCCCGGCCGCGCCAGCTGTACGTGGGTGAGGGGTTGCGCCACCTCGGCAGCCAGCCAGCCGGGTGACCGGTGCCGGACGGCAGGGCCGGTACCGGCCAGCGGGGGTTCCGCGGCATCCGCCGCGGAACCCCCGCCCCCGGCTGTGATCAGGCGGGAACGACAACCGTGGTCATGATCTTGTCAGCGAGCGTCTGCGCCTTGGCGTCCCAGAGCGGGAACAGCCAGCCGACGTAGCAGATGATCGAGTCCACGATGTGGGCGAGGTCGCGGACGAAGGCCATGCCAGCGCCGATCGGCTGGCCGGTGGCCTCGCTGACCAGCTTGATGCCGACCACGCGCTTACCGAGGGACTGCCCGGTGTTGCCCATGGTGATAGCACGGTTGTAGATCCACCAGCCCAGGCTGCCGAGGGAGAAGAGGAGCCACAGGATCAGGGCGAACGCTGCGCTCCGGATGATGAGATCAAGGATGAACAGAACGAACCAGCCGGCGATGATCGGGGCGTAGTCGATGAGGAAGGCGCCAGCGCGCTGGCCCCAGTTGGCGTAGTTCACAGGGTGGAACCTTTCTGAGGGAGGGTAACTGCCGCCACCTCGGCGGTCAGGGGTGCGGGCGTTACAGGAATCCGAACCGGTGCAGCTGGAAGAGCCAGCTCAGCGCGACCAGGCATCCCATCGCCCAGCCGGTGCGACGGCGCGCCGCATCTGACCACGGCCGGGGGGCTGGAGCCCGGCCCGCGGCCCGCGCCACCAGCACCGGGGCGGTGCAGACCAGCAGGGCCGCGATCAGGTAGACGAGCGGGTTCGCCGCTGCCGCAGCCCGCCAATCACCGTGAGTGATCGCGACGGTCGCGGTGGTCATGCCGCAGAACGGGCAGGGCACGCCGGTGAGGGTGCGTAGCGGGCAGGGCAGCCCCTGCCCTCCGGTGTGGGCCATCAGAGCGGGATAGACCAAGCCCACGGCGGCAGCGCCCGCGGCGAACATGGAAACGTTCTCGGGCACCGAGTATCCCCGCTGGAGTACGAGCACCAGTCTCCCCGCAACAGACGACCCGCCCAGCTGTCAAGCGGATGGAGCGCAATCGTACGGGCTGCGACGTCCCCATGTACCCCAAAATCCTTTGCTTTTTCATGACAATCTTCCCAACGGGGTACCTGACGGAGGTAACCCGGCGGCCACGGACCGGGCAGATAAGGGGCGCTGGCCAGGGCCGGCGGCCCGCGGGCCTGGGCCGTGCCAGGCCGCTGGCGGGGATCCGCAGCGGCAGGCCGGGCAGCGGACCGCGGAACAGCAGACCCGGCCCGGCGGGTGATCCGGCCTGCCCCCGGGGGGTGGACGGCGCGGGGCATACTCAATTACGCGGCGGCATTAACCTTTATGAAAGTCGCCATTCACTATGCGCCGGTTCGATGGATGCGACGGGTGTTGCCAAGAGCCGTCAGAAGACACCGGGCAACAGCGCCGCCGTCCGGTCCCGGTACGCGCGGTACCCGGGCAGGGCCCGCAGCAGCACCTGCTCCTCCGCCACGGCGCGGTATCCCTGCAGGACGCACAGGGACAGCCAGAGCGCCGCGGCGGCGAGCGTCCCGCAGGTGAGGGCGAGCCCTAGCGAGGCGGCGAGTTCCCCGGTGTAGAGCGGGTGCCGCAGCCACCGGTACGGCCCGCGGTCCACCACGTCCCTGGCCTGCGCGATCACCGAGAGGCTGCGGCCCAGGAACCGCAGCGACCAGACCGCCCATGCCGTGCCGCCCAGCACCAGCACATCGCCGGTGCCGTGCCGGATCGCGCCGCCGGGCGCGGCCGGCAGCAGCGGGAAGGCGAACGGTGCCAGCGAGGCGGCCACCGCGGCCGCGTGCGCGGTGACCGAGCCGCTGGTCGCCACCGCCGGGCCCCGCCGCAGATAACACCAGATGGTCAGGGCGTAGAAGGCGCACGCGGGCACGGTGCCCAGCCAATGCCATGTGCCGCCGCCCGCACCGCGGGCCAGCGCGGCCGTGTCCAGGAGCAGCATGACGGCCGCGACCGGGACCATGACAAGCCGGCCGAGGTCGGGCCGGGCCGGGCCGGGAACCACCGCCACGCGCCTACCTGCCCAGCAGCGCGTGCGCGATGGAGAGCGCGCCCGGCCCGATGATGACCACGAGCAGCGCCGGGAACAGGCACATGACCAGCGGGAAGAGGATCTTCACCGGCACCTGCTGCGCCCTCTCCTCGGCCCGCTGGCGGCGCCGCGCCCGCATCTCCTTGGCCTGCTCGCGCAGCACCTTGGCGATGGCGATACCCAGCTCGCCCGCCTGCACCAGCGCGGACACGAACGCCCGCAGCTCGACCACGGTGGTACGGGCCACCATCGCGCGCAGCGCCTGGCTGCGGGACTTGCCGATCTGCATCTCCTGCAGCGCCCGGGCGAACTCGGCGGCCAGCGGCCCGGTGGTGTTCCTGGCCACCTGGGCGAGCGCGGCGTCGAACCCCAGGCCCGCCTCCACGCAGACGGTGAGCATGTCCAGCGCGTCCGGCAGCGCCGCCCGGATCTTCTCCTGCCGTTTCAGGCCCGCGTTGTAGAGCAGCAGGTCGGGCAGGAAGAAGCCGGCCACCGCGCCGATGCCTCCGGCCAGGATCAGGATGCCCAGATTGTGCAGCCCGTACAGCGCGCCGAGCACGCCGAGCACCAGCAGGCCGAGCCCTTTGACGCCGAGGATGCGGTCGGGCGTCCAGCCGGGCGGGTTGCCCGCGATGTCCAGCCTGCGCTGCAAGGTGCTGGTCATCGTGGCGGGGGACAGCCGCAGGGCCAGCCCGCGCAGCCAGCCAGGCAGCGCGGCGAACGGGTCCGCCCCGGTGCCGGCCCCGGCCGGGGACTGCTGGGCGTAGCTTTCCTCGATCGTGGCCAGCGCCCTGGCCACCCCGTGCTGAGCTGGCCGGGCCGGTGCCATGGCCACCACCGCGAGCACGATGGCCAGCCCGAGTGCGCCCAGGCCTCCCGCCAGCAGCACGGTCCCGGCCACCTAGACCTCCACCTTGATGAGCTTGCGCATCCACAGCGCGCCGACGATGACCAGCACCACTGACGACACGAGCATGAGCACCCCCGGTGCCGTGGTGTACAGCGGGCGCATGTAGGTCCGGCTGGTGAGCAGCAGCCAGCCGCCGACCAGTACCGGCAGCGCGACCAGGATGTAGGCGGACAGCCTGCCCTCGGCGGACAGCGCCCGTACGTGCCGCCGCAGGTGGGCGCGTTCGCGCATGGTGTCCACGGTGTTGCGCAGGACCTCCGCCAGGTTGCCGCCGACCTCGCGCTGGATCCGGATGGCCATCACCGTCCAGCGCAGGTCGTCCGACTCCATCCGGCCCGCCACCCCCTCCAGTGCGACACTGAGGTCCACGCCCAGCCTGGCATCGGTCAGGGCGCGGGAGAACTCGGCAGCGGCCGGCTGGGTCTCCTCGCGGACGACCGCGTCCAGCGCCTGCGAGAGCGAGAATCCCGACTGCAGGGAGCCCGCGACGAGCTGCAGCACGTTCGGCAGCTGCTCGCTGAAGGCCGCCCGGCGCCGCCCGATCTTGATGCTGAGGGTGAGCCGCATGCCGAGCCAGCCGCCCAGCGCCCCGGCCAGGATGCCGATGAAGGCGTTGCCCAGCAGCGTGCTCAGCAGTGCGGCGAGCACCACCGAGGCGCAGCCGCCCAGCAGCGCCCACTCGGCGGGCCGGCGGGAGATGCCGGCCAGGTCGAGCCGCCGGGCGAGCCGCTGGTCGGCGTTCCCGGACGCCAGCAGCCGCGCTGTCCAGCCGACAGCCGTGCTGGCCACCCTCCCGTCGCCGTCGGCCGCCGCGGCCACGGGCTGCGGGCCGTACCGCTCGATCCGGGTCACCAGCGCATCGCTGCGGTCCCCGCCGCGCAGCGCGCCGAGCAGCAGCAGCGCGAGCACCAGCAGCGCGGCGAAGACGATGGCCGCCATCGGGACCAGGGTCATCGCCGCTGCCCTTCGAAGCTGAAGATCCCCGGCGGCACGGGCAGGCCCCGGTCGGCGAGGGTGTCCAGGAAGCGGGGGCGCAGGCCGGTGCTGCGCAGGGTCCCCCGGTGCTTGCCCTCCTCGTCGATCCCGGCCCGGAAGTCGAACCGGAACGCGTCCAGCATGGTGATCACGTCCCCTTCCATGCCCTCGACCTCGGTGATGTGGGTGATCCGCCGGGTGCCGTCCTTGAGCCGGACCTGGTGGATGATCAGGTCGATGGCCGAGGCCATCTGTTCCCTGATGGCCCGCTGCGGCAGCTCGACGTCGGCCATCAGCACCATCGTCTCCAGCCGGGACAGCGAGTCGCGGGGCGAGTTGGCGTGCACGGTGGTGATCGACCCGTCGTGGCCGGTGTTCATGGCCTGCAGCATGTCCAGCGCGGCGCCGTCACGGACCTCGCCGATGATGATCCGGTCCGGCCGCATCCGCAGCGAGTTGCGCATCAGGTCGCGGATCGTGATCGCGCCGCGGTTCTCCAGGTTCGGTGGCCGTGCCTCCAGCCTGAGCACGTGCTCCTGCCGCAGCTGCAGCTCGGCGGCGTCCTCGATGGTGACGATCCGCTCGTCGGTGGGCACGAACGAGGACAGCACGTTCAGCGTGGTGGTCTTGCCCGAGCCGGTGCCGCCGCTGATCACGATGTTGAGCCGGGCTCGCACGCAGGCCTGCAGCAGGGCTGCCACCGGCGGGGTCAGGGTGCCGAAGCCGATGAGGTCGTCCACGGTGTAGGGGTCGACGGAGAACTTGCGGATCGTCAGCAGCGAGCCGTCCAGGGCGACCGGCGGCACCACCGCGTTGACCCGGCTGCCGTCCGGCAGCCGGGCGTCCACCATCGGGCTGGCCTCGTCCACCCGGCGGCCAACCCGGGCCACGATCTTGTCGATGGTCCGCCGCAGGTGAGCTTCGTCCGTGAAGGCCGTGTCCACCGGGTGCAGGCGGCCTGACCGCTCGATGTAGATCTGGTCGTGGCCGTTGACCATGATCTCGGAGACCTCCGGGTCCCGCAGGTACGGCTCCAGCGGGCCGTGGCCGAGAATCTCGTCGGCGACCTCCTGCGCGACCCGGGCCCGGTCGGATGCGGTCAGCGGGGTCTCGTCGCGCTGCAGCACCGTCTGCAGGGTCTGGGTGACCTGCCGTTCCAGCTCCCGCTGGTCCAGGTGCAGGTCGTACAGCTTCGGGCCGAGCTCCTCCAGCAGCGCCTCGTGGACGCTGCGTTTGACGGCGGCGAACGGGCCGAGCAGGGCGGAGTGGCGGGCCGCCGCCCGGCGCGGCAGCCCTGGATGGTCCTGGGCCGCGGCAGCCGTCCCCTGCCGCTGGGCCAGCCGGTCGGACAGGCTCACGCGGACCGCCTGCGGCCGCGGGTGCCGGCCAGCGGCACGGCGGCCGTCCCGTTCTGCGGGCCCAGCAGCCGGTTCCGCGCGAACCGGGAGATCGCCTGGCTCACCGGGTGCGCGGGGGCGTCCACCGTGATCGGCACCCCCTTGTTGATCGAGATGGGCACGGCCCGGCTGGAGGGGACCTGGGCCCCGATCGGGCACCGCACCACCCGCTCCACGTCATCAAGGCCGAGTCCCACCTTGGAGTCCGAGCGGTTGACGACCACCGAGCGGATCTGCCGCGGGTAGGACAGCAGGTCCAGCATGTCCAGCGTCACCCGCAGGTTCTTCAGCGCGGGCACGTCGGGCGTGGTGAGCAGCACATGGTGGGCGGAGGCGTCCATCGCGGTCAGCACGTGCTCGCTGAAGTGCGCCGGGGTGTCCACCACGACGTAGTCGAACATGCCGCGCAGCACCGTCAGCAGCTCGCCGGTCAGCGCGGGCGGGATCTTCTCGGCGTCACCGGGGGTGACCGGCGCCAGCAGCATCTCCAGTCCCGGCCGGTAGCGGGTCAGCAGCGAGGCGGTGCCGGTGACGTCCAGATGGCCAGCCATCGGCAGCGCGTCCACCACGGTCCTGGCCGGGTCGAGCTGGAGGCTGATCGCCACGTCGCCGAACGAGAGATCCAGGTCCACGACGCACACCCGGCAGCCGGTGCCGGTGGCGAGCACCACCCCCAGGTTGGTGGCCAGGGTGGTCTTGCCGCAGCCGCCCTTGGCGGCGAACACGGTGACGATCTTCCCGTCCGGGGAGGCCGGCACCTCCTCGATGGCGGTGGTGGCCAGCAGCCGCCGCGACACCTCACGGGAGCGGTTGCAGGCGGCGGCCAGCGCCGCGTGGTCGCCGGCCGGGACGACCTCCCGCACCCCCGACCGCAGCGCCTGGGTCAGCAGCGACACGCTGACCTCGTCCCGGGCCAGGATGACGCCGACCGCCGGGCGCGCCAGCCGGAGCGCCGCGGCGAAGGCCAGCGCCTCGTTGGTCGCGGTACCGGGGCCGATCACCACCAGGATCTCGGCCTGGTCGTTGTCGAGCATCTTGGCGGTCGTGCGCAGGCTGTCCGCGGCCCGGACCGGGCCGCCGATGGACAGGACCAGTTCCCCGGCCCTGGCAGAGTGCCCGCAGAGGATAGGCATGATCGTCTCCTCACTTCAGCAGTGCCAGGTAGGGCAGTCCCGCCTCGGTGAGCTGGATCAGCCGCTGCGCGTCGGCCTGGTTGACGGCCAGGGTGATCAGCACGCTGGCCTGGCCGGACGTGCTGCTTGTGGTCTGTGCTGCCGTCCCGGTGGTGGAGCTGCCGCCCGGCCCGGCCGGGCCGACCGACAGCACCTGGACGCTGGGCAGCACGACCCGGGTGTGCGCCGAGCCGAGAGCTTGCTGCTGGTGCGGCCCGTTGCAGTTCGGCTGGGCGGTGAGCGTGGTGGCATGGGCATCGGTGCCGAACACCTCCACCTGTGAGCCGGCCACCACGTTGCCGGCCACCGCCTCCGGCATGCAGAGGGCGATGGTGACCGCGACATCCCCGGCCGGCACGGCGATCCCGCCGCGGACCAGCGCGGCCGTCACCAGCATCGGGCGCAGCAGCAGCTGCCCTGGCTGGATGTCCCCGCTGGTCACCAGGCCGGTCATGTCCGGACTGAGGGAGCGCACCGCGTCCGCCGGCACCGACGAGGCTGGCAGGGTCTGGCTGGCGAGCAGCCCGCCGTTCAGCGCGGCGCTGGCGCTGGTACCGGACGGAATCTGATGCTGGGCCACCAGCACCGTGACCGCCCTCATCCCGGCGACCGCGCGGGCATCGGCCTGGTGCACGTAGGCGAGCACACCGGCGGTGCCAAGGACGGCCAGCAGGATGGCGAGGGCGACGGTCAGCACACGACGTTTCACGGTTCTTCTTCCTGTCGGTAGGTCAGCTGCGCCGAGCTCAGCCGGTCAGCTTGATCCAGGTGGCGCCCAGATCCTCGGTGCTCTGGCTGAGGTGGCAGCCGCTGGACGGGACGGCCTTGTCGGCGATGATCCCCTGGGTGAAGTAACCGTTGACGCACTGCTGCGTCTTGGCGCAGTTGTTCCCCGAGCTCAGCCAGTCCGGGGCGTAGGCGCCGGGCAGCGAGTACCCGGTGACCACGAAGGCGGCGAACCCCTTCAGCGAGTAGGTGATGGTGCCACTGCCGTGATGGGTGCAGGTCGTGTACACGGGGACGAACAGGACGGTGCGGTGCGCCTGGGCGCTGGCCAGGGCCGCCGGGCAGGCAGGCGGGACAGACCCGTTGCTGCCGGTGTAGCTGCTGTTGTCCTGCACCACCAGCGTGCAGTTGCCCGACTGGTCGTCCGTCCACCCGAACGTGCCTATCACGTCCAAGCTGCCCGGGTCGGAGCTGCAGCCGGTGCCCGGCGAGGCGTCCAGCTTCATTACCACGTCAGACGATGGCCCAGGGGTGGAGCCCGGCGGGGTGTACGAAGTCCCCCCGTTGGTCGCCTGTGCCCAGTCGCAGACCGCCAGCGTGAACGAGGCCGTGACCGCGGCCGACGACGCACCCCACTCGGCCTGCGCGCAGGCATGCACCGTGGTGCCCGTGTAGTTGCCGTTGCCCAGCAGCGTCCGGGCGAAGACCGGCGGCACCAGGGTCGATCCTCCCGAGGTCAGGGTGGAGGTGTGCACGTCGACGAAGTTGGTCCCGCCCGCCGGGGAGGACGGGCAGTCGATGAGCTTGCCGCTGCTGGGCGGGCAGTTGCCCATGCCGGTGCCGCACACCAGGTCCACGGCGGATGTCCCGTCGCTGGCGTTGGCGTTGGCGTACTGGGTGGAGATGGCCGGCGTGCACGAGCCGACCGAGCAGGTCGTGGCCACCGCCAGGGCGGCCGAGTCGGCACCGTTCTGCAGCTGTGCCCGCTCGGAGTAGAGCTGGCCGACGTCGACGGCGAGAGCGCTCATGCCCACCAGCACCCCGCCGGCGATGAGCACCGCCACCATCACACCAAGGGCGCCGCGCTCCCTGGCGGGCAGGCGCCGCTGCACCGCCCGGGCGAGGCGCGTCATCAGGAGTCGTATTCGCATGGCATGGCTCCCTGGGCCGTAAGCGTGATCGGTGCCCCGATTCCCGAGCCGCCGAACATCGCGGCGATGGCTCCGACCGGGGTGACGAAATGGAACGAGTAGGTGGCCTTGACGACCGCGGTGGACTCAGGGCCCGCACCAGACGGGCAGGCCGTCGCGGTCACCGTGACCGGGCTCAGCCCGGTCGCCGCGGCCTGGGTACGGCTCACCACGTTCGGCTGGTTCAGCGCTTCGAGCCGGGCGCCTTCCCGCGCCGCCTGGGTGAGTGTCACCTGGGCGTTGAGCGCACGGCCGAAGTCGATGATGCCGAAGACGATCAGAAGCAGCACGGGGAGCAGCAGCGCGAACTCCACCGCGGCGGCGCCGCGGTCCAAGGCGCCGCCGCGGGCTGGTCGCCGCGTCATCGGCCACCCCTTCGGCGTTGGCTGGCGGCG
>Ga0307373_10003223_pt1 | contig 28624 bp, 29 predicted proteins | sample OX2MG_FD_202534 | JGI IMG/M metagenome (GOLD analysis project Ga0307373, IMG submission 202534) | Soil microbial communities from Risofladan, Vaasa, Finland - OX-2 | ecosystem: Environmental > Terrestrial > Soil > Coastal area > Acid sulfate soil | place: Finland: Risofladan, Vaasa | collected... | reverse complement strand
ACTTGGTAGAGCGCGACCTTGCCAAGGTCGAGGTAGCGGGTTCGAAGCCCGTCTCCCGCTCCAGTTTCAACTCTCATCTGCTTTACGACCTGAGTCAAGAGGTGGCCGCGGCGTGACCGACATTGCGAACCAACCCCTGGGCTTTCTGCCAATGAACGTTGGCCGAGCCGCCGCGCCCTCCCCGCCCGCGACCAACAAAACCCGGGCTGGTGAGCCGGTTCCAGCGCCAGCTTCGAGCTTCATCTCAAGGCAGTTGGGTGGTCGGCCATAGGATGCCGATAAGCCCATCCCAGCAGATTGACAAGCTCATCGCCGGCATTCCAGACTGGCGCGCCAAGACGCTCGCCAAGCTTCGCAAGATCGTCCACGAGGCCGACCCCGGGATAGTCGAGGAATGGAAGTGGATGGGCACTCCGACCTTCTACGACAACGGACTCGTCCTGCTCTTCAACCCCCACAAGGACAAGGTCAAGCTGACCTTCTACGAGGGAGCGAGCCTTCCCGACCCGGACAAGCTCTTCAACGCGGGCCTCGGAGGCGGCAAGTGGCGGGCGATCGATTTCCTCGAGGGTGACAAGGTCAACGAGCGAGCCCTCAAGGCCCTCGTCCGTGCCGCGGTGGCCCACAACGCGTTGAAGAAGAGAAAGAAGAAATGAGCTCGGCCACGGGCCTTGGCTGGACTGACCCGATTTACGTGACCTGATTCTCCGGCGCGATGCCACAGCCGCGCAAGGACTTCACGCGCGATTCCCTCGACGGAACAAGATGCCCAGTAACGTCCCGCCAACGATCAGGACCACCCAATCGATCATGAGGATGGTGACCTCGACGGCGATGAGGTCATGCGCTTCCAGCCAGAAGCCCACGAACGCGGCCGCCGCCGCAACGAAGCCGAGCGTGAAGACCAACCGAATCGTCCGTTCGAGCTTGCCTCCGGCAAAGACGGGGGTCGCGGCGAGGAACGTTGCAGCCATCGACAGATAGGCCAGCACCTCGAGCGCGATGAAGAAGCCGTGGGGGTTGTACTGCGTGAGAAGTGAGAGATTCTGGGTTTCTCCAGCTTGCAAGCTGGGGATGACGACGGTGAATTGGACGAAGTAGTTGACGATGATGACTGCGGCGTAAATCACCGCGAACGAGATCGCGATGCGACTGAAAGCCTTCCTGGTGTCGGTCGCGTAAGAGTGGATGCACACAACGAGCCCGACGAACAGCGGAGCCAACAGGATTCCGGGGATCAGCCACAGGTAATCGCCGAGGATGAACTGGCCAACGTCCACGTAGGGTGCCGGGACGCATCCACTCTGGCAGAAGGGTCCGCTCCTGGCGGGGGTTGCGATGGCAACCACGGCGAAGATGGCGGTTACGACGACGGTCATCGTCGCCATCAAGAATCCAAGCTGAACCGTTCCGCTCCTGGAGGCTTCTTCTCGGGTGCGATCCAGGGTCAACCGAGCGATTGGCATGGCCATGACACCCTCCTCACCGCTACTTTCGCGCGGTCAGTCTGAGCGGTCGAGTGCCGGTTGGCCCTACGACCGCCGGGCCGATGGCCGCCTGCACCACTCGCGCACTCGGCCCAGCTGGCGTCAAATCGACAGCTTCGAGCCGCCCCTTATCTATCGCCTGCAGCGCCCTGGAGATTGGGAAGGTTGATGGTCGCCGTCGTCCCCGACCCCGACACGCTGTCGATCGTCAGCGTCCCGGAGTGGGCGTTGACGATGTCGTGCGCGATTGCCAGGCCCAACCCCGAGCCCTTGGACTCGGGGCCCCGCGCGAATCGCTCGAACACGTGAGGCAGCAGGTCCGCCGGGATTCCCTCGCCATCGTCACTGACCTTGATCGTCACCTGGCCAGCCGCCGGGCTGACTGTCGCGTTGACCGAGCCCCCGGCCGGTGTGTGGCGGATGGCGTTTGAAAGCAGGTTCGCGATCGCGCCGCGCATCCGCGCGGGGTCCAGGTCGAGAGTTGGAAGCTGCCCGGCGATGTCGGCCGTCAACGTCACGCCGCCCGAGTCGGCCTGAGATCGGAACGATTCCACAACATCGCGCACCAGCGCGCCCACGTCAGTCGGCTCTCGGTTCAGGACCAGGTTGCCGGCATCGGCCAGGGCCAGGGTCCGGAGGTCCTCGACCAGGCGCTCGAGGGTTAGCGCGGCATCCACGATGGGCGCGATGTGCGCTGCGTCGCCCGGATAGAGCCCGTCTGCGATGCCTTCCGCCTGGCCCCGTATCACCGACAACGGAGTCCGCAGCTCGTGCGTCACGTCGGCCAGGAATCCTCGGCGCTGCTCGTCGATGGTCTTCAGCCGTGCCGACATCGAGTTGAAGGCCCGCGCCACCGACCGGATCTCCGGCGGACCCCACTCAGGGACCTGCGCCGAGTAATCGCCGGCCTCGATCTTGCGCGCGGCCTGGGTCAGGTTGTCGACCGGCCGCGTCACGCGACGTATGCCACTCGTGGCGGCCACCACGAGCAAGGCCACGAAAAGGATCGGGATGAGAACCAACGGGTGGAATCCAAACCGGCCGAAGATCGCGCCGACCCCGGCTCCGAAGACCGCGGCCACCAGCAACGCGCCGAGGAACAGGCAGCCGATCAACCGGATGAACTGCGGTGGCCCGTGGCGGCCACGGCGCCACGCCGGTGGGAAGGGCTCACCCTCCGGCCACCATGGCGGACGGCGGCGCGGGGGCGCATCGGGGTCGCTGGTTTCGACCCAGCCCTGCCAGCGGCCGCGGCCGCCGCCGGCCCTCATCGCTCGGGCGGCTCCGCGAACCGGTAGCCGACCCCGAATACCGTCAGGACATAGCGGGGCGCGTGCGGATCGGGCTCGACCTTCTTGCGAATGTTCTTGATGTGGGCGTCGATGGCGCGTTCGTACGACTCGAAGGCGACGCCGCGGACCGCGTCTAGCAGCTGCGCTCGCGTGAACACCCGGCCTGGCTGCCGCGCCATCGCGACCACGATCTCGAACTCGCTCTTGGTCAGGTCCACTCGCCGTCCGCCGAACCGGGCTTCCATGCGCGGCACGTCGAGCTCGACCTCCGGGCCGACCCGCACCACGTCGGACGGAGCGCGCCGCCCCTCCGCGCGCCGCAGCACTGCGCGCACCCGCGCGACCAGCTCCTTGGGGCTGAACGGCTTGGTCAGGTAGTCGTCCGCGCCGAGCTCCAGTCCCACCAGCTTGTCCGATTCCGCTGTCCGCGCGGTGAGCATGATGATCGGCATCTCGCCGTCGCGGCGCAGCGCGCGTGCCACGTCCAGGCCGTCGAGCCCCGGCAGGCCCAGGTCGAGGATGACCAGGTCCGGCCGGCCGGTCCGCGCCGAGCGAAGCGCGGACGGCCCGTCGGATGCCGTGAGCACGCTGAACCCACCATGCTCGAGGTAGTCGCGGACGAGCTGGACGATCCGGGGCTCGTCATCGACCACAAGAACGGTTAACCCCACGAGCCCTTGGACAATGCCGTCAGCTCGTGGGGACCCCGCAAGAAGGCCACGGCGACCATCCTAGGTTCGACGTCACACTGACCGCTGGTCGGGTGGAGGTGGAGGCGGGGTGGCCGGCGCCTCGCCGTGCGCCCGCTTGTGCCACTCCTGCATTCGCTCGTCGATCGCCGGCGGCATGCCGTGGCCGTGCCCACCGTGGCCGTAGCCCCATCCGCCGCCCCACATCCTGCGTCCGAACAACGCGAACCTGAGCAGTCCGAACAGGCAGAAGACGAAGAACAGGAACAAGAAGAAGCCGAAGATACCGAAGCCCCATCCGAACGCATGCGGGCCGTAGCCGTAGTAATAGGGCGGCGCCGCCGCCGTGCCGGCCGGCAGGTGCGTTGACACACCGTCCGACCAACCCACGTTGTAGGCGATCACGCCGACGATCACCAGCACGATCGCCGTCATGACCAACCCGATCACACCGAATCCGCGTCTCATGTCGAAACCACTCCTTTGGGAATCCGGGCTGCTTGCTGCAGCACTCATCCTTCGCCGGAGTTGTGAGGGAGTTGTGAAGGGCTTGCGAGCGAGGTGTGGAGACCCGTTACGGGATCGTCTGGAGGACCGTGTCGTCGATTTCGTAAGTCATGGTGCTGCGGACGCCGATGACGCCCGCGACGGCGGTGACCGCCCGCACCAGCGCATCGCACCGGCTTCTTTCCTCGAACGACCCCGTCAGCTCCACGACGCCGGACGCCACGCGCGCCTTCAGGCCCTGCCCGCCGTGCTGCCCGGTGGCCTCGTCCAGCACCCGCTTCACGTCGGCTCGAATCTCTCGGTCCGTGCGCAGGAACACGGTCAGAAGGTCGCCCCGCGAGACGACGCCGACGACATGGCCCGTCTGATCGACCACCGGCAGCCTCTTGATCCCGCGCGTGTGCATCTCGCGCGCGGCCAGCGCAATCGGGAAGTCCGGCCGCACGCTCACCACTTCGCGGGTCATCGCGCTCCCCACGTCCATGGCCGCGGCGTGCGCTCGGTCGGCGCGGTGGCGCTTCGACTCGAGAAGGTACGACTCCGGGTCTCGCTGCTCGACCTTGTTGAGCAGGTCCGCCTCTGTGATGATCCCTACCAGCTGGCCGGACCTGTCCACGACCGGCAGGCCGCTCACCCGCTTGCGGCGCAGCAACCGCACCGCATCTTTGAATGTGGTCTCCGGCGTCACCGTCACGACCGGAGAGGTCATCACCGTCGAAACCGTGTGCATGAACTGGATCGTGCCTGCACTTCATCGCGCATTCCCGTGCCGAAAGACCCGCTCTTACAGGGACTGAGGGCCGGTGCCGCCACGAAGGCGGGCGAGCACCATCGAGCCATGAGCTGGACTGTGTCGGACGTAATGACCAAGGACGTCGTTTCGGTGGGGCCCGAGGAGGACTTCAAAACCGTGGCCAGGCTGATGCACCTGCACGAGGTGAGCGCCCTGCCGGTGGTCGATCAGGATGGCAAGCTCGTCGGCATCGTTTCGGAGTCCGACCTCCTGGCCAAGGAGCGCGAGCGCGGCGCCAACCGCCCGCTGCTCGGCCTGCGCTGGAACGAGGACAACCTTGCCGCCGCCCGCACCGCCGGCGACGTGATGACCTCGCCCGCCATCTGCATAGCCCCCGACGCCACGATCCCGGAGGCCGCCCGGCTGATGTACCGCGAGGCGGTGAAGCGGCTGCCGGTGATCGATCACAACGGCGATCTGCAGGGCATCGTGAGCCGCGCAGACCTGCTCAAGACGTTCACCCGCAGCGACGAGTCCATCCGCCGCGACATCATCGAGGAGGTCCTCAAGAAGTCGCTCTCGATCGAGCCCCGGGCGGTGAGGGTGGACGTTTTCAATGGGCTCGTGCGGTTGACCGGCGAGGTCGAATCCAAGAGCCTCGCCACGCTCGTCGTGAGGATGGTGGAGCGCGTCGAAGGCACGGTCGCGGTGGATAGCAAGCTGACGAGCCGCCTGGACGACAGCAAGATCCATGTCGACCCGCCGGCGCGCGCCCTCCAGCTGTCCGCTGACGAGCGCTGAGCCCGGAGGCTCAGAAACCGGCTCCTTCGAGCTCGACCATCTCCGCGCTTCGCTTCCAAAGAGCGGCCTGCAGCTCCACGTCCTGGGACTGCTGTGGCGGGTCTATCCGGCGGGTCCCCTTGAAGAGCCAGCCTGTCGTCCCCGAGTGAGAGGGGGAGAGGGCGAGCTCGGCCAGGTCCTGGGCCGCGCGCTCTGCGCCGCCCGAGATCCAGCGAGCCATCAGGCGGGCCGCTCGAGGCGCGTCCTTCATCAGCCCTGAGCGAACGAGGCCAGGGTGAAACGCGTTCGCTCGGACGTCCCAGCGATGGGCCCGCCGCGCGAGCTCGAACGTGAACATGAGGTTCGCCGCCTTGGTAGCGCCGAACGTGTGCATCGCGTCGAAGCCGTACTTGTCGAGCAGCTGGTCGATGTCGACACGCGTGCCTGACGGCGCGGTCACCGTGATGACGCGCCCGGCCCTGATCAGCCGGTCGCGCAACAGGTTGGTCAGCAGGAAAGGCCCCAGGTGGTTGGTGGCGAGCATCAGCTCGAATCCGTCCGCGGTCTTGTGGTAGCGGGGAGCGAAGATCGCTGCCACGTTGAGCAGCGCGTCCACGTGACCTCCGGCGCGATTGATCTCACGCGCCGCGGCGCGCACCGATGACAGCGACGAAAGGTCGATCGCCACGCTTTCGACCCGCTTGTCGGCGCCGCCCAGGTGCTTGACGAGCGCGTCCAGCCGCGGGGAGGGCCGTGCCATGAGCACCACGCGAGCGCCGCGGCGGGCCAGCACGGCAGCCGTGGCGGAGCCGATTGCGCCGGTCGCGCCGGTCACGATCACGGTCGGGTGCAGGTTGACCACGGACTAAGTGTCCGGGCAAGGTGCCGTGGGTGGCAAGCTGCTGGGGATGAAGCCCCTCATCAGCGCGCACCGCGGCGGGCTCGTGGTCGAGGGGCAGAGCGCCGCGGACCGCTATCGCCATGCGATCGCCCTCGGGGTCGATTACGTCGAGTTCGACGTGCGCAAGACCAAAGACCGAGTCACGATGATCTGCCACGACGACTGCACCGCTTCAGGCCGGCCCATTCGCGAGTACGCGTACGGCGACCTGACCCAGGAGCTCGGCGGCGAGGCGCTGACCTTCGACGAGCTGCTGGAGCTGGCCGCCGGCCGGGTCGGACTTCACCTCGACCTCAAGGAGACCGGCGACGCGGAAGAGGTCGTGCAGCGCGCCCTCGCCGCCGCCCCGATCGACCGCCTTGTGATCACTTCAGGCGACGACGCGATTCGGGCGATCAAGGAGCAGTTTCCTGATGTCACAGCGGGCCTGTCGCTGGGCGATGAGCTGCTCGGCGCCCTGCCCTGGGTGAGGGTTCGCACCCGCCTCAGCGAGGTATTCCCGCGCCGGCGGCTGGAACGCTGCCACGCCGATTTCGTGGCGGTCCACCACCGCCTCGCAGAGATCAACGTGCTCCGCCACTGCGCTCGGCACGGCATCCCGGCGTGGGTGTGGACCGTCGACGAGGAGGCGATGATTGCGCGCTTCATGGCTGATGAGCGCGTCGCGGCCGTCATCACGAACCGGCCCGAGGTCGCGCTGCGGCTCAGGTCGGCGTGATCTTGATGTCCGTCTCACAGCAGAAGACGCCGAGGTCCGGCGACCAGCGCAGGATGAACGGCGGACTCGAATTGGTGGCGCGGAAGCACACGTCGATGGGGCCGAACGTCGCGCCGCCCGAGAACTCGTGGCGAGCCCATGTGTTGCAGCCCGCAACGTTGGTTACGAGCCCAGAAGACTGCCGGCTCGCGTCGATGAGCTGCAGGTCCTCGGGCGAGGCGTGCGTTGAGACGCTCGAGTTCTTGAACCTCACCTGCATGCGTACCAGGTCGGCCTCCACGCGCACGTTGGACACCCACATCGTGAATCCCTGGACGTCGGCGCACGGACCGGGTGAGCAGTTCTCCGGCGTGAGACTGGTGTTGGGCGCGACCTGGATCGGGGATGTCAGCGACGAATAGGCGACGTAGGCGACGATCGCGGCCACCAGCAGGCCCGCCGCGATTCCGAAGGCGGTGACCAGGCGCCGCCTCATCTCGCCCCTTGGCCGGACGCTATCGCCACAGGCTTTGGCGCCCTCCTAGACGGCTCACGGACAGAGTTGGGAGTCCGAGTCCGAGGTCCAGGGTCCCTAGGCTACTGGAACTTCCGCCGATCCGCCTCGGACACCTCATACAATTTGCGGCGCCATGAGAGGGCCTGGTGTCCAGCCTCCTGATCAGGGGATACGCGCTCGGGTTCGCGATCGCGGCCTCGCCCGGCCCGATCTTCTTCCTCTGCCTTAGGCGCACCCTCGTCCGTGGCCGTCTTTACGGCCTGGTCTCAGGTCTCGGGGTCGCGACGGCCGACGGGTTCTATGCCGCCCTCGCCGCGTTCGGCGTCGCCGCCCTCGTCTCGGCTTTCGTCAGCGGCCGCCGCGCGCTGGCGCTGGTGGGCGGAGTGGTCCTGATCGTGCTCGGCGTCAGGATCCTGCTAGAGCGTCGCAAGGTGGTCGTGAGCGAGGCGCCGCCCAGCGCGCGCGGGCTGGCATGGGCCTATGCCTCCACCCTGGGCCTGACCATCACCAACCCCGCGACCATCATCTCGTTCGCGGCTCTGGCCGCGACGCTCGGTCTCGGCGCCGGCGGAGGGCTCGCTCGGCCTGCGACGCTGGTGGCGGGCGTTGTGGCCGGTTCGGCATCGTGGTGGTGCGCGCTCGCGTTCACCGTTTCCGCGATGCGAGCTCGCGTCACTCCGGGCCTGGTGCGTGGAATCAGCACCGCGAGCGGCGTGGTGATCGCGGCGCTTGGAATGTTGGCGGTCGTCTCGGCTTTTCAATTCGCGCCATGACCCACACGATCCACGTCGTCGATGTCTTCACCGACAGGCCGCTCGCCGGCAACCCGCTCGCCGTGGTGGTCGGCGCCCAGGTTATCCAGGGTGAGGTGATGCAGCAAATCGTGAAGGAGATGAACCTGGCCGAGACGAACTTCGTCTTGAGAGACGCCCACGCGGTGGGCTCTGCGGTGTCCGAAGGGCAGAAGCTCCGCGAGCTGTTCGCGGGACGCGAAGCGCGCCCGGTGTACCTGTATGCGGCGAATGGCGCGAACCGGCTGTACAGCCGGATGTTCGCGCCACACGTTTTCGACATCCCGGAGGACCCTGCCTCGGGGTCGGCCAACGGTCCGCTGGGCGCGCTGGCGGGTCAAGTACGGCCTCGTGTCTCGCACGCCGAAGGTGTCGATCATCAGCGAGCAGGGAGTGAAGATGGGCCGGCGGAGCGTGATCATGATCGAGGTCACGTATGACGCTTCGAATGAGCTCCCGACGAAGATCGAGATCGGCGGCACGGTCCGCCAGGTGCTCACCGGTACGCTGTCAGACTTCTAGGCATTGATCGTCGACAGCTATCGCTTCCTGCCTCGCAGCTTTCGGCCCCTGTACGAGGGGCGTGGCCCGTTCCCCGGCGAGGAGGCGCCGGTATGGGCGCCTTTCGAGAAGAGGCTCGCCTCTTCGAACATAGGGCTGCTGACCTCGGCAGGAATCTACGTCAAGGAGTCCCAGCAGTCTTTCGACCTCGAGCAGGAGAGGTCGCAACCGGAATGGGGCGACCCGAGCTGGCGCTCGATTCCTGCTTCTTCGAGTCCGCGCGACCTTGGCGTCGCGCACCTGCATTTAAATGACGAGGACCTGCTGGCCGACCCGGAGATCGCCCTCCCGATGAACCTCCTGGACAAGCTCGCCGGCGAGGGCGTGGTCGGGCGCGCAGTGACCAACCACGTGGCGGTCATGGGATTCCAGGATCGGCGCTTGAGGGAGTGGCGGCGCGCAGCCGCACCAGAGATAGTGGCCCATCTTCGGGATCAGGCGGCCGACGGGCTGATCCTCGCGCCCGCTTGACCCGACTGCTGCATGAACGTGCCCGTGCTGGCACGATGGATCGAAGCGGCGGGGATCCCGACGGTGGTCGTCACGATGATGCCGGACCTGGCCGAGGAGCGGCGGGCCCCACGCATCGTCGGAGTCGAGTTTCCCTTCGGGCACGCGTTTGGCATGCGCGGGGACAGGGAGATGCAGCGGCGCACGCTGGAGCTTGCCCTCCGCGTGCTCGCGGGCGCGCCCTCATTCGGCACGCGGGTCGACCTGGACGTCGAGTGGCCGGTGCCCGTGCGCGAGGCCTACCGCTCGTGGCAGCCGAAGGAGCCGAGCCCGATCGTCAAGAAGATGCTGGAGTCGCGGGGCTCCTAGCTCTTCTTCGACAGATCCGGCCGCGACTGCTCCGCAGTCTCGAGCTTGATGGAGGCGGAGTTGATGCAGTAGCGCAACCCGGTCGGCTGGGGCCCGTCGTCAAAGACATGGCCGAGGTGGCCTCCGCAGCGGGCGCACGTCACCTCGGTCCGGACCATGAAGTGGCTGTCGTCGACGTCTTCGGTGATGGGTGCGCCCTCGGCGGGAGCGTAGAAGCTCGGCCAGCCGCAGTGGGCGTCGAACTTGGCATCCGACTCAAAGAGCTTGGCGCCGCAGCCTGCGCAGAGGTAGACGCCGGGCGTCTTGGTATCCCAGTACTCGCCCGTGAACGGCCGCTCGGTTCCCTTCTCGCGCAGGACGTGAAACTGCATCGAGCTCAGATCACGCTTCCATTCCGCATCGGTCTTCTGCATGCTCGGGCTCTTCTTCACGGCTCTACTCTGCCACGATCTCCGGACCACGAAACGCCACGGGCTAGAGTTCGTCGGGGAGATATGACCTGGTGACACGACCGGGATTCCTTGAGCGCAACGTCGGGCGTCGAGCTTTCCTCGCCGGCGCAGGCGTGGCGGGCCTTGCCGGGCTCGCGTCGCCCCTGATCGCCGCATGTGGACAGGCGGTCGAGACGATCAGCAGGCCCTCAAGCCGGCCGTCTCGCACGCCGATCAAGCATCTGGTGGTCGACCTGCAGGAGAACCGGTCGTTCGACCACTACTACGGTTTTGCGCCGTTTGTCGGTTCACATGGCGTTCCGGCGCATTACGCACAGCCGGACGGTATGGGCGGCTCGGTGGCGCCGTACCACCTCGCGACACCTTCCACCCCGGACATCAGCCACACCTGGGCCGCCGTTCATGGCGGCTACGACGGGGGGCGCATGGACGGCTTCTTCACGTCCGACGGGCTCAATGCCATGGGTTACTACACGGCGTCCGACTTGCCCTTCTACTACAGCCTTTTCGAGTCGTCGACGCTGTGCGTGAACTACTTCTGCTCGGTGCTCGGGCCGACCTACCCAAACCGCTTCTACGCGGTCGCCGGGACGTCGGGCGGCATCACGACGAACGGCGTGTTCGGATACGGGGTGTTCGACTACCCGATCGTCCTCGACCTCCTCGAAGAGGCAGGTGTGAGCTGGAAGGTCTACAACATCGGCCTCGACCCCGTTTCCGACGGCGAGTCCGACAACGTGTTCGTGTTCTGGAAGAAATGGGCCCACGACCCGCGCACGGCCGCCGCGAAGCAGGACTACCTTGACGACCTGGCCCACGGACGCCTGCCCCAGGTCTCGTTCGTCATCCCGAGCTTTTCAAGGGGTTGGGACGAGCACCCGCCGGCCGACATCTCGGTCGGAATGGGAATTCAAAAGGAGCTGGTCGACGCCCTCCGGAACTCCTCGAGCTGGTCGAGCTCGGCGTACATCCTCGCCTACGACGAGGCTGGCGGTTTCTTCGACCACGTCGCGCCTCCACAGGTGGACGCGTTCGGGCTCGGCATCCGCGTCCCTGCCTGGGTGATCTCGCCATTCGCCAAACCGGGTCACCTCGAACCCACCCTTTATGAGCACACGTCGATCCTCAAGCTGATCGAGACGATGTTCAACCTGCCGACGCTCGCCTCGGCCAACCATCGTTTTGACGCGGGCACGCCCGCGGGGTCGAACTACGAGGCTGCCGGCGACCGCGCTGTGGGACCGCCGGCGCCGCCACGCGATGGGATGAGCGCAATAGGAAACCTCACGGAATGTTTCGGTTTCTGACGCGCACCTTGCGCGTTCGCCCAGCGCAGTAATCTTGGTCACATGACGCATCCTCTTCGTTTCGGGCTGAAGCTTTCCGGTCAGGAGTGCACCATCGAGCAGCTGCGCGCGGTGTGGCGCATTGCAGACGAAGCCGGGTTCGACCACGTGTGGGACTTCGATCACCTCGCATCGATCGGAGAGGGCGGTCCGGACCGTCCGATCTACGAAGGTTGGACGCTGCAGGCGGCGATCGCCGAAGCCACCAAGCGCGTGCGAATCGGATGCCTGGTCACCGGCAACACGTATCGCAACCCGGCTCTCCTCGCAAAGATCGCCGTCACGGTCGACCACCTGTCAGGGGGCCGGCTCGAGTTCGGCATCGGCGCTGCGTGGGCCGAGATCGAGCACCAGATGTACGGCATCGACGGTCTCGACCACCGCGTGGGCCGGCTCAGCGAGTCGCTGCAGATCATCAAATCACTGTGGACCGAGGACCGCACCAACTTCGAGGGCCGCTACTACCGGATGACTGACGCGATCGCCAACCCGAAGCCTTTGCAGAAGCCACATCCGCCGATCTGGATTGGCGCGTCGGGCGCCACCACGTTGCGGTTGGTCGCTCGACATGGCGACGTGTGGAACATCTCGGGCGGTGATCCCGACCGCGTCAAGGAGCTCACCGCGAGGCTCGACGATGCATGCGGCGCCGTGGGCCGCGATCCTGCGGAGATTCGCCACTCGCTGCAGTTCGGATGGGATGGCAAGGACCGCCGCGAGCTGATCGAGCTTTCGGGCAGGCATCTCGAGCTCGGCGTCACCGAGCAGGTGATCTACCTGCGAGGCGACCCGGTTGCGTTGGCGTCCAGGATCGCGGAGGTGCTCCCGGAATTGCGCAAGCTCGAGCGCGCCGCCAGCGGTAAGCGACAATGAAACCGAAGATCAGCCCATCAACACGGAGGTAGCCATGGCCGACAGCGTTTATCGGGTGACCGAGCTGGTGGGAACCAGCACCCAGTCCTGGGAGGCGGCCGCCAAGGCAGCCGTCGAGACCGCGTCCAAGACGCTTCGTGACCTCCGGGTGGCGGAGGTGGTGAGGCAGGACCTGACCATCGGCGACAACGGCAAGGTCGCGACCTACCGAATTCGCCTGAACGTCTCGTTCAAGTACGAGCCCGAGACCGCCAAGAAACGGACGGCGACCCGCCGCCGATAAACCCTTCTAGCGTGGCAGAGGGCGGCCGGGCTTTGCCCGGCCGCAACTTTGTCTCCCGTCACCGCCAATGGTGGCGGGTGATCACTATTTCGAAAATTCCATCCGCATACCGGAATGGGAGCAGCGCCTGCGCGAAGCGCACGAGCGATGAGGGAAAACCATCCGGGTTTTCTCTCAAATCTACGGTGCGGTCGCGGCCTGGACCTGGCAGCCGGCCGCCTTCATCTCTTCGATCGCTTGCAGGCCGGTCGCCTCGGTGACGGCAGCGCAGAGGTTGACGAGGATGCGCACCTGGAAGGCATTCTTGCGCGCGTCGAGCGCGGTTGCGCGCACGCAGTAGTCGGTGGCGATCCCGCAGATGTCGATGTGGTCGATCCGCTGCTCCTTCAAGACGTCCAGGAGAGGGTGGCCGCGCGCGTCGACGGCCTCGAACGCCGAGTAGGCGGCCGCGTGCCGACCCTTGCTGACCACGGTCTGGATGAGCTTCTCGCGCACGAGGTTCTGGATCGGCGGAACGAAGGCGGCGCCGGGCGTGCCGATGACGCAGTGCGGTGGCCACGTGTTGATGTAGTCGGGGGTGGCGGAGAAGTGGCCCTGTGGATCCTCGTGGTAGTCGCGAGACGCGACGACGAAGTCGTACTCAGTCTTGAAATGCCTGATGTGGCGCGCCACCTGGGCGGCCACCGGGAGGCCGTTGGGTACGGGGAGGCTTCCCTCCTGGACGAAATCGCTCTGGATGTCGACGGCCAGCAGCGCGTTCCGCATCCTGTCCTCCTTCGGCCTCGTTCGACCAGCCTAATTAGACTGACTCAATGGCATCCGTGATAGTAGCGGGCGCGCGCACACCTTTTGGCAAGTTCGGCGGCGCGTTCAAGGATGTCCCGGCCAAAACCCTCGGCGCCCATGCCATCCGCGAGGCACTGGCCCGGGCCGGGGTCAAGGGATCGGACGTCGACTACGTGATCATGGGCCAGGTTCTGCAGGCCGGCGCCGGGCAGATCACCGCCCGCCAGGCTGCCATCGAAGCCGGAGTCCCGCAGGAGGTGCCGGCCATCACCATCAACAAGGTCTGCCTCTCCGGCATCAACGCGATCGCGTTGGCGGACCAGCTGATCCGGGCCGGCGAGGTCGACGTCGTGGTCGCGGGCGGCATGGAGTCGATGTCCGAGGCGCCCTACCTCGTGCCGAAGGCGCGTTTTGGGGCTCGGATGGGCAACACACAGATGGTCGACTCGATGGTGCACGACGGTCTGTGGTCGACCTTCACCGGGCAGCACATGGGCGAGAGCTCGGACGAGATCAATCGCGAGCTCGAGATCAGCCGCGAGGAACAGGACGCCTGGGCCGCTCGCTCCTATCAGCGCGCGGAGCGCGCGTGGGAGTCGGGCGTGTTCGGGGACGAGGTGGTCGTGGTGGCGCTGCCCCAACAGCGGGGCGACCCGTTGAAGGTCGATCGGGACGAGGGCCTGCGTCCGGGGACCACGGCCGAGTCGCTGGGCAAGCTGCCTCCAGCTTTCAAGCAGGACGGCACCATCACCGCGGGCAATGCTGCGCAGATCTCGGACGGCGCGGTGGCCGTCGTGGTGATGTCCCGTGAGCGTGCGCAAAAGCTCCGAATCGAGCCACTGGTGGAGATCGTCGCGCATGGCATGAGCGCCGACCGCTACTCGTGGCTGCACACCGTGCCCGCCCTGGCCCTGAGCAACGCCTTGAAGAAGGCCGGTCTGGACGTTGGGGACCTCGACCTGGTGGAGATCAACGAGGCGTTCGCGGCCGTCGCGCTCAACGCGACACGGATGCTGGGCATCGACGAGGACCGTGTCAACGTCAACGGCGGCGCTGTGGCGCTCGGGCATCCCATCGGTGCTAGCGGCGCGCGGCTGGTGCTCACGGTCGCCCACGAGTTGAAGCGCCGCGGCCTCACCATCGGAGCTGCGGCGCTTTGCGGAGGCGGCGGGCAGGGCGATGCGTTGATCGTGCGACGCCCGCTCCGATGACCACGCGCAAAGTCGCGCCTTATGGATCATGGGCTTCGCCCATCACACCCGACCTTCTTTTGAAGGGCACCGTGCATATGCGAAATCAGATGGTTCGCTGGGACGGCGACGACCTCTACTGGTCGGAGCTGCGGCCACATGAAGGCGGACGGATCGTGGTGTGTCGTCGCAATCCCAACGGCACCCTCTCAGATGTCACACCGCCAGGCTTCAACGCCCGCACGCGAGTCCATGAATACGGTGGCGGTCACTTTGCGGTGAGCGCGGGGTCTGTGTGGTTCACCAACTACGTCGACCAGCGCCTCTACCGCCAGGATGACGGCGGCGAGCCGCGGCCGATCTCGCCCGCCGGCGACATCAGGCATGCCGACATGACCGTCGACCTCGAGCGGCAGCTCCTCTTCGCGGTGCGCGAGGACCATACGACCGCCGGCCCGGAGGCGGTCAACTCTCTGGTGGCGCTGGACGTGGACGGCCGGCGCGACGCAATGACGGTGGCCGCCGGCAACGATTTCTACTCTTCGCCCAAGCTCAGCCCTGACGGCAACCGGCTCGCGTGGACCACCTGGAACCATCCGAACATGCCGTGGGACGGCTGCGAGCTGTGGATCGGCGAGCTCGATCGTGGTGGGCGCATCAGGTCGTCGCGCAAGATCGCGGGCGGCCCTGCCGAGTCAATCGTGCAACCCGAATGGTCGCCGTCTGGCGAGCTCTACTTCATCTCCGACCGTAGCGATTGGTGGAACCTCTACCGCGCCCGAGGCGAAGACGGCGAACCGATCTGCAGGCGCGCTGCCGAGTGCGCGGCGCCGCAGTGGACTTTTGGGATGCGCTTTTACGACTTCAGCGGTGGGGACCAGATCGCTTTCCTTTCACTGGGCGAACACGGCACGAGGCTTGGACGCCTCGACCTGGTGGGTGGAGCGGTCGACGAGGTCGAGCTTCTCTACTCGGCCCTCGGCAGCCTGCAGGTGCATGGGAGAAGGGCGGCCATGTTCGCCAGCTCGGCGGCGCTCGCGGAGCGCCTGTTGGTGATCGACCTGGAGACGCTGGCGCAGGAGGTGGTGAAGGTCGCCAACCCGGCGCACATCGACCCCGGCTACCTCAGCATTCCGAAACCGATCGAGTTTCCCACCGAGCACGGCCTCAAGTCGCATGCGCACTACTACGCCCCCAAGAACCAGGATTTCGAAGCACCGCCCGGCGAGCGGCCGCCTCTGGTCGTCCACTGTCACGGGGGCCCGACCTCCGCGGGCGGACCGACCTATCCCTTCGAGTTCCAGTACTGGACGAGTCGAGGATTCGCCATCGTCGACGTCGAGTACGGCGGATCCTCCGGTCATGGGCGCGAATACAGGCTGCGCCTGAACGGAAACTGGGGAGAGGTGGACGTCGACGACTGCATCAACGCGGCGCGCCACCTTGTCGAAGGTGGTGTGGTCGATCCGGCCCACATATCGATAACGGGCGGTTCGGCCGGCGGATACACCGTCCTGCTGTCGTTGACCAAGCGCAAGTTCTATGCCGCCGGCGCGAGTCATTACGGGATCGGAGACCTGGTTTCCTTTGTGAACGAGACCCACAAGTTCGAGTCGCGCTATGTCGATACGCTGGTCGGCCCTTGGCCGGAGAGTGCCGACGTGTATCGCGAGCGGTCGGCGATCAACTACGCGAAGGACATGAGCTGTCCGGTGATCCTGTTCCAGGGGCTCGAGGACAAGATCGTGCCACCCGATCAGGCGGAGAGGTTCGTGGACGCGTGCGCAGAGAAGAAGCTGCCGTATGCATACGTCGCGTTCGAAGGCGAGCAGCACGGGTTTCGCCAGGACAAGAACATCCGCCGATCCCTGGAAGGCGAGCTCTACTTCCTGTCGCGGATCTTCGGATTCTCGACGGCGGACGAGATCGAACCGGTGAGGATCGAGAACCTGTAGCCAACGCCGGTGGCGCTCGCCTATCGTTTCGGTCGGCAAGTCGGCGTGGCGGAATGGCAGACGCGCCAGCCTTAGGAGCTGGTGCCCGAAAGGGCGTGGAGGTTCAAATCCTCTCGCCGACACCAAGCTGATTCCCGTTCTGGGACTCGGTGAAGCGCCCGTCCAGCCGCGCGATCGAGACGCCCCGATTCCGGCTGCCGGGCGCTCGATCCCCGGCTCGGTGGCCTAAAGTTGAAGCTTCGTGGAGGAAGCCCCACACCAGAACGGCTCCCAACCCAAGGCTGCGAGCAACGGTCACTTGAGCGTCGGCGGCTACCGCGTGCTGCGCGAGCTCGAGGCGGACAGCCTCGGCAAGGTTTACGAGGCGGAGCATCCACGGCTGCACCGCCGTGTCGCCGTGCGCACGATCGACCCGGGCGTCGCGCGCGACGTGAGCTTCTCGCGCCGCTTCCTGCTCGAGCTCCGCTCCTACACCGCGCTCGAGCACGAGGCGATCCCTCGACTGTTTGAGCTCGCCTACGACGGCGAATCGCCGTACCTCGTGACCGAGATGATCCCGGGGCGCACGCTCGACGAGGTGTTCGGAGAAGGCGATCATTACGAGCCACAGGGCGTGATCGAGCTGCTGCGGCCGATTGCGAGCGCACTCGATTACGCGCACTCGAGGGCGACCGTGCACCGCGACGTGAAGCCGGCCAACATCCTGCTCGCGGCGGACGGCCGCACGATGCTGACAGGCTTCGGACTCGGCACGGTCGCGACGTTCAACACGGGACCGGGAGCCAGCGGCCCCGTCGCGCCTGACTACGTGGCGCCCGAGCGACTGGTCGGCCGCGAGGTGGATGGCAGGGCGGACGTGTACTCACTCGCGGCGGTCGTCTTCGAAGCCGTCACCGGCCACCCTCCTTTTTCGTCCAAGAGCTGGATCGAGACCTTGAGCCGCCGCCTCTACGAGCCGCCGCCGAGCGTTCGCGACGCCGTACCCGACTTGCCGGCGCCCTTCGCTGCGGTGCTGCAGCAGGCGATGGACCGCGATCCGAATCGCCGGCCGTCGACCGCGGGCGAGCTGCTCGACCGGCTCGATGCCGCGCTCAACGCGCCCCGAAACGACCATGAGGGCGTCCACTGGCTGCAGCCTGCCATGCACCGCGGCAGCATCGGCGTCAGCGCGTTGCTGGTGCTGGTCGTCGGCGTCGCAGAGGTCACGTGGCTGCTGGAAGGCTCAGGCCTGACCCTCGTGATGGGTTTCGCCCGACGCGTCCTCGGCCTCCATTAGAGGCTAGGCTAGGCGCTCACCCGACCGTCGACCATCAGGATCGAGTTGCAGGTGAAGAGGCGGTCGACGACAAACCCGGGGTTGACCGTGGACGGGTCCTGGCCGACAGCCGAACCGATCTGCTGCACGATCTGCTGACCGGGGACGCTCAAACCGAACACGGTCGCGCTGACCGCGATGATGTCGAGCAGCCCGTTGCGGGGAATGAGCACGACGGTGCCCGACCAGCCCATCCCATCGTAAGTGCCCGTCCCGGTCAGGATGGCGCCCGAGACGGAGTTGCTGTTGACGTTCAACTTGAGATCGGACAGTCCCGATACCTGCACCGCTCCGGCGAGATCGCTGGCGGCGTAACCGCGGTGGACTGCGCCGAGCTGGTCGACGTCGGCGCCGGCGCAGGTCTCGACCGAGGCCACCGCCACGAAAGGTGTCTCCCCGGCGGCGCCCAGGCCGCTCACGCCGGTGACCACGATCCGATAGATGCCTCCCGGCGCGTTGTTGACGGGCTCGACTATCGGTGACGGGCCCGTCTTCGCGTAAGACGAGTTGTCGGGCGCGAGCACGGTCAGCTTCATCGTGCTACCCGGGTAGCCGACCGAAGCCATCACGAGCCCGCCGCCCGCGTAGCTGTAGGTGAACTCCTCCTGCTCGCCGTTATGGAGCGGCCGCCCGACGTAGTCCTGCTCGGTCCCTGGCGTCGTGCCCGCCGTGACGGCGTTGGACGCGGCCAGGTCGGGCCCGAAGGGATCGTTGGGATCGGGCAGGATGGGGCCTGGGGCGCCGATCGTGCCGCCGGGGTCGGCGGTCGCCTGCTCGCCGGCGGTCAGGTGGACGTGGTTCTTGCCGTCGAAGTCCACCGTGCCCTCGAATAGCTTGACGGTCATCGACCCGTCCTTGGTGATGTAGACCTCGAACTTCGTACCGCGCACGGTCGCGCTCGCCGATTTGCCGGCGACCTGGAAGGTCGCGCCCGAGACCAGGTGCTGGACGTTCGTGAACGTGCGGCCGATCTGCTGAGCGAGCTTGGTGTCGTGAAGGTTCCCGCTCCTGGAGAAGTGCGCCGAATCGAAAGTGATCGTGGTGTCCGTCGCCAGGCGGGTGATGGAGCCGTCCGGGAGGGCCACGGCGGCGCGCCCTTTGTCGTCGGTCTGCACCGAGTCGCCTGCCTGCACGAGCGAGCCGGTCGTGGCTTGGGCGAACGCGCCGCCGGAGCCGTGCTGGATCGACGTCGCGGGCTGGTAGACCGTGAGGCCGGCCGAGGCGCTGACCGCCGCCTGGGCCGAGACGCTGACCCAGACCAGTAGGCCGGCGACGATCAGGACCACCACCGCGAGGATGACCAAGAGGCGGCGCCCTCCTCTGCGTCGGGGAGGCGTCCGGGCGGCTACGACTGACATGTTGCCCGGGAAAGATAGCTCACCGCGCGGCGCAGCGGGCTTAGCCGGGCAGGAGCCCTCGCGGGGCTACCGGTGGCCTTCGATCACCATCATGTCGTCGCCCGTCGCCGTGTTGCACGAGTAGACCCGGTCGACGATGAACCCCGAGGGGATCGACGAGATCGAGTTGCCTCCGAACGATGTGAGCCGCGAAATGACCTGCGTGGTCACGTTGATCCCGCGGACCGTGACCTGGGTGATCACGGCGCCGAGATTGGGCGTGGCGGCGTAGAAGGCGATCGTCCAGGACAGGGGCAGCCCGCCCAGGTCGGAGTAATAGACGATTCGGGCGGACGTGGGGGAGGTGCCCTGCACCTGCAGCGTCACCCCGGTCGAGCCCGCCTCGGCCAATGCGTTGGCGATCTGCGAGTTGCTGAGGGTCTCGCGTACGGTCGTACCGTTGTCCACGTTGCCAGGCGTGCACGCCGCATCGGTGGCGAATGCGATCGAGTAGGGCTCGCCGCCCGCCGCGACGGAGATCGCGGTCACGACGGCCTTGTACAGCCCCGGGGGCCCGTTGGCGATTGGGAGCTTGATCGGCGGCGGCCCCTGGCGCGAGTACACGGTACCGTCGGGAGCGGTCACGACCACTTTCATCAGGCTGCCCGGATAGCAGAAGACAAGCGTCAGGTTGCCGCCCGGCGAGTAGTAGTCGCTCTCGGCGGACTGGCCGTTGGTGAGACTGTCTCCGGTCGAGGTCTGCAGCGTGCCGGTGGTGGTGCCGGACGATGCCGCGTTGGCGCACTCGGACGTCATCGGGAACGGGTCCTGCGCGTCGAACTGGTTGGATCTCTGGTTGGAGAGCTTGCCGTTGGCGTCCGCATCGATCTCCTGCCCGGCCGTCAACCTCACGCTAGTCGCGCCCGCCACCGTGACCGTGCCGACGAAGACCCAGATCCGGTTCGTGCCATCCGGCCTGACCAGGACCTCGAACTGGGTGCCTCTGACCTGCGCGCTGACCGAGTGGCCCCCGACCTGGAACGACGCGCCGCCGACCAGGTGCTGCACGTCGGTGAAGGTGCGTCCGACCTTCTCCAGCACGCTTGCGCTCTGGAGAGTCCCGTTCTTCTGGAGCTGGAGCGCCGTCAGCGTCACCGTGGTCCCCGGGAGCATGCGAACCAGGGACCCGTCGGGAAACTGGATGGCGGCGTGGCCGCCGGCCTGGGTCGCGACGGTGTTGCCGGCGTTCAGCGCCTGGCCGGGGATGGCTGGGTTGCCGTCGACGGTCACGGGCTGGTTGAAGACGACGAGCGCCGCCGAGGCGTTCACCGCGGCCGAGGCCTGCACCACGAAGAACCAGTAACCGCCGCCGGCGACCAGCAGCGCGATCAGGACGATGATGAGCAGGCAGCTTCCGCAACCGCAGCCGCATCCACGGCCGAAGCAGCCCGACCTCGGGGGTGCGGACGGCGGGGCCGCTTGCTGGATGGGAGGTGCCGGGGGTGGCTGGATTGCCATCGCCGTGGAAGGTTAGCTGGTCGCCGTCTTGAAATCGACGACTAACCGAGCAGGGTCCGCCAGCGTGAATACGCGCATGCAGGCCGGAGCGCTCAGACCGAGCCCCCATGAGACATAGCCTTCGAAGTCCTGTGTCTGGCGCGCCTCCTGGAGGACCTTGAACTCCGGGTGGACGATGTCGGGGGGGCCGGTGAACGTCGCGGTTCCGGTGGCGGAGTGCACCTGGACCAGTACGCCTGCCGTGCCGACCAGGGCGATGGTCTGGCCGCTCGCCCCCGCTGAGAAGACCGGTTTGGCCTGGCGCCTGACGGTGAAGGTCGGAACGATCGAGTCCAGCTGCAGGACGAAGCGGTCGTAGCCCGCCTGCTCGGTCATCCTCGCCGCGATGGTGTTGGCGACTCCCGTGGTGCCCCCCGAGGCGTCGGCGCACGCGAAGGCCGGCAGGTCGTTGCCGGGGGGCGTCGGCGGCGTCACCGGCGGGGCCGAGATCCTTGGACCGGAAGCGATCGAGGCGGGCGTCGATCCGGGGCTGACCGCTGCGATCGGCGGAGTGCTGGGTCCACAGCCCGCGAGGACCACGATCAAAGCCAGGACCAGGGCGGGTCGCACCGGCCAATGGTATGGTCGTGGCTCGCCCGAAGAGCGCCGAGGTGGCGGAACAGGCAGACGCGTCGGTCTCAAAAACCGATGTCCGCAAGGACGTGCGGGTTCGACTCCCGCTCTCGGCACCATGACCTCATGAACGGGGAGCGGGGCCGCACCGTTCTGATCATTCCAGCCGCTGGACGCCCTGAGTACGTCTTGACCGATCGCCTAAGGCGAGGGGATGATGGCCGGGATCACATAGGCCTCGATCATCGCCAACACCCCGACCGCGGTCGTCAGGATGAGGCTGTAACCGATCACCCGCCGGAAGATCTCGCCCTCCGCGCCGACCTTGTTCACGCCCGCCGCCCCGACCGAGAGGTTCTGCGGGCTGATCATCTTGCCCATCACGCCACCGGACGAGTTGGTCCCGGCCGTGAGGATCGGGCTCACGTTTCCGAGCTGCTGCGCGGTCTGCGCCTGCAGGGGGCCGAACAGTGTGTTGGACGACGTGTCGCTACCGGTCAGGAAGACGCCAAACCAACCGAGGAAGGCCGCCACGAACGGGAATATGAAGCCTGTCTTCGAAAGGGCGATGGCAAGGCTGGCTGTCATTCCGGAGTAGTTCATCAACTGGGCGATGGCCAGGATGAGCGCGATCGTCGCGATGGGCAGCGCGAGCTGGCGGACCGTCCTGGCGTACACGGCGAGGAAGTTGACGCGGAGCCGGAAGGCGCGCATGAGCAAGAAGGCGATCAGTCCCGCGTACAGCACCAGCGAGCCGCCAGCGGCAAGGAAGTTCCAGTCGAACGTGAGCGGGTAAGGGGTCGAGCTGCTCACGATGGGCTTCTCGCGGAAGATCAGCGAGACGGGCTGGCGCTTGACGTTGATTCCATACGTGCCCGGCCAGTAGAAGTTCCAGTCGGGGAACTTGAATGCCTGCCGGTCCACGAACGTGTTCGGTCCGATCCACGGATCCAGACAGAGCTCGAACAAAGGCGTGCCGCACTTCAGGTCGGCGGTGATGTTGGCCGGCGCCGCGAGCGCCGTCTTGACGTCGCCGACCGGGTGTCCCGACCAGAAGGGCAGGTTGCCCATCTGCCCGACCAGGATGACCACGACCAGGACGATGTACATCGAGTACGCCCGGAAGACGCGCTGCGGCGAGTCGACGTGGTCGAATGCTCCGCCACGGCCCGCCGCCCGCGCGGGCCGGCCCGATTCGGGCTCTCCGCCACTCCCCGAGCCGCCCGGCACCCGGCGAGCGCCGGCAGCGGTCTCGTGGTCGAACAGCCAGACCTTCGCGGGCCGCCAGTACCTCAGCAGCGCCGCGAGGCAGCCCATCGACACGAGGGCGGCGATGATGTCGGTGAGCTCGGGGCCGACGTAGTTGGACACGAGGAACTGGACGATCGCGAAGGAGATGCCGGTGACCAGCACGGCGGGCAGGACCTCGCGCATGCGCCTCCATCCCGCCAGCACCACGATCAGGTAGGCGGGGATGAGGACCGAGAAAAGGGGCAGCTGGCGCCCGACCATGGCGGAAAGGGCCAGAGTGGTCGCGGTCACGTCCTTGTGAAGGATCGGGGCGACGAGTCCGCCCAGGGTCACGACCGGGATGCCGATCGAGCCGAACGCCACGGGGGCGGTGTTCGCCAGGAGGGCGAGGACGGCGGCCGTCACAGGCTCGAAGCCGAGGCTTGCCAGGATCGAGGCCGTGATGGCCACGGGCGCCCCGAAGCCCGCGATGCCTTCGAGCAGGGCTCCGAAGCTGAATGCGACCAGCAGAGCCTGCAGGCGCCGGTCGGTGGTGAGGCGCGTCAGGGATCGCCTGATCACGTCGAAATCACCGCTCGCCACGGTCAGGTTGTGGAAGAAGACGGCGTTCAGGACGATCCAGCTGATCGGCCAGAGGCCGAACGCCATGCCTTCGGTGGCCGTTCCCAGGGTGAGGCCGAACGGCATCCCCCAGACGAACATCGACAGCAGTGCGGCCGCGAGCATCGCCGCGAGGGCGCACAGCCAGGCGGGCAGCCGGAGGATGGCGAGCATGACGAACAGGACGTACAGCGGAAGCCCGGCCACCATCGCAGACAGGAGAATGCTGTCCAGCACCGGCTGGTATGCCTGATGGAACGCAAGCAAGATCCCCATCGTCTCCCCCTTACGTTTTGGAGGCCGGCCTTCTGCGCGGGGCGGCAGCGAAGACCAAATTAAATCCGAACCGCGCGTTCGCCACGGAGATGGCCACCACCGCCAACCGAGGGTCGAGGATCGAGGCGGCCGGCAGCGCCCCCACCAGGAGCCGGCACGCTGGACTTTGAAACCCGAACATCTGCGCCGGGCGGGCGGGCGGGATGCCGATCGACCAGGGCGACACGATCGACGCGAACGCCGTGAACGCGGCCGCGGGCACGGCTATTGAGAAGGGGCGGATCAAGGCCGCAGTTGCTCGTCGCTGAGTGCGGTCCAAGTTCGTGCCAAGCTCCGGTTATGGACTCTGTTACGTCGCGATTCGCATGCTACAGGGCGAGAACTGATATTTTTGCCTGCCTTGCTTACTGACACCGCGCCGGTTTCCGGCGCGGCCGCCATCTCCAACGAACACGATTACGCCTCTCTCAAGCGTCGGATTCAGGCCGCCGGCCTGCTGGACAAGCGCCCCGCGTACTACTTCATGAGCATTTCGACGAACCTCCTCATGTTCTTCGGCTGCCTGCTCGTCCTGTTCTCCGTCAAGCCGATCTGGGCCCAGGCCCTCGCGGCCGTCGCGCTGGCCCTTGTCTCCGGCCAGCTCGGCTACCAGCTTCACGACTCGGGTCACCGCCAGATGTTCGTGTCGGCCGGGAAGAATGCCCTGGTCGGCCTGATCACCGCCGACCTGCTCCTGGGGATGAGCTACGGATGGTGGGTCCACAAGCACAACCTGCACCACGGGAACCCGAACGACATCGACCTCGACCCCGACATCAAGGTCGGCGCCATCGCTTACACGACCGAGCATGCCCTGGCGCGCAAGAAGTTCGGCCGTCTCGTCGCCATGTACCAGGCATATCTCTTCTTTCCGCTCACCACCTTCCTCGCCTGGAGCATGCATGTGACCGGGTTCTCGTACCTGGTCAAAGGACCCTCCCGCTACCGCACGCTCGAGTTCTGCCTCCTTTCGATCCACGCGGTCGTCTACCTCGGCGCCATGCTCTATTTCCTGGGGCCGTGGTCGGCGCTGATGGTGGTCCTGATTCACAAGGCTGTCGGCGGCGCGTACCTCGCGTCGGTCTTCGCCCCCAATCACAAGGGCATGCCTCAAACAGACAGTCACACGCGCATGGACTTCGTGCGCACCCAAGTGCTGACCGCCCGAAACATTCGCGGCCATCCCGTCACCGACCTCTGGTACGGGTCGCTGAACTACCAGATCGAGCATCACCTTTTTCCGACCATGCCGCGCCTGAACATGCGCCGCGCGCAGCCGATCATCAAAGAGTTCTGCGCGGAGCGCGGCATCGAGTATTACGAGACGTCGTTCCTGCAGTCCTACCGCGAGCTGCTCGGCTTCCTGAACGAGATCGGCCAGCCGCTCCGCGAGGCCCGCGCGCAGGCATAACGGCGGCCCTACCAGCTGCCGCCGCCGCCGCCGCCTCCTCCGCCCCCGGAAAACCCGCCGCCTCCAAATCCGCTCGAGCTTCCAGCCGATGGGGGCGTGTAGCTGATGGCACTCGAGATGCTCGAGTTCATCGACTCGAGGCTGCTCGCCAGCAACGCCGCCTGGAACGGGCCCGTGCCCGCATACCAGCCGCTGCTCGCGCTGGTGTCGATGCCCTCAAAGGCCTTGGCCCATTGCGTGACGCACCCGAAGACGATCGCGTAGGGGAGGAGGTCGGTGAAGATCTGTGCCTTTTCGGCGAACTGCTGGCGGTACTTCTCGGCCGTGGTCATGTAGAGCCGGAAGCCGAGGGCGTGCTGGAGAAGCTCGTGTCCCGCGGCCGTGCGCTGCGACATCGAACGGAACGTGACGGTCAGCACCATTCCGACCAATATCACGGCGCCGCCGATCAGGCCCCAGCCGAAGGCTATGCCCAAAAGGAACGCCAGCGCGCAGCCCAGGACGATCAACCCGATGCCGAGACAGCCCCACCCGGCGCGCGCCCAGTCGGGTCGAGACGTGAACAGCTTGCGGGACATCGCGTCCGAGTAGATCTGGCCCTCGGCCAATCTCAGCGTGGGGGCGAACGTGCCTTTGAGCTCCGAAAGCTTCACCTGTTGCCGGCCCGCGAAAAGACCGTCCAAGAGTGTCTTCTCGAACGGCAGCAAAGTGGCGACGTCCGCGTCCTTCCACGTGAGCGTCCAGTCCTTCTGGCCCGGCACCTCGGCGATGGTCATGTGGTCGCGCACGGCGAGGTCGACGATGGTGGCCGTGACGTCCTTGTTGTCGGCCCGCTCGTCGAGGATGACCCCCAGCTCGGCAGGTCTCAGGTCCTGGGGCGGTCCGAACTCCACGACCACCGGATCGTGGTGGAACAGCGGCTCCGCCCGCTCTCTCGGGTCGTTGGTGAGGTAGTACTGGGTCAGGTACTCGCGGTCGCGGCCGTGCAACCACCAGTTCCAGGCCACCAGCCCGACGCCGACGAAGAGGATCAGAAGGCTCACGCCGGCCGTGAAGGGGTTGAGGTCGAACGCATCCTGCGGAAACTGGCGCTGGCGTGGCTCGAGGAGTGGCGGCGGCACGTCTACCGCCCCCTTCTGGATGGCTGCCACGACCGACATCTCCTCACCCGAGGCGAGAGGCCTGGTGGAGGAGTACGAAACGGTGTCACCGGAGGTCTCGTACCTGCAAGCCTCGGTCGACCCGCCAGGTCCCTGGTAGCAGGCGGCCTTCTGGAACGAGTTGGCGGGCAGGAGCACCGTCGCCGTCACCGACTGCTTCGGCACCGGCCACAGCGCGCCGTCGACGTTCCAGAAGAGCTCGTCGTGGTCGGAAAACGCGTTCATCGCTCCTTGGACCTTGTAGGTGATGACGTATCGATTGGAGCCGGTCACCAGGATGTTGGGATCGCCGATCTTGATCACCTCGTTGTCGCTGTCGACCGACGTCGTGTACGGGATGTTCTGGGTCCCGTCGGTGACCGTCACGACGCTCAGCCGGTAATAGCGATCGCTGCTGTCGTTGTACCTGTAACGCAGGGGGATCGTGCGGAAGATGCCGTGCTTCTGCTGCGAGCCGAAGTCGACCCTGATGTCCTCCTTCACGGTCACCGAGGAGTCGACCGAGACGGCGATCGACGAGTCGAACGAGGTGATGACCCACCCCTCGTCGGCGCCCGCGGGGCTGGCCGTCACGGCGATCACCCAGATCGCGACAATTCCGGCTGCAGCCAGGCGAGCGAGGCGAATCTTCATCTGCTGCCCGTATATTGCCTCGTGCCATGACCCAAATCCGCCGCGACATTCGAAATGTCGCGATCATCGCCCACGTCGACCACGGGAAGACGACGCTGGTCGACGCGCTCTTGAAGCAGAGCCACACCTTTCGCGACAACCAGGATGTCGGGACGCTGATCATGGACACGAACGACCTCGAGCGCGAGAAGGGCATCACCATCCTGGCCAAGAACACTTCGGTGCGGCACGGCGACGTGACCATCAACATCATCGACACACCCGGACACGCCGACTTCGGCGGCGAGGTGGAGCGCGTGCTGAACATGGCGGACGGCTGTCTGCTCCTGGTCGACGCAGCCGAAGGCCCGATGCCGCAAACGCGCTTCGTCCTCCGCAAGGCGTTCGAGGTCGGCCTGCGGATCATCGTGGTGATCAACAAGGTCGACCGAAGGAACGCCGACCCCAAGCTCGCGCTGGACCGCGTCCACGACCTCTTCCTCGAGCTGGCCGAAGACGCCGACCAGCTCGAGGCGCCCGTCGTGTACGCCGTGGCCAAGGAAGGACGAGCCGGCCTCAAGGCCGACGAGCTGACCGCCGACCTCGAGCCGCTGTTCAAGACGATCATCGAGCACATCCCGGCACCGGTCATAGAGCCCGGCGGCTTCCAGATGCTGGTCGCCAACCGGGCCCACGACGACTACACGGGGCCGATGGCGATCGGGCGCATCTCTCGCGGCAGCGTGGCGACGGGTGACACGATCGCGGTCCTCAACGCCACCGGTGAGGCGCGCCGAGTGAAGGTGGTGCAGGTCCTCGTCTACCGCGGCCTGGACCGGGTTGCGGTACCGAGCGCGAGCGCCGGCGACATCGTCCTGCTCACGGGGCTGGAGGAGGTCGCCATCGGCGACACCCTCGCGGACCCCGAGTCGCCCGACCCGCTGCCGCGCATCGAGATCGACGAGCCGACGGTGCGGATGACGTTCGGGGTCAACACGTCACCGTTCACGGGTCGCGAGGGGAAGTTCTCGACCACGCGGCAGCTCCGGGCCAGGCTGTACAAGGAGCTCGACACCAACCTGGGCCTGCACGTCGAGGACACCGATGCCGCCGAGCGCTTCCTGGTCAGCGGGCGAGGTGAGCTCCACCTGGCGGTCCTGATCGAGACCATGCGGCGCGAGGGCTACGAGTTCGAGGTCTCGCGTCCCGAAGCGATCGTCAAAGTCATCAACGGGCAGCGCATGGAACCGCTCGAGCGACTGACAGTCGACGTGCGCGAGGAGCACCTGGGAGCGGTCACCGAGGCCCTCGGCAAGCGGCGCGGAGAGATGATCGAGATCGCCTACGACTCCAGGGGCGGCGTGCGCCTCGAGTACCTGATCCCGACCCGCGGCCTGATCGGCTTCCGGAACAGCTTTCTCACGCTCACCGCGGGCACCGGCCTCATGGGCTCGATCGGGATCGGCTACCGGCCCTGGGCGGGTGACTTCCGCGAGCAGCGCAACGGCGCCCTCACGGCGTCGTCGGCCGGCACGACGCTCGCCTTCGGCCTGGCCGGTGCGCAGGAGCGCGGCACCACCTTCATCGAAGCGGGTGAAGCCGTGTACGAAGGCATGGTCGTGGGCATCCAGAAGCGTCCCGGCGACATCCGCGTCAACGTCTGCCGCGAGAAGAAGCAGTCCAACATCAGGTCCTCCACGTCGGACATCTCGGTGCGGCTGACTCCGGCGAGCCGGCTGAGCCTCGAGCAGTCGCTGGACTTCCTCGCTGACGACGAGCTGCTCGAGGTGACCCCCAAGCATCTACGGCTGCGAAAGAGGTACCTGACCGAGGT
>Ga0307373_10003222_pt1 | contig 28632 bp, 23 predicted proteins | sample OX2MG_FD_202534 | JGI IMG/M metagenome (GOLD analysis project Ga0307373, IMG submission 202534) | Soil microbial communities from Risofladan, Vaasa, Finland - OX-2 | ecosystem: Environmental > Terrestrial > Soil > Coastal area > Acid sulfate soil | place: Finland: Risofladan, Vaasa | collected... | reverse complement strand
CTGATGAAATCGGGGGTGGTGTAGAGGACCTTGCCGGGGGGATATTCCAGGGTGGTTTGATGGCGGTCGGGGTGGAAGCGGGCCAGCAGTGCGCTCTGGGACAAGTCGTCGCCCTGCGGCCAATCGGCGGCCTCGACCTCGTCGAGCAGGGGGCGCGGGGCGCCGCCGCCGAGGGGCATGCTGCACAAGGTGGCGACCACGCCGCCGCCGCCCGCCGGATCGAGATGGGCATCGCGCAGCAGGGCGACGCCGCCAGCGGGTGAGACCGCTTCCACCGCGTCGGCGCGGTCTGCCAGCGCCTCCAAGCCGGGGCTGCCGAGCCGGCCGGTGAACAAGGTCGGCACGGGCGAGCCGTTCCAGTCGGCAGCGCCGATGAAGTCCTGGCCGCCGGGCAGGAAGCGGGCGCTGGCGATCGAGCCGCGCTGGTAGGTGAGGCGGACCAGATGGGGCGCGGGCGGGGCGAAGGTGGCGCGGGCGGCCAGCCAAGCCAGGGCGACCGCGAGGGCGAGGCCGACGGTGCCGATCGTGGCAAACAGCAGGCGTCGGCGCGGCGGGGCATGCACGGACGCGGCGCCCGCTGCCAGGCTGGAGCCGCTGGCTTGGCTGAGCTCTTGCAGGTCAAACGCCAGATCGCTGGCGGACTGGAAGCGCTGGCTGGGCTCTTTTTCCAGGCTGTGGCGCACGATGCGCTCCAGCGCCGGCGCCACCGCGCGCCCGCTCTGGGTCAGCTCGGGCGGTTCTTCGCGCAGGATGGCGCTGATCACATCGGCGGTGGTCTCGCCACGGAAGGCGCGCTGCCCCGCCAGCATCTCGTAGAGCACCGCGCCCAGGCTGAAGATATCGGCGCGGGCGTCGGCCGGCAGGCCGCGCGCCTGCTCGGGGGCCATGTAACCCATGGTGCCCAGCACCACGCCGGCGGCGGTGTCCACCGGCACCCCCGCCCCCGGAATCGGCGCCGCGGTGGTGCGCTCCTCCGCGCCAGCGGTCTCGACCGCCTTGGCCAGGCCGAAGTCGAGGATCTTCACCCGCCCGTCGTCGCAGCAGAACAGGTTGTCGGGCTTGAGGTCGCGGTGGACGATGCCCTTGGCGTGGGCGGCGGCGAGGCCGCGGGCGATCTGGTGGGCGTAGTCGAGCGCCTTGCGCTGTGGCAGCGGCCCCGATGTCAGGCGCTGGCGCAGGGTCGCGCCCTCGAGCAGCTCGGCCACGAGGAAGGGAGAGCCGTTGGGCAGCGCGCCGAGGTCGTAGATGGCGAGCAGGTTGGGGTGGTTGAGGGCGGCGATGGCGCGCGCCTCGCGCTCCAGTCTCCGCAGCGCCTCCGCATCCTGCGCCAGCGCCGCCGGCAGGATCTTGATCGCCACCTCGCGCTGCAGGCGGGGATCGCGGGCGCGGTAGACCTCGCCCATGCCGCCCGCCCCCAGGCGGCCGACGATCTCGTAGGGCCCCAGCTTGTCGCCCGCGGATAGGCTCATGGCGCGTGCTAGCTAGCAATGACTTTCGGAGTATAGCCGAATCTTCATTTCCGCTCGCGCGCGCGCGGGCCTAACATTAGAGGAGGCGCTATGTTTCGGTTCGACCCCAGCATCTCGAGCGCGGTGGAGGCGACCTCGCCGGCGCCCCCGCTGGCGGCCGCGGGCGGGCCGCTGGCTCCGTCGGAGGTGGCGCAGCTCGACCGCTACTGGCGCGCCGCCAACTACCTGACGGTGGGGCAAATCTACCTGCAGGCCAACCCGCTGCTGCGCTCGCCCTTGCGGGTGGAGCACATCAAGCCCCGCCTGCTGGGGCATTGGGGCACCTCGCCGGGGCTGAACTTCATTTACGCCCACCTCAACCGCCTCATCCGGCAGCGCGCCGCGGACGCGATTTTTTTGGCCGGGCCCGGCCACGGCGGCCCGGCGGTGCTGGCCAACGTGTATCTGGAGGGCAGCTACAGCGAAATCTATCCCGCGGTCACGCGCGACGAGGCGGGCCTGCTGCGGCTGTTCCGGCAGTTCTCCACCCCTGGCGGCGTGCCCAGCCACGTGAGCGCGCCCACGCCGGGCTCGATTCACGAGGGCGGCGAGCTGGGCTACGTGCTGGCGCACGCCTTCGGCGCGGTGCTCGACAACCCCAAGCTGCTGGCGGTGGCGGTGGTGGGCGACGGCGAGTTCGAGACGGCGCCGCTGGCGGGCTCGTGGAAGGGGATTGATTTTCTCGACCGCGCCCGCGATGGGGCGGTGCTGCCCATCCTGCATTTGAACGGCTACAAGATCGCGAGCCCGACGGTGGACGCGCGCACCAACGATGCGCAGCTCTTCCAGCTTTTCCAGGGCTATGGCTACGAGCCGCGGCTGGTGGCGGGCGACGATCCGGAGCGCATGCACCAGGCCTTCGCCGCCGCGCTGGAGGCCAGCTACGAACAGATCGCGGGGCGGGGAGAGGGCCGCGGCAGGTGGCCCATGATCGTGCTGCGCTCGCCCAAGGGCTGGACTGGGCCCAAGGAGTGGAACGGGCTGCCGATCGAGGGCACGTTCCGTGCCCACCAAGTGCCGCTGGCGGCGGTGCGTGGCGACGCCGGCCAGCTTGCCGAGCTAGAGCGCTGGATGCGTTCCTATCGTCCGGAGGAGCTGTTCGACGCACAGGGCGCGCCGCTTGCCGACCTCACCGCCTCGGCCCCGTCCGGGGCTCGCCGCATGGGCGCCAATCTCCACGCCAATGGCGGCAAACTGCTGCGCCCGCTGCCGCTGCCCGACTGGCGGCGTTTCGCGCTGCCGGTGGCGCGGCCGGCGGTCGAGTTCGCCGAATCCACGCGCCAGCTTGGCCGGATGCTGCGCGAGCTGTTTGTGGCCACGGCCGACAACCCCAACTTCTTACTGTTTTGCCCCGACGAGCTGGCGTCGAACCGGCTGCAGGATGTGCTCGAGGCCACGCCGCGCCGTTTTGGCCTGCCCATTATTCCCCTGGACGACCAGCTCGCCCCCAATGGCCGCGTCTTCGAGGTGCTGAGCGAACATTTGTGCGAGGGCTGGCTGGAGGGCTACTTGCTCACCGGCCGGCACGGGCTGTTCGCCAGCTACGAGGCGTTTGCCATGATTCCGGCCTCGATGATCGTGCAGCACACCAAGTGGCTGGAGGCGGCGCACATGCTGCCCTGGCGCGCGCCCATCGCCTCGCTCAACCTGCTGCTCACCTCCACCTGCTGGCGCCAGGACCACAATGGATTCAGCCACCAGGGCCCGGGGCTGATTGACGTTTTGCTCTCCAAGCGCGGCACGGTGGCGCGCATCTACTTTCCCCCCGACGCCAACTGCCTGCTGGCGGTGGCGGCCCGCTGCCTGGAAGACCGCAACACCGTCAACCTGATCGTGATTGACAAGCAGCCCGAGCTGCAGTGGCTGAATGCCGACGAGGCCGAAGCCCATTGCCAGCGCGGCGCCTCGACTTGGGCCTGGGCGGGCACGCCCGGCAGCCCCAAGGAGGTGGACGTGGTGCTGGCCGCCTGCGGCGATATCCCTACGCTCGAGACCGTGGCCGCGGCGTGGTGGCTGCGCCGCCATGTGCCGGAGCTGCGCCTGCGGGTGGTGAACATTATGGATCTGATGTGCCTGTTCCCCGCGGATGACCATCCCCACGGGCTGGAGCCGGAGCGCTTTGCCGAGCTGTTCACGCAGAGCAAACAGGTGATCTTTGCTTTCCACGGCTACCAGCGGGCGGTGCACGAGGTCATCCACGGGCGGCCCAACCCCGACCGCTTCCACGTGCGCGGCTTCCGCGAGCAGGGCACCACAACCACGCCCTTTGATATGGTCGTGCTCAACGAGATGAGCCGCTACCACCTGGCGGCGGAGGCGCTGCGGCGCTCGCTGCCGGAGAGCGCGCGCCAGCGGAAGCTGATCGCCGAGTGCAAGCAGGCGGTGGCCGACAGCGTCGCCTACGCCCGCCAGCACTTTGAGGACCCGGCGGGCATACGGGACTGGGTGTGGACCGAGCCGTGAGGGGGGCGGGGTCGTCGCCCGTGGACGGTGAACCGCGGGGGCGGGGGCGGCGGGGAGTGGGGACGGGGGGCTGGCGAGGGGGAAGAAATAAAATTTGTGGGAAACGTCGAATCCAGAATGGTCGTGCGTCGTCTCATTGAGGCGGCACAACGCCCAATTCAAACCAGGAGATTGCAGATGAAATTCCTACTGTTGATCTACGAGAACGAGAAGCGCTTCAGCCAGGGTTTTGACCCCGCCGAGATGGGCGAGTACCAGGCCTTTGGGGAGCAGCACCGGGCCGCCATCCAGGGCGGGAACGCGCTGCAGCCCACCCCCGCGGCGGTGACGGTGCGGGTGCGCAACGGCAAGCCGGTGACCACCGACGGCCCCTTTGCCGAGACCAAGGAGCAGCTCGGCGGCTATTATCTGATCGAGGCCGCCAACCGGGAGGCGGCGGCGGCGATCGCGGCCAAGATTCCGGCGGCGCGCTTCGGCGGGGTCGAGGTACGGCCCATCCTGACGTTTGGCAACTGACGTTGGGGAGCGAGCGGCCAGAGCCCTGGGGCGCGAGCCCCGGGGCGCCGGGCCCGAGGATTACAAGCATGCGCTACATGTTCTTGATCTACAGCCAGGAAGTTCCCGAACCGCTGCCGGCGGAGGAGGACCGCGCCATTCGCCAGGGGCACCGCGCGGCGATGGAAGAGACCAGCCGCCGGGGCATTTTCCGCGGGGCAGAGCCGCTGCATCCGACCAGCACCGCGACCACGCTGCGCCACCAGGACGGGCGGGTGGTGATCACCGACGGCCCCTTTGCCGAGACCAAGGAGCAGTTGGCGGGCTACTATATTCTCGACTGCCAGGACTTGGACGAGGCCTTGGAGTGGGCGGCGCGCATCCCCACCGCCTGCGCGGGGCGGAGCGGCTGCGTCGAGGTGCGGCCCATCCAGGCGATGAAACCCGTGGCCGATGGCATCCACGCATGAGCTGATCGCGGGGGTGTTTCGACAGGAGTCGGGGCGCATTTTGGCGGGGCTGATCCGCTTCGCCGGCTCCTTCGACCGGGCCGAGGAGGCGATGCAGGAGGGTTTTGCCGCCGCCTTGGCGCGCTGGCCGGGGGGCGGCCTGCCCGACAACCCCGCCGCCTGGATCACGCGCGTCGCGCAGCGCAAGCTGGTGGACGCGGCGCGGCGCGAGCGCGTCCACCGCGACATGGAAGCCGAGCTGCAGAGGGAGCTGGAGCCGGCGGCGTTTGTGCCGGCGGTGCTCGCCCATGAGACGGTGGGCTGGCCGATGCCGCCCGAGGAGGGGTTTCCCGACGAACGGCTGCGGCTGCTGTTCACCTGCTGCCATCCGGCGCTGGAGGCCAGCGCGCGCGTGGCGCTGACGCTGCGCACGCTGGGCGGGCTGACCACGCCCGAGATTGCGCGCGCCTTTCTGCTGCCGGAGCCGACACTGGCGCAACGCCTGGTTCGGGCCAAGCGCAAGATCGAGCAGGCGCGCATTCCCTATGAGGTGCCGGGGCGGGCGGCGCTGGCCGAGCGCCTGGCCTCGGTGCAGTCGGTGCTGTATCTGATCTTCAACGAGGGCTATAGCACCACCGCGGGAGACAGCCTGGTGCGGCGCGAACTTTGCCAGGAGGCGATCCGGTTGGCGCGCATGCTGGCGCAACTGCTGCCGGAGGAGGGCGAGAACTGGGGCCTGCTGGCGCTGATGTTGCTGCACGACTCGCGCCGCGATACCCGCATCAGTCCGCAGGGCGAGCCTCGGGGAGAATTAGTCCCGCTGGAGGAACAGGACCGCTCGCGCTGGGACCAGGCGGCGATCGCCGAGGGGCTGGAGTTGGTGGAGCGGGCGCTGCGCCTGCCGGGGGTAGGGCCGCAGCGCTTGCAGGCCGCCATCGCCGCGCTGCACGCCCAGGCGGCGACGCCGGAGGCGACCGACTGGGCGCAGATCGCGGCGCTCTATGCGCGCTTGGCGGAGCTGGTGCCCTCGGCGGTGGTCCGGCTCAACCACGCGGTGGCGGTGGCGATGAGTGCGGGCTTGGCGCCGGGCCTGGCGCTGATGGACGGCCTGGGCGCGGACGGGTCCCTCGACGGCTATCATCTCTACCACGCCGCCCGCGCCGACCTGCTGCGCCGCCTGGGGCGCGCCGTCCCCGCCGCCGCCGCCTACCGCCAGGCGCTGGCGCTCACCAGCAACGCGGTCGAGCGCCGCTACCTGCGCCGCCGCCTCGCCGAGGTGGAACCCGGCTAGGCCAGCGGCTTACTTCTGCGGTTTTCCGCAGGGCGTTTGGCCGGGTAGCAGAAACGTCTTCACCAGTTCGCCTTCGCCGCATAGGATCATCCCGGAGAACCGCTTGTACCAGGCACCGTCCGGCACCTCCGGTTCCGTGTCCAGCCAGCCGATTAGGAGTTGCAGTTGGTCGGCCTCGATTCCCCGCTGCTGGATTCGGTCGAGCAAGTGCTGGAAGAGTGCAGGCGGAAGGGCGCGACGACGGACTTTTGGCAGCGGAACTCCTCAGATGCCGTAGAATCCGCGGGTCATCCGCTCCCTAATCCGCGCGGCACTGCGAGGATCGGTCGCGTTCGCGAGCTCGGTGGCCAAAGCCCCCAACTCCTCCGCGCTGAGACGATTTCCTTTGCCTTGCAATACTTCGAGCTCTGCGGTCTCGAGCGTTGTTTCCTCCCCGGTCGGCTTGCGTGCCACCACCTTGCTCCCGAGCACCGATTGGCGCACAAACCAGTGGTAAACGACCAGAGCGTTCTTAACGACCTCGGCGCGCTTCGCCGCCGTCATCTCGGCCATTTGGTCCACCAACGCCAACTCGGAAGGCGACAATACAGGTTGCACTCGCGCCATTTCTACCTCATATTCTGCTCATATTATACTCTCGTTGTTCTCATTGATAGCACGACAAGGGTTCCATCGAGCCCGGCGAGGGCCGCGGGCGGCCGGAGTGGCGAGGGCCGCCCCTACACCTTGCGCTTCTACCTATCGGGTGGTATAGGTAGAAGCACATGGTATCGCGCCCCTCCCCTCCGCCCGCCGAGCTGCCGCAGGGCACGCTCGATCTGCTGATTCTCACCGTGGCGGCGCTGGGCCCCATCCACGGCTACGCCATTGCCCAGCGCCTGCAGCAGATCTCGCGCGAGGCGCTGCAGGTGCAGCAGGGTCGCTCTATCCGGCGCTGCACCGGTTGGAGAAGCGCGGCCTGCTGCGGGCGGAGTGGAAGGCCTCCGAGACCGGGCGCGAGGCCAAGTTCTACCGCCTCAGCCGGAGCGGGCGCGCCGCGCTGGCGGAGGAGACGGCCAACTGGACGCGCTTGGCCGAGGCGGTGGGTCTGATCCTCCGCCTAGTCCCGGGGGAAGCTTCATGACGGCATGGTGGCGCTGGCGGCGGCGGCGGGAGGCGCGGTTGTTAGCCGAGTTGGAGTTCCACCTGGAGCGCCAGGCGGCGGACCTGCAGCGCGGCGGACTCGATCCCGTCACCGCCCGGCGCCAGGCGCGGCTGCGCTTCGGCGGCTTGGAGCGCTTCGCCGAGGAGTGCCGCGACGCCCGCGGCGCCGGCTGGCTGGAGGCCTCGGGCCGCGACCTGCGCCATGGCCTGCGCCTGCTGCGGCGCAACCCCGGCTTCAGCGCCGTGGCCATCCTGACCTTGGCGCTGGGCATCGGCGCCAACACCGCGATCTTCAGCCTGGTCTACGCGGTGCTACTGCATCCGCTGCCGTTTGGCCATGCCGACCGCGTCTACCAGGTGATGCGGCGCTTCCCGGCCGAGGGGCAGCGCACCGCGGAGCTGCTGTCGCCGCCCGACTACCTCGATCTGCAGCGGCAGGACCACGCCTTCGCCTCCACCGCGGCCATGCTCGTCGGGGTGGAGATGACCCTCGCCGGCGAACCCAACCGCGTGCTGGCGGGCGCAGCGGTCTCGCCGTCACTGCTCGCCATGCTCGGCTTTGCTCCCCGCCTGGGGCGCGACTTCCGCCCCGACGACGCGCAGCCGGGCCACGACAACGTCGTGATCCTGACCGACCGCGCTTGGTGCCGCCAATTCGGCGGCGACGCGCGCGTGGTGGGGCGCACGCTCACGCTCGACCACGCGCCCTACCGCGTGATCGGAGTGTTGCCGCCCCGCTTTCTACTGGCGCGCGACGCCGATTTCCTCACCCCGCTGAGCATCAACCCCGAGGCCCAGGCCAACCGCGACCGCCATTCCCTGCTCGCCTTCGCCAGCCTGCGCCCCGGCGTCGGCGTGGCCGCCGCCCAGGCGGAGACGGCGGCGCTGGGGGCGCGGCTGCAGCAGCGCTACCCGCTGAGCGACCAGGGACAGGAGTTCGCGCTCTTCGGTCTGCGCAACCGCATCGCGGGCCCGGTGCGCCCGGCGCTACTACTGCTGCTGGCCAGCGTGGGCATGGTGCTGCTGATCGCCTGCGCCAATTTGAGCAACATGTTGCTGGCGCGCGGGGCCGGGCGGCAGCGCGAGCTGGCGGTGCGGGCGGCGCTGGGCGCCAGCCGCGCCCGCCTGCTGCGGCAACTGCTCAGCGAAGCGCTGGTGCTGGCGCTGGCGGGCGCGGCGCTGGGCCTGGCGGTGGCGCCCGTCGCGCTGCGCTTGCTGCTGAACCTGGCGCCCGCGTCGCTGCCGTTTTCCGGGGCGGTGGGGCTGAATGGACCGGTGCTCGGCTTTACCCTGGCCCTGGCGGTGCTGGCCGCCCTGGCCTGCGGCGCGGCGCCGGCCTGGCGCGATTCCCGCCGCCCCGCGCGCGCCGGCTTGGGCGAGCGCTCCTCGAGCGGCGGCCGGGACGCCGCCCGCGCCCGCGCCGCGCTGGTGGTGGCCGAGGTGGCGGTGGCGCTGGTGCTCTCGACCGGCGCCGGCCTGCTGCTGCGCAGCCTGGCCAACCTCAGCCACCAAGCGCCGGGCTTCTCTCCCCAAAGCTTGCTCACCTTTAACCTCTCGCTTGATGCCCAGCATCAAACCAGCGCCAGCGCGGCAGTGGCGCTGGCCGCGCTGCGCCAGCGTCTGAACGCGCTGCCCGGCGTCCGCGCCGCGGGCGCCATGGACACGCCCCCGCTGGCGCGCGGCAGCGATGATCTGTTCACCATCGCCAGCCGCCCGCTGCCCGCTACCGACAACCAGACGCCGGATGCGCTGGCCCGCTTTGTCACTCCCGGCGCGCTGGCCGCCCTCGGCCTGCATCTCGCCGCCGGCCGCTGGCTCCGCCCGGGCGACACCGCCGCCGCCCCGCCGGTGGTGATCGTCAACCGCGCCCTCGCCCGCCAGTACTTCCCCGGCCAGAACCCGCTGGGGCAGCACTTGGCCATCGGCGGCCCCGCCGCGGGCATCAAGGACATCGGCATGCGCACCGTGGTCGGGGTGGTGGACGAGGCCCGCACGGTCGCACTCAGCCAGCCCGATCCGCCCGTCTATTATTTTCCCTTGGCGCAAACGCCACCCGCGCTCGACAGGTGGACCGGGTTCACGGTCTTGGTGCGCAGCCAGGGCGACCCCTTGCGGCTGCAGCCCGAGATCGCGGCGGCCGCCCGCAGCCTGGGCGCCGGCTTTGCCGTCAGCGACGTGGCCTCGATGGACGCCGAGCTGCGGCAGGAACTGGGGCCGCAGCGCTTTGACTCGCTGCTGCTGGGCTTGTTCGCCGCCATGGGGTTGACGCTGGCCGGCATTGGCGTCTACGCGGTGCTCGCCTATGCGGTCGAGCGCCGCCGGGCCGAGATTGGCGTGCGCATGGCGCTGGGCGCCAGCCCGGCCGCCATCTTGCGTCTGCTGGCGGTGGGCGCGCTGCAACCGGTGGGACTGGGCTTGGCGGTGGGCGCGCTCGCCTCGCTCGCCCTCGGCCGCAGCCTGGGCCGCTTCCTCTATGGCGTCTCGCCCGCCGACCCGGCCACGCTGGCGGCGGCGATCGGCGTCTTTCTGCTGGTGGCGCTCGCCGCCGTTCTCGTGCCCAGCTTGCGCGCCCTGCGTGTGGACCCCAACCAAGCGCTGCGCGCCGATTGAGGCTGGCTACTTCGGTGGGATGAAGTGCTGGGAGTTGATGGCGGTATAGGCCGCCCACTTCTGGGGCAGGTCGTCGAGGGCGAAGATGGCCGAGACGGGGCAGACCGGCACGCACGCGCCGCAATCAATGCACTCGTCGGGGTGGATGTACAACTGCGTCGCGCCGGCGAAGTCAGCCTCGTCCTTGCGGGGATGGATGCAGTCCACCGGGCAGGCATCCACACACGCCGAGTCCTTCACACCGATGCACGGTTCCGCAATCACGTAGGCCATGCTTCATTATCCTCCCGCCCATCGCGGGGCGGGGGTGCTGAGTGCGGAATGCTGAGTGCCGCCGCGCTGGGCGTGCGCTAGCGCAGGGGCAGGCTGAGCACCAAGTGAAGGAAGGCCTGGGGGTAGATGCCGATCCATAGGAGGGCGACTAGCAGCGCTGCCAGCACCCAGGCGCCGGCGCGGGGGAGCGGCAGCGTGAGCGGACCTTCGCTGGGGAGCGGCGCGGGGGCGGGGGCGAAGAGCGCCACCACTACGCGCAAATAGTAGTAGAGGCCGACGACGCTGGTGGCGACCAGCACCACGAGCAACAGCCACAGGGTGGCGGCGGCGCCGGAGGCGACTACGTAGAACTTGGCGATGAAGCCGGCGGTGAGCGGGATGCCGGCCAGCGAGAGCAGCATGGCGGTGAAAACGACGGCCAGCGCGGGGCGGCGCCAGAACAGGCCGCGGTAGTCCTCTATAAGATCGGGCTCGCCGGCCGCGGTGGTGAGGGCGGCGATGATGCCAAACGCGCCCAGGGTGGTGATGCAGTAGGCAATGAAGTAAAAGCCCACCGCCGCCGTGGCCATGGCGCGGGAGGCGCTGGCGGCTTCGAAGGCGACCAGGACGTAGCCCATGTGCGCGATCGAGGAGTAGGCCAGTATGCGCTTGAGGTTGCGCTGGCGCAGGGCCAAGAGATTGCCCCCCACCATGGAGGCGATGGCCAGCACGGAGACGATCGTCAGTGCGCGCGCCGTGTGCGGGCCGCCCAAGAGATAGAAGAGGCGGACCAGCACGGCGAAGATGCCGGCCTTGGAGGCGGTGGCGATGAAGGCGGTGACCGGGGCGGGCGCGCCTTGATAGACGTCGGGCGCCCAGAGGTGGAAAGGGACCAAGCTCAGCTTGAAGCCGATGCCCACCAGGATCAGCGCCAGTCCGGGCAGGACGAAGCTGGACGGCGCGCCGGGGAGCGCGCCCGCCAGCGTCTGAAAATCGAGCGCGCCGGTGGCGGCGTAGATCAGCGCCATGCCAAACAGCAGGAACGCGGCCGAGGAGGCGGCGAGGACCAGGTATTTGATTCCGGCCTCGAGCGGCAGCGGGCGGGTGTGGGGGTAGGCGCAGAGGCCATAGAGACTGACGCTGAGGATCTCGAGGCCCAAGAAAAGCGAAGCGAAGTGGCTGCTGGCAGCGAGCACCGCCGCCCCCAGCGTGGCGACCAGCAAGAGCACGTAGAACTCCTCCGGGCGCTCATCGCTGTGTTGCAGATAGCCATAGGCGAGCAGCGCCACCACAAAGGCGGAGGCGGCGATGAGGCCGATGAAGAGCAGGGCGAAGCCGTCCACCCGCAGCAGCAGGGTGAACGAGCGCGGGGCGAGATGGGCGGCGGGCCCGAGTAGGGCGACGGCGAGGCCCAGCCCAGAGAGCGTGATGCCCAGCGTCAGCTTATGGCTGCGCCGCACGGCGATCGCGACCATGGCGACCACGGCGGTGAGGCCAATGGTGGCCAGCGGGGCGAGCGTAGTCTCGTCGGCGCCGGCCACGAAAGCGTTCATCGTTGGGCCTCCTCTCGCGAGGGCCGTGCCGCTTTGCCTGCTGGCACAATCGGCGCAATAGGCTGCGACATTCCGCAGGGCGGCCCGCCCCCGGGAAGCGAATAGGGCGCGGCCCTGGCGAGGCGCAGCGCCGATTTGGGGCCCTCGGGCTCCCAAGTCGGCGCGAGCATGCCGCCCCGCGCCGTTGCAGCGGGGCGGCTCACCAGCGGGACGCGCGCCGCAGGCGCGCTGGGACCCGCGCCCCCCATGGTGAGTTGCTGCAGGCTGGCGGCGGCGGTACGGATCACCGGCTGGGGATAGAGGCCGAGCCAGAGCAGCGCGGCGATCAAGGGCGCGAGCGCCAGCGCCTCGCGGCGGTTCAGGTCGGCCACCTGCCACTCGTGGCGGTTGGGGCCGTGGAAGGCGCGCTGCACCAGCTCGACGCCGTAGAAGGTCGAGACCAGGATGCCGATCGCCGCCGCCACCGTGAGCCCGACGCTGACCGAGTAGGTGCCGAGCAGGATCAGGAACTCGGCGACGAAGTTGCCCAGGCCGGGAAGACCAACCGCGGCGAGGGCGAAGAAGAGTCCGGCGCCGCTGAGGCGGGGCATGGTCTCCCAGAGGCCGTTCATGCGGCCCATTTCGCGGGTGTGGAGGCGGTCCTGCAAAAAGCCGGCGATGACAAAGAGCGCGCCGGTGGAGAAGCCGTGGCAGAGGATCTCGAGCACCACGCCCTGCAGGGCGTAGCTCGCGGCGGGGCTGCCGGGTGGGGCGAGCGCGGCGGCGAAGATGCCGAGCAGCACGAAGCCCATGTGGCTGACGCTGGTATAGGCCACCAGCCGCTTGAGGTCGCTTTGGGCGTAGGCGAGCAGACCTCCATAGAGGATGCCGATGGCGGCCAGCAGCATCGCCGCCGTCGCGACGCCGTGGGCGGCGCGCGGGTAGAGCGGCAGCACGAAGCGCAACAGGCCGTAGGCGCCGGTCTTGAGCAGCAACCCGGCCAGCACCACGCTGCCGGCGGTGGGCGCCTCGGTGTGGGCGTCGGGCAGCCAGGTGTGGAAGGGGAACATCGGCAGCTTGACCGCGAAGGCGGCGAAGAAGCCGAGCAGGATCCAGGTGGCGGCGGCGGGGCGGAGCGGGGTCGAGAAGAGGGCGGTGTAGTCGAAGGTGAAGAGGCCGCTGGAGGCGTGGTGCGCCACGACCAGCGCCAGGATCGCGATTAGCATGAGCAGGCCGCTGAGCTGGGTGAAGAGGAAGAACTTGATCGCCGCGCGGCGGCGCCGCTCGTGTCCCCAGATGGCGATCAGGAAGAACATGGGGACCAGCATCAGCTCCCAGGCGAAGTAGAACAGGAAGAGATCCATGGCCAGGAAGACGCCGGCGATGCCTGCCAGAATCCACAGCAGGTTGAGGTGGAAGAAGCCAACGCCGGTGCGGATCTCGTGCCACGAGGCCAGGACAGCGACCAGTCCGAGGAGCATGGTCAGCAGCAGCAGGAGCAGACTGAGGCCGTCGAGCGCCAAGTGGAAATGGATGCCGAAGGCCGGGACCCAACTCCGATCGAACTCGCGCCACCAGCGATCGCTACTGGGCGCGGGGCCGGCGAGCCAGAGGCCGAGGAGGAGGACGAAGTCGAGGAGAACGGCGGCGAGCGCGATCCAGCGCGGCCAGTCGGGGCCCCAGCGCGCGCTGAGCGCGGCCAAGGCGCCGGCCGCCAGCAGGATGACAAGCAGCCAGAGCAGTATCATCGCAGCATCGCCATCGCGGCGAGCGCGATGGCGCCTCCGGCGAGCCAGGCGGCGTACCAGCGCAGCCGGCCGTTTTGCGAGCGGCTGAGCAGGCGGTGGGACCAGGCGGTGAGCGCGCCCACGCCCTCGAAGCCGCGGTCCACGGCGTCGTGGCGATCGGCGCGCGCCGCTGCGACCACGGGGCGGACCAGGGCGCGATCGTAGAGCCAGTCCATGCCCCAATCGCTGAACCAAAAGCGGCGCAGGGCACGCGGTGCCGCGCCCGCCATGAGCGCCTCGGTCAGCGCCGGGCGCTGCAGGCGGAACATGTATATAAGATAGACGCCGAGGAAAAACACCGCCGCCGCGATGGCCTCGGCGCCGAGCTCGCCCAGGGCGGTGGGACGCCCGCCCGCGAGGGCGGGCAGCACTGAAGCCAGGAAGCGGTCGAGCCAGGCGCCGCCGCCCAGCGCCGCCGGCAGGTTCAGCGCGCCGGCGACGACGGAGAGGAGGGCCAGCACCGCCATGGGCGCCTGCATCGCTGCGCCGGCGAAATGGGTGACCTTGCGCTGCGCCGGGCCGTAGAAGACCACGAAGATCAGCCGGAAGATGTAGAGCGCGGTGAGCAGAGCGCCGATCAGGCCGCCGACCCAGAGCGCGCCCGAGCCCAGCGGGCTGCGCAGCGCCTCCCACAGGATCAGGCCCTTGCTGTAGAAGCCGGCGGTGACCAGCGGCAGGCCGGCGAGCGAGGCGCCGGCGATCAGGAAGCACCAGAAGGCGAGCGGCATCTGGCGGCGCAGGCCGCCCATTTTGAAGATGTCGTGCTCTTCGTGCGTGCCCTGGATGACAGCGCCAGCCGCCAGGAACAGCAGCGCCTTGAAGCAGGCATGGGTCACCAGATGGAAGATCGCCGCCGACCAGGCGCCCACGCCCAGCGCCAGGAACATGTAGCCGATCTGGCTGATGGTGGAGTAGGCGAGGATGCGCTTGAGGTCGCTCTGCGCCAGGGCACTGCAGCCGGCGAGCAGCAGCGTCGCCAGCCCGATGAGGGCGACGGCGTGCAGGGCGAGCGGGGCGAGCTGGTAGAGCGGATGAAGGCGGGCGATGAGGTAAACGCCGGCGGTGACCATGGTGGCGGCGTGGATGAGGGCACTGGTGGGGGTGGGGCCCGCCATGGCGTCGGGCAGCCAGGTCTGCAGCGGAAACTGCGCCGACTTGCCCAGCGCTCCGCCCAGCAGCAGAAAGGCCGCTGCCTCGGCTCCGGCGGCGCCGATGTGCCAGTGGGCGGAGGCGCGCTGCAAGAGCGCTTGGATGTTGAGCGTACCCAGTTGCTGGAAGAGCAGGAAGAGGCCGACGATCATCGCCGTGTCGCCCACGCGGGTAACGATGAACGCCTTGCGCCCGGCGAGGCCGTTGGCCTCGTCGGTGTACCAGAAGCCGATCAGCAGATAGCTGCACAGGCCGACGCCCTCCCAGCCGAGCAACAGCAGCAGCAGGTTGTCGGCCAGCACCAGCGTCAGCATGGAGGCCACAAAGAGGTTCATGTAGCCGAAGAAACGGGAGTAGCCCTCGCTTTCGCGCATGAACTCGGTCGCGTAGAGATGGATGAGGAAGCCGACGAAGGTGACGGTCAGCATCATCACCAGCGCCAAGGGATCGAGGTAGAGGGCGATGCGGGGGCGGAAGTTGGCGATCGCGATCCACTGCCACAGGATTTGAGTAAAGCCGCCGCCGGGCGGCGGGGCCGCGGCCCAGCCCAGGGCGAGCATCAGGGACACGGTGAACGCGGCCGCGATGGAGCCGGCGCCGAGCCAGGCGGAGGCGCGGCGGCCCAGCCAGCGGCCGACCAGCAAGAGGACGAGGCTCGAGGCGAAGGGCAGCGCTGGCACCAGCCAGAGCAGCTCGAAGTGCCAGCTCGGCGCCATCTACTCCTCCTCCCGGTCGCGCAGTTGCGCGGCTGCGTCCATGTCCACGGTTTCGTATTGATGGTGCAGTTGCAGCGTCAGCGCCAGGCCGACGGCGACCTCGGCGGCGGCCACTGCCAGGATGAAGAGGAACATCACCTGGCCGTCGGGCTGGTTCCAGCCCGAGCCGGCGGCGATGAAGGCGACGCCGGTGGAATTCAGCATGACCTCGATCGAGACTAGGACGAGCAGCAGGTTGCGGCGGGCGAGCAGCCCGGCGAGGCCGAGCGAGAAAAGGACGGCGGCCAAAGCGAGGCCCCAGGGCATCATCGGGCACCCGCTTTCATTTTGGTGTTTTGCTTGGCCACGAGGCCGCGGCCGAGGTGGTAGGCGGCGACCAGGCCGGCGAGCAGCAGCATCGAGGCCAACTCGACCCCGACGACGTAGGGGCCGAGCAGGCTCTGGCCCACGGCCTCAGGGCCGATGGTGTGGACGGGGAGGCGTGGCGGGGCACGCAACAAGATGCCGGCGAGCTCGATCAGCAGCAGGGCGGCGAGCACGCCGGGGCCGATCCAGCTTCTGCCGGGCTGCCAGGCGCGCTCCTGGCGGCGGCCGGCCTTGCCCAGATTGAGCATCATGGTGACGAAGACAAACAGCACCAGGATGGCGCCGGCGTAGATAATGACCTCCAGCGCGGCCAAGTAGGGCGCGCCTAGGGCGAAGAGGGCAAGCGCCACCGCCAACAGCGAGACCACGAGATACAGCAGCGCGTGCACGGCGTCGAGGCGGGTGATGGCCAGCGCAGTGGCGACGATGGCGATGAGAGCGGCGATGGCGAACAGGACCGGCATGGGATTCGCGGCGGCTAGGGCATAAGCGAGCGCAGGTCCACGGGCGGGCTTTCGCGCTCGGCGTCGCCTTTGTCTTTGCCGCCGATTTGGACGCCGGCGATGCGCCAAAAGTTGTAGCCGGGGTATTTGCCCGTGCCCGCGATCAGGAGGTCTTCTTTTTCATAGACCATGTCCTGGCGGCGGTATTCGCCCATCTCGGTGTCGGGCGTGAGCTGGATGGCATAGGTGGGGCAGGCCTCCTCGCAGAAGCCGCAGTAAATGCAGCGGGAGAAATTGATGCGGAAGAACTCGGGGTAGCGGCGGCCGGTGGCGTCTTCGGTGGCTTGCAGGGCAATGCAGTCCACCGGGCAGGCGACGGCGCAGAGGTAGCAGGCGACGCAGCGCTCGCCGCCGTCGGGGTCGCGGGCGAGGATGATGCGGCCGCGGTAGCGGGCGGCGAGGTACGCCTTCTGCTCGGGGTACTGGATGGTCACGCGGCGGCGGAAGGCGTGGAGGAAGACATCCCAAATAGTGCGCAGGATACTGAGCATCAGCGCACCGCCAGAATGATCGCGCCGGTGACCAGCAGATTGGCGAGGGCCAGCGGCAGCATCAACTTCCAGCCCCAGGCCATGAGCTGGTCGAAGCGCGGACGCGGCAGCGCCGCCCGCAGCAGGATGAAAAATGCGATGAAGGCGAACATCTTGAGGGCGAACCAGATCAGGCCGGGAAGCCAGGGCCCCAGCCATCCGCCCCAGAAGAGCACGGTGATCAGGCAGGAGATCAGGGTGACGCCGATGTACTCGCCCACAAAGAACATGCCGAACTTCATGCCCGAGTACTCGCTGTGGAAGCCGGCGACGAGCTCGCTCTCGGCCTCGGGCAGGTCGAAGGGGAGGCGGCGGGTCTCAGCCACGCCGGCGATGAAAAAGAGCACAAAGCCCAAGAACTGCGGCAGCACAAACCAGTGGGTGCGGGCCTGGGCCTGGACGATCGCGCCCAGGCTGAAGGAGCCGGCGAGCATGACCGTGCCCATCACCGCCAGGCCCATGAAGACCTCGTAGCTGAGCATCTGGGCGGCGGCGCGCAAGGCGCCGAGCAGGGCGTACTTGTTGTCGGAGGACCAGCCGCCCAACACGACGCTGTAGACGCCGAGCGAGGACATGGCCAAAAAGAACAACAGGCCGATGTTGAGGTCGCTGATGATGATCGTGGGAGAGAAGGGGATGACGGCGAAGCCGAACAGGGCGGTGGCGACCACGATGGCGGGGGCGAGGACGAAGACCCAGCGGTCGGCGAAGGGCGGGATCCAGTCTTCTTTGGTGAAGATCTTGATCATGTCGGCGACGACCTGCAGCAGGCCGAAGGGGCCGACGCGGTTGGGGCCGTAGCGGTCTTGCCAGAGGGCGAGCAGGCGGCGCTCGAACCAGATCAGCCCGGCGGCGACGGTGAGCACGGCGATGAGGATGCCGAGCAGGGCCCAGAACGGATGCGGGCTTTGCAGCACGGTCAGCACGGCGTGTCCCCCTCGGTCGCCAAGCGGAGGTTGACCCAAGCGGGCAGCGCGGCGCCGTCAAAGGCGGGGAGGCCGGCGGGAACGCCGGCGACACCCGCCGCGAGCCCGGGCAGGAGGCGCAGCGGCAGCGGGTAGGTGCGGGTGCCGAGATCGAGCGTAAGCTGCGCGCCCGCCTGCCAGCCCGCCTGGGCGGCGTCGCTGGGGTTGAGCGCGATGTAGGGCGCCGGCGCGAGCTGGGCGATGGCGCGGCCGAGCTGGCTGAGCTCGTCCGAACCGAAGAGATGGAAGAGGCGGATGAGCTGCCACTGGCCGGAGCGGGGGACGAAGGCGGCGGGGACCTGGACGGCATAAGCGGGAATTGGGGTGGCGGCGGGCTCGAGCAGGCGCACGCCGGCGTCGCCGCCGCGCAGCGGGCCGTTGATCTCGGCTTGGTATAACAGGGCGGCCTGGGGCGAGTTCCAACCGGGTGACCAGAAGAACGAGGTGAGCGATGCCGGGGGCTGGGTGGGAGAGCCCTCCATGGTGAAGCTGAGGGCGGAGTCGCGGTCTTGGGGCGGCTTGGGCTCGCTGACGGTGACATCGGCCAGTTCGGCGGTGCGGCCGCTGTAGCGCTGGGTTTCGCGCGGGATCTTTTGCTGGGCGCGGCGGAAGGTGGCCGGCGGCGCGGCGCGGGCGACGGTGGCGAGTTCGGGGAATTCTTCGCCGAGGCGGGCAATGAGGTCGTCGAGCGAGGGGTCGCGGCCCTGGGCCTGTTCGAGCCAGCGCCAACTCTCGCGAATCTCGGGCACGGGCGCGAGCACCTGGAAAAAACGCTGGGCGCGGCCCTCGCTGCTGACCAGGGTGCCGTCGCCGGCGGCGACGCTGGTGGCGGGCAAGAGCAGCTCGGCGGCGGCGGCGGTGGCGTGGGCGATGTGGTCGAGCACGACCAGGTGGCGCTGCTGGCGGGTGAAGAGGGCGAGCAGGCTCTCCGACTCTGCGGCGGGGAGGCGGCGGGCGAGGTCGTTCTCGACCACGATGGCCGCCTCGGCGGCGCCGAGGCGGAGCAGCTCGATGCCCTCGGCCAGCGGGCGGGGGCGCAGCAGGGCGAGGCCGAGGGTGTTGCACTCGGGCACGACAAAACTTAGAACAGGGTGCTTGCCTTGCCGGGCGAGCGCGGCGACGATGTTGGCGGCGGCTTCGAGGATGGCGCGGCGGTCGAGGCTGGAGCCGGCGATGACCAGCGGACGTTCGGCGGCGGCGAGCGCGGCGGCGATGGCGCTGGCGGCGGATGTCCGCTCGGCGGCGCCCGGCGCGGCGGGATCAAGCTGGTGGGCGATCTCGAAGCCGAGACGGGCGATGTCGTCGGGGGCGGAGCGGAAGCAGGCGGTGGCGATGTCATCGAGCCGGGTGGGGGCGGGCGTAGCCAGGAAGAGCGGGCTGCGGGCGTCTTGCAGCACCTCGCGCGCGGCTTGGTCGAGCCAGTGCGGGATCTGCCAGGGGTCGCAGATCTGCCGCAGGGGCTGCTGGCGGACGGACTGGCGCAGGCTGAGCGCCAGGCGGGGCGCGGTTTGCGTAAGGTCTTCGCCCAGCACGAGGGCGGCGTCGCAGCTCTCGACTTGGCGCAGGCTGGGCGTGGGCGCTGGCCCCTGGCGCAGGAACTCGACCATGCGCAGGGCGAGATCGAGCTGGCCGGGCCGGAGGCCGCCGAAGAAGCGGTCGGGGCCGACCAACTGGCGCAGGGCGAAGTTCGATTCGAGCGAGGCGCGGGGCGAGCCGATGCCAATGAGTCGGCCGCGCAGCAGAAGGGCCAACTGCTCGAGCGCGGCGGCGGGGGTGGCGGGCTGGCCGCGCCAGCGCGCTTGGCGGACGCGCTGCGGGCTGGCGAGGACCTCGTGGCCGAAGCGGCCGCGGTCGCAGAGGAAGTAGCCGTTGACCTCGCCGTGGTAGCGGTTGACGACGGCGCGCACCCTTCCGGCGCGGGCGCCGGGCGAGGTGTTGCAGCCCAGGCCGCAGTGGACGCAGAGCGAGGGCGCCCAGCGCAGGTCCCACTTGCGGGCGTAGTGGCGCTTGAGCGTGGCGTCGGTGAAGACCCCGGTGGGGCAGACCTCAACCAGGTTGCCGGCAAACTCGCTCTCGAGCACGCCGTCGCGTTCGCGGCCGAAGAAGACATGGTCGGCGATGCCCTGGGCTTCCAGATCGCGGCCGCCGGCGTAGTCGCGGTAGAAGCGCACGCAGCGATAGCACTGGATGCAGCGGTTCATCTCGTGGTGGAGGAGGGGGCCGAGGTACTGGTTGCGGAAGGTGCGCTTGGGGAAGCGGTAGCGGCGATAGTTGTGGCCGCTCATCACGGTCATGTCTTGCAAGTGGCAGTGGCCACCCTCGTCGCAGACCGGGCAGTCGTGGGGATGGTGCAGCATCAGGCCCTCGATCACGGCGCGATGGAAGGCCTGCACCTCGGGTAGGGCGATGGCGAAGCGGGCGTCCTCGGCGACGGCGGTCATGCAGGCCATGACCAGGCGGCCGCGGCCGGCGGCCGCGTCCTGCTGGTTGGAGAACTGCATGACGGCGCATTGGCGGCAGGCGCCGACCGAGCCCAGGGCGGGGTGCCAGCAGAAGTAGGGCAGGCGGAAGCCCAGCCCCAGCGCGGCCTGCAGCAGGCTTTGGCCGGGGGCGACGGCGTAGGCGCGGCCGTCTATATAGAGGTTAGGCATCGGTGCCACCGTAGGGGCAGTGGCGCTCAGTGAGGTGGCGGGCGAAGTCGTCGCCAAAGTGCTCGAGGGCGCTGCGCAGCGGATCGGCGGCGCCGGGGGCGAGCGCGCAGAAGGTCGCCCCCGGTCCCCAGAAACCGGCTAACTGGCCCAGCTTCTCGAGGTCGCCGGGCTGGCCGCGGCCGGCCTCGAGGGAATGCAGCAGGCGGTCGGCCCAGCCCAGGCCGCTCCAGCAGGGGGTGCACCAGCCGCAGGACTCGCGCGCGAAGAACTGGATGAGGTTGGCGACCAAGCCGACCGGGCAGGCGTGGTCGTCGAGCACGATCATGGTGCCGGTGCCCATGCGGCTGCCGGCGGCCTGCAGGGCGTTGAAATCCATGGCGAGGTCGAGGTGGGCCGGGGTAAGGAAGGCGGTGGAGGCGCCGCCGGGCAGCAGGCCGCGCAGGCGCAGGCCGTCGCGCAGGCCGCCGGCGCGCTCCAGGATCTCGCCCACCGTGGTGCCCATGGGCAGCTCCCACAGCCCGGGATGCTTGACCCGGCCGCTCACGCCATAGAGTTTGGTGCCGCCGTCTTCGGTGCGGCTGAGCTGGCGGTACCACTCCACCCCGTGGGCCAGCAGGCCGGGCAGGTTGCACAGCGTCTCGACGTTGTTGACCACGGTGGGCTTGCCCCACAGCCCGCTCACGGCGGGATAGGGCGGCTTGGCGCGGGGGTTGGCGCGGCGGCCCTCCAGCGCGTTGAGCATGCCGGTCTCTTCGCCGCACATGTAGCGACCGGCGCTGGTGTGCAGGTGCAGGCGGCAGCAAGTCAGGCCGTCCTCGGCCTCGGCTTCTTGGATGGCCTGGCGCAAGCGTCGCGCCGCCAGGGTGTACTCGCCGCGCAGAAAGATATACGCCACCTCGGCCTCGACCGCGCGGGCGGTGATGGCGATGCCCTCAAGCAACAAGTGGGGGTTCTGCTCGAGCAAGAGGCGGTCTTTGAAGGTGCCGGGCTCCATCTCGTCGGCATTGACCACGAGGTACTTGGGCCGGGGCGCGGCGGCGCCCATCGGCACCGCGCTCCACTTGACGCCGGTGGAGAAGCCGGCGCCGCCGCGGCCGCGCAGGTGGGAGGCCTTCACCAGCTCGGTAATGGCGCGGGGCGCGAGTCCCTGGGCGGCCTCCCAGCCTCGCAGGCCGCCGCCCTCGCGGTAGGCGCGCAGGCCGAGCATGGCCCCGCCCAGCGGCAGGTGGTGGGTCATCGGGTGGGTGAGCGCATTGGGGGCAGCAGGGGGCATGGCTCAGAGGTACTGCTCCAGCACCGTCTCTAGATGCCCGGGGTGGAGGTGGGGATCGAGGTCGCGGTGCAGGTCGTCGTCCACCATGAGCACCGGGGCGTGGTCGCAGGCGCCGAGGCAGACAATGGGCAGCAGGGTGAAGCGGCGGTCGGCGGTGGTCTGGCCGAGTCCGACGCCCAAGCGCGCCTCGAGCTGCCGCCGCAGGCGACCGTAGCCGGTGAGCCAGCAACTGGCGCCGTCGCAGAGCCAGATCACGTGGCGGCCGACCGGGCGGCGGTGCAGCAGGTTGTAGAAGGTGGCGACGCCGTCGAGCTCGGCGCCGGTGAGGCCCAGGAACTCGGCGACCTCGGCCAGGGTCTCGTCGGAGACGTAGCCGCGGCGGCGCTGGACGATCTTCAGCGCATCGATCGCCACGGCGCGCCGCTGCGGATAGTTCGCCGCCTCGGCCTCGATCTCGTTCTGCTCCTCCGGGCTCAGCATGGCGGTGCGTTCAGCGGTCAATGTCGGCCAGCACAAAATCCATCGCGCCCAGCACGGCGAGCAGGTCGGGCACCATGGCGCCGCGGCAGAGCAGCGGCAGCGTCTGCATGGCGGCGAAAGAGGGGGTGCGGATGCGGGTGCGATACGAGTTGCTGGAGCCATCGCTGACCAGGTAGTAGCCGTTGTTGCCCTTGGTGGCCTCGATGGCGCCCAGCGCCTCGCCCGCGGGCACCACCGGCCCCCAGCTCACGCCGACGAAGTGGCTGATCAGGGTCTCGATGTCGTGCATGGTGCCGGGCTCTTTGACCGGCGGCGTGGCCAGGGGATGATCGGACTTGTAGGGGCCGCCTGGCATGGCCTGCAGGCACTGGTGGATGATGCGCAGGCTCTGGCGCATCTCCTCGACCCGCACCTGGGCGCGGGCGTAGCAGTCGCCGGCGCTGGCGGTGGGGATGTCGAAGTCGAACTGCTGGTAGCCGCCGTAGGGCTGCTGTCGGCGGAAATCCCACTCGAGGCCGCTGGCGCGCAGGTTGGGGCCGGTGATGCCCCATTCGATCGCCTCTTGCTGGCTCATGCGGCCCACGCCTTGGGTGCGGGCCTTGAAGATGCGGTTGGCCATCACCTCGTGGTCGTACTCGGCGAGCTGGCGGGGGAGATAGTCGAGGAACTCGCGCACCAACTTGTCCCAGCCGCGGGGCAGGTCCTGCGCTACCCCGCCGATGCGGAACCAGTTGGGATGCATGCGCGCGCCGCAGATGGCCTCGACGATCCCCAGAGCGCGCTCGCGGTCGTTGAAGGTGAAGAAGACCGGCGAGAGCTGGCCCAAGTCCTGGGCGAAGGTGCCGTACCAGACCAGGTGGCTGATGATGCGGAACAGCTCGGAGAGCAGGATGCGAATCACCTGCGCGCGCGGTGGGACGGCGATGCCAGCCAGCGTTTCGAGCGCGGTGAGGTAGGCGAGATTGTTCATCGCGCCGCCGAGGTAGTCCACCCGGTCGGTGTAGGGGATGTAGGTGTGCCAGCTCTGGCGCTCGCCCATCTTTTCGGCGCCGCGGTGGTGATAGCCGATGTCGGGCACCACGTCCACGATGGTCTCGCCGTCGAGCTGCAGGGCGAGGCGGAGCACGCCGTGGGTGCCGGGATGCTGCGGGCCGAGGTTGAGGAAGAGGAAGTCGGTGTCGGCGTGGCTGCGGGCCATGCCCCAGGCCTCGGGCTGGAAACGCAGCGCCTCCTGCTCGCGCTCCTCTTTTTCCTGCCAGAGTTGGAACGGCCCCATCTCGGTGGCACGCGCCGGGTGCTCCTTGCGCAAGGGATGGCCCGACCAAGTGGGCGGCATCAGGAGGCGGCGCAGGTGGGGATGGCCGTCGAAGACGATGCCGAACATGTCCCAGGCCTCGCACTCATACCAGTTGGCCGCGGGCCAGAGGTCGGTGAGCGTGGGCAGATGCAGGTCGGCGCCGTCGCGCAGCGGCACCTTGAGCCGCAGGTATTGGTTGGCGGCGAAGGAATAGAGATGGTAGACGACGGTGAAGTCCGACTCTGGCGGCTCGAAGGCGCCGGGCGGGGGACGGCGGCGGGAGCGCTCGTCCACCGCGGTCAGGTCGTAGAGCATCTCGTAGCGCGGCGTTGCCTCGAGCTTGAGCGCGTGCAGCGCGGCGTGGGCTTGCTCGCGCCCGACCCAAAAGGTGGGGATGCCGTCGCGGGTCGGCTCGCTGATTCCCTGCAAGACGGCCGCTGGGGCTTCAGATCTCATCCACGCCTTTCAACTTGGTTGCCTGCATGCGCTCGGCGCGTTTGCGCTCGCGCTGCGAGGGCATCAGGGGCCGCAGCGGGCGCTGCTCGCCCACTACCCAGCTCAGCGGGCGGCGTTCGCTGCCGACGGCGTCGCGCAGCAACAGCACACCCTCGAGCAGGGCGTCGGGGCGGGGCGGGCAGCCGGGGACATAGACATCCACCGGGAGGAATTTGTCCACTCCCTGCACCACGCTGTAGATGTCGTACATGCCGCCGGAATTGGCGCACGAGCCCATCGAGATCACCCAGCGCGGCGCCATCATCTGCTCGTAGAGGCGCTGGATGACCGGCGCCATCTTGAGGAAGACGGTGCCCGCCACCACCATCAGGTCGGCCTCGCGCGGGGTGCCCCGGATGACCTCGGCGCCGAAGCGGGCGAGATCGTATTTGCTGGTGATCGAGGTCGCCATCTCGACGAAGCAGCAGGAGAGGCCAAAATTGAAAGGCCAGATGGAGTTCTTCCGCCCCCAGGCGAGAAGCTGCTCGAGGCGGGTGAGGACCACCGCCTGGCGCGCCTGCTGCTCGGCGGCGTCGCCGGGATCGGGTTGCGTTACCCAGGCGTTCATGGCCGCAACTCGCCCCAATCGAGCGCCCCGACGCGCGCCAAGTAGAGCAGCGTCAGCAGCAGGACGGCGATGAATGAGGCCATCTCGGCATAGCCGGCCCAGCCCGCCACGCGCGCCACCACCGCCCAAGAGAAGATGAAGACCGACTCCAGGTCGAAAATGACGAAGAACATCGCCACCAAGTAGAAGCGCGCCGAAAGGCGCACGTGCGAGGTGCCCTGGGACGCCACTCCGCCCTCGTAGGGCAGGTCGGTCGAGGGCTCGTGGTGGCGCTCGCCCAACACCGCCGACAGCCCCAACATGGCCGCCACCAGCAGCACCACCAAGCCGAAGTACACCCCCAACGGCCAGAGCATGGCATGCCCCCCCAGATCTTATGGATGTGGACGGCTAGTCCGCCGGTTGGCGCGCCGGTGGAGGAGCAGGGGGACGAGGGCACACGGGACAGAGAACGGGGGGACTTGGCGCACGACCGGAACTCGGCGCCGACGGTCGATGGCCAACTGCTCGCGCCGGCTTGGGGGCCCGGGGCCCCAAGCCAACGTTGCGCCTGCGGAATTACGACCACGGGCCACGGGATCCATCCCATTCTTGCGCGCCTCGCCGGTCTGGCGTGTGCGTTTTTGGGCAGACCCCTCAACCGCCCTGCGGCGACGATGAGGTCTGCCGGAGCAGGCGGAGGTCGTTCTGCGTGCCGGGCAACGCGAAGGAGGCGGCTGTGAGCAAGACGCCGGGGATCATTCTGTGCGTACTCGGCGCACTGGGCCTGGGTTGGGGAGGCTTGATCTATAGCACCCAGGACAGAGTGTTCGATATGGGATCCATTCACGTTACCCGCGAAAAGACGCACAGCGTGCCGTTGCCTCCCATTGTGGGGGGCCTGGCGCTCATCAGCGGCATTGTGCTGCTGCTGTCAGGAAGCAGAAAGGGGATGTCGTGATGTTATTGCTGATTATCGTGTTGCTTTTGGTCTTCGGCGGCGGCGGGGGCTACTATGGCCACAGCCGCTGGGGACGAGGCGGGGGCGCTGGCATCGGCCTCGGCACCATCCTCATCATTCTCCTCATTGTCTACTTGCTGGGCGGCCTCCGAATGTAGTCGCAGGGGTCGCACACTGCGGGCGGCGCCGCATCGCCGACGGGGCGTCCTATGCCGCCGCCGTCAAGGCCCCGGCTCGCTCATCCTAAAGGGAAAACGCTATGCCGCATTCACGCTCCGCTCCCGCCGATGCCACGATCACGCGCGCGCAACTCGTCGACCTATGGTTGGCGCGGGCCCCTGCGCGGCTGCGCCGCGCGTCCCGCTTATGCTCGCGCCTCGCAGGGGCCGCACCGAATTCGTCCCCTTACCTGGGCGGGGAGCCGGCCGTGACGCCCAAGCCAGTGCGCACCTCCGGCCAAGCCCGCGACATGCTTCGCTTCGATCTCGAAAATGAGATGGAGACCATCCGCAATTACCGGCAGCGGGTGCGCCAATGCGAGGCCCTCGGAGAGATCGCCCTGGCCGAACAACTGCGGGACATCCTGGTGGACGAGCAAGACCACCTGATCGCGTTGGCGACGGCGCTGGGAGAAAAAGCTCCGGCGGTGAAATAGCGCGCGCGCGTGCTTCTAGAGCGGTTCCACGATAGCTGTAGCCGGTTCCAACGCGAGAGCGTGCGGCTTTGCTGGAGGAAAAGCCGCAGAAAGGCCGCCCGAAAGGGCCACGACAATCGTGGAACCGCTCTAGTGGATGATCCGCACCACGTTGGCGGTTTTGTCGGTGAACAGCACGAAGCTGGCGTCGGGGGCGACGGCGAGGCCGAAGACGCCGTTGTAGCGGACGGGGCCGACCAGGGCGCCGGGCTTTTCGATGTAGTCGCCGTCCACCATGTGCATCAGGCCCGGGTCGCCGGCGAGGGTGTAGACCTGCATCGAGTTGAGGTCGAGCACGCGCAGCAGGCCGACGTCGCTGTCGCCCCAGAACAGGCTGCGGCCGTCGGTGGCGACGAAGGCGGGGGTGCAGAGGGTGGCGCTGGCGGCGGGGCCGTCGGCGAAGCCGCACTTGTGGGCGGCGCCGACCAGGGTGGTGACCGCGAGGGTGGTCAGGTTGAGCTCGCGGATGGCGTGGTTCTCGAAATCGCTGATGAAGATGTTGTTGCCGGTGCTGTCAAAGGCGAGGCCGTTGGGCTCGGCGAAGCGGGCGGCGGGGCCGATGCCGTCGGCGCTGCCCAGGCCGCCGTTGCCGGCGATGGTGGTGACGGTGCCGGCGGTGAGGTCCACCAAGCGGATGGCGTTGTTGCCGGTGTCGGCGACGTAGAGCTTGGTGCCGTCGGGGCTGGCCAGAATGCCGAAGGGGTTGTTGAAGCGGGCGCTGGGCAGGGGTCCGTCGGCAAAGCCGGCAGCGTCGGTGCCGGCGAGGGTGGAGACGGTTTGGGTCGAGAGGTCGAGCTTGCGGATGGCACCGTTGCCGGCGTCGGCGATGTAGATGACATTCTGGCTGGGCACCCAGGCGAGGCCGGCGTTGTGGAAGAAGGCGGCGCCGCCGGTGGCGGGGCCGTCGGCGAAGCCCTGGGCGGGGCCGGCGACGGTGGTCACCTGGCTGGAGGCCAGGTCAATTTTGCGGATGGCGCCGTTGACCGAGTCGGCGACGAAGGCGACCTCGCCGTCGGTGACGATGCCCTCGGGCTGGCTGAAGGTTGCCACCGAGGTGCCGCTGAAGTCGGCGCCGGTGCCGGCGCCGTCGGTCGCGCCGCGGTGGGAGGGCTGGCCGGCGAGGGTGGTGACGGCGACGCTGGCGCTGGAGGTGGCGGTGAGCGGGTTGGCGATGTCCACGCGCCGCAGCAGGCCGTTGAGGGTGTCGGCGACGAAGAGCGAGGTGGTGCCGGGGCCGACGTTGTTGGCGAGCGCGGCGAAGCTGAGCGGGTTGTAGAAGCCGGCCTGGCTGGCGTTGCCGTCGCCCTGGCCGGGCTCGGAGGTGCCGGCCAGGGTGAAGACGGTGGGGCTGGCGCCCAGGGTGAGGACGCGGATCTTGTTGTCGTCGGCGATGTAGAGCAGCGGCGAGCCGTTGTGCGGATCCACCAGCAGGCCGCTCAGGCTCTTGAAGGTGGCGCTGAGGGCGGCGCCGTCCGCTTGCCCGGGGGTTCCGCTGCCGGCGACGGTCGAGACGGTGGCCGAGCCCAGGGCGATGCGCCGGATGACGAAGCCGCACTGGTCGGAGACATAGAGGTTGGCGCCGGCGCTGTCGATGGCCAGACCGGTGGGCTGGCAGAAGCTGGCGGCGGTGCCGACGCCGTCGGTGGAGCGGAAGATGCCCTTTTGCCCGGCGAGGGTGGTGACGGTGCCACTGGCGATATCCACGGCCCGGACGACCTCGTTGTTGGTATCGGCGACATAGAGGGTGGACTGGTCGGCGGAGAGCGCCAGGCCGTGGGGCGAGGCGAACTGCGCCGCCTTGCCCACGCCGTCGGCGAAGCCGGAGATGCCGCTGCCGGCGACCACGGTGAAGGTGAAGCCGCCGACGGGGAAGGCCAGCACTTGGTTGCGCTGGGCATCGGCGGCGTAGAGGGTTTGGTTGGCAGAGTTGAACACCAGGCCCTGGGTGTCGGGGAAGGAGAAGGCGTAGGGTCCGCCGACGAGGGTGGTGACGGTCTGGTTGATGAGGCCGTAGCTGCGCAGGGCGGAGCCGCGCTGGTCGGCGAAGTAGAGGGTTTGGCCGCCATCGCTGGCGAGGGCGCTGGCCTCGAGTTCGTCCAGCGTGCCGGTGCCGTCTTGGAAGCCGACGCCGCCGGGGCCACCGGCGAGGGTCGAGACGTGGCCCGCCCAACCGGTGATGGTGAGCAGCACGGTGGCCGCCTGCACGAGGGGCGGACCGCCGCCGGGGGCGGAGGTGGCGGTCAGCGTCACCGGCACGGCGCTGGCGGCGAGGCTGATGGCGGCGGTGGTGAGGGTGACGACCACCGCGCCGCTGGCGGTCAGCGAGTTGGGGCTGACGCTGGCGGTGACGTTGGGCGGCAGGCCGCCGACGGCGAGCTTGATGGGGGTGGTGAAGCCTGCCGAGACGGCGAGCTGGAAGGTGGTGCTGCCGGAGGCGGCCTTGGGCAGGCTGAGCGAGGCGCTGGCGGGGGTGAA
>Ga0307373_10003221_pt1 | contig 28640 bp, 33 predicted proteins | sample OX2MG_FD_202534 | JGI IMG/M metagenome (GOLD analysis project Ga0307373, IMG submission 202534) | Soil microbial communities from Risofladan, Vaasa, Finland - OX-2 | ecosystem: Environmental > Terrestrial > Soil > Coastal area > Acid sulfate soil | place: Finland: Risofladan, Vaasa | collected... | reverse complement strand
CGCAGCTCACCCTCGGGCTGTTTGGCGCTTTCATTGTCGAGGATCCGCGTGACGAGCAGGCCAACGTCGAAGCCGCGCTCGTCTTCCACGACGTGCCCGACATGAACAGCTACCGGCAGGCCCTGGCCGGCCTCAGCCGGACGCCGATGATTGCGCCGCTCGACTCGCCCGAACTGACGGCCATGAAGATGCACGGCATGGGAAAACCGGATGGGATGAAGGGCATGGCCAATAGGTCCGGCATGGCCGGCGCCATGAAACATCCCATGGGGAGCCAGCCGATGGGCGACGAGGTGGCCTATCTGGCGCGGTGCATCAACGGCGCCACCTATCCGCGCACCGGCCGATCACCGTCAAGGTCGGCCAGCGCGTGCGCTTGCGCATTCTCAATGCCAGCCCGACGCTCACGCACTATATCGCTCTCGGCGGGCACAAGCTGCGCGTTACGCACACCGACGGCAACCCGATGCCGCGGCCGATCGCAGTCGACGCACTGCGCATCGGGGTCGCGGAACGCTACGACGCCTGGTTCGAGGTCACCCGGCCCGGCGCGTGGCTGCTCGAAGCCATTGCCGACGATTCCCTGGCCATCGGCCAGTCCCTGCGCATCCAGAGACCGGGAATGGAGCGGACCGAAGCCGTGCGCCCGCCGCAAACGCTCGAAGGCGTCGACTATTTCACCTATCAGAAGGCCGGCGATGCCGACCCCGCATATCGACCCTTGGATGTGGGGCACATCCATGTCCAGGAGGATCTCGTCCTGGGGCAAGGCACCAGCGACAAGTGGAAATGGACGATCAACGGCGCCACGTGGCCGGATACGCCGAAAATTCTGGTTCACGCGGGAGACCGCGTGCTCGTGCGCTTCCACAATCCAACCAACATGGAACATCCCATGCATCAGCACGGGCACCTGTTCCAACTGGTCGAGATCAATGGCCAGAGGTTGCGATTCCCTCTTCCGAAGGACACGAGCCTGGTTCCGGCAAACGGCGGAACAGCCGCGTGTCTCTTCGAAGCCACATCGCCGCCGGGCCGGTGGGTTTTGCACTGCCACAATGCGGTCCATCTGGCCGATGGAATGATGACCGAAGTCCGCTACATCTGAGCCCGGGCCCGGATCGCGTTTTTTCCGCCTTTGCCGGAGTCTGGCCGCCAGGCGAAACCGCCCGGCGGCAGCGCGGGCAATCGCCGTATACTGCCATTTGTGAAGCCGTTCTTCGGTTCCCTTTTTGCGATCCTTCTCGGGGCGTTCCTTGTCTTCTCGGGGCTTCGGGATTACCCCTTCGCGATGGATAGTCTGGCGGGGGGCGTGACCATGATCCTGGGGGCCTTGGCCTACCGGAGCGCCAAGCGGCGCCGGCTTGGCATGCGGCCGGACACGGCGCTTCGCCGCGCGGTGGAAATCTCCCTGCTCGTCATCGTTTGTCTGCCGCTGGTCATCCTGGCCGCGGAAGGAAACGATGCTTTGTGGTTTTATCCGTGGTCGGGGATTGTGGTTCCGGCCGGCTCGCTGGCCGCCTTCCTGTGGATTCTCGCGCGAAAGAACGTGAAAAACGGCGACACCCTGCCGTCGATTCGCTGATTCCCTTTTCTTTCGCGATTCAGGATTGGAGCGCCGCGGCGGCGCGCCGGGGGAAGCCTCGTCTCAGAAACCGGCGTGATACAGATAGCCGACAACGCACGCGGCGAAGAGGCAGTAAATCCCGAAAATGTACCACCGTCCCGACTCGAGCCACCGGCTCAGCCATTTGAGCGCCACCAGGCCCGCCAGAAACGCAAAAAATGCACCCAAAACGCTCGGCAACACTTCGAACGCCAGGCGCGTGCCATGGTGGATATGCTGCATCTGGATCAGCCGGTACAGTTCACGGGCAATCGCGGCCGGCGTGATCGCAACGGCCAGAGCGAAGCTGAAATCCTCCGCCCGCGCCTTCGCCACGCCGGAAAGCATGCCGGCCGAGATGGTGGCCCCGGAACGGGAGAAACCACGAAAGGGCAGGCACAGGCCCTGGACGGCGCCGATGATGCCGGTCTGTTTCATCGTCATTTCCGAGCTGGCGCCGGGCTTCGCGCCGGGATTGGCGCCCCGCTGCCTTTTTTCGAGCAGACCCGCCGCCAGAATCAGGATGCCGCCGGCGGCCAGCGCCGGCGCGATCAGGTTCAGATGGCCGAACAGCTGCTCGACCCAGGCATGGGCCTGGTTGCGGAACAGGACGTGCTCGATCCCTTCGATCAGCCCGCCGCCGATCAGCCCGGTCAGAAACGTCGCGAAAATCACCGCGATGGCGAATTTCCGGAACTGCGCGACGCTCTGGAAATAGGCGCGGCGCCAACGGTTCCAGAAATATACGATCACGGCAAACATCGTGCCTGTGTGCAGCATGACCAGCAGCAAAGTCATTTGGGGCGCCGCCGGGTTCATACCCATGAGCTCTTCGGCGACGATCACATGAGCGGAACTCGATATGGGAAGCAGTTCGGCGAAACCCTGAACGATAGCGAGGATGATGACGTGGAAAAGGGTCATGAATGCAACCAGCTCCCTCCGCGAGCCGGCCGGACAGGCCGGTCTCCCGTCCCGGCTTCACCGGGACTCGGAATGACACCATAGGGCATGAATGCGGCTGCGGGCAATACGATCTCGCTGAAAGTTTCCGAAACGGGTTTTTTCGGGCGGCTTTTCAGCCGCGCCGGCCAGGTCAGGTGTAGGTCACGCGCTGCGGCCGCACCCGGTTGAGATTCCAGTGCACGCCGTCAATCCACCAGCGGCCGTCGCTGCGCACCACCGTAAATTCGGCGGTCAGGTCGATGTGCCGGCCGCCCTGCAAATCGATATCGACGACGACGCGGCGGGCCGAGGCGGTCGCCGGGAAAACGCTGACTTTTCCCTGCAGCAGCGGCAGGTGGGCCTGCATGACGTCTTGAAATTCCTCGAACGACATCTCTCGCCGCAGCCGGGTCGAGAACAGGGCGTAGGCGGCCTGGAAATCGCCGCGGTAGAGCGCGGCAAAGTGCGCTCGCACCACGTTTACGGCCTGGGAATCGGCGTCCTGAATCGAAGTTCGCTGCGCCAGGTGGGACAGCCACAGGGAGGTCAGGCTGAACGCTAGGCAGGATGCCCCGAGCATCACAAGCAGCCGCCGGAGCCATCGCCGGCGCAACTCGGCCGACCCGTTGTCCCAGGGGCGCGGCTCCTCTCGCGTCAGATGAAACAGGCGTTCGTCCGGATGATCCACTACCGACCTTTCCCCGGAAAATCCCGCTCCTGCGTCGCGGGGAGCCGTCGCGCAGGGGTTCGCGCGGGCTCGATTTTCAGCGCTGCGCTCTTTGCCCTCGCATGAGGCATTTTGCAGCTAGTATACTCCCTTCCGCGCACCCCCGAACGGCTTTCCCCCGTCCCGCCGGCGCTCCCTCCGGCGCCGCTTCGGCTTTCCGCTCCCGACCCGGTTGCGTTAATCTGTCTGGGCCATGCTCGATCTTGCCTTCGTTCGCGACCATCCCGCCCTGATTCGCCAAATGATCGAAAACCGGGGCGTCTCCCTGGATCTGGGCTCCTTCCAGGCCATCGACGGCGAGCGGCGCCGACTCATCACCGAAGTCGAAGCCCTCAAGGCCCTTCGCAATCGTTCGAGCGAAGATATCGGGCGGCGGAAGAAGGCCGGCGAAGACGTCTCCGCCCTGGCCGCCGAAATGAAACAGGTCTCGCAACAGATCCGGCAGTTCGATGAAAAAGTCGCTGCGCTCGAAGAACCGCTCCGCCAGTTCCTGCTGACCGTCCCGAATCTGCCGCAGCCTTCGGTCCCCGTCGGCCACGATTCCCGGGACAACGTCGAGGTGCGCCGCTGGGGCCAGCCGCCCCGTTTCGATTTCACGCCGCGGCCCCACTGGGAAGTGGCCGAGCAGGCCGGCATCCTGGATCTGGCCCGCGCCGCGCGCATTGCCGGCTCCCGTTTCGCGCTGTATCGGGGCCTGGGGGCGCGCCTGGAACGCGCGCTGGCCAATTTTTTTCTCGACGTCCACACGCGCGAGCACGGCTACACCGAGTACCTTCCCCCGTTCATCGTCAGCACCGAATCGCTGACCGCTGTCGGCCAGCTGCCGAAATTTGCCGAGGACATGTTCCATCTGGAAGGCACCGACTGGTGGATGACCCCGACGGCCGAGGTCGAGCTGACCAATCTCTACCGCGGCGAAACCCTCGACGCCGATCTGCTGCCCATCCGCGTCTGCGCCTGGACCTCCTGTTTCCGCTCCGAAGCCGGCGCGGCGGGCAAGGACACGCGCGGCATCATTCGCCAGCATCAATTCCAGAAAGTCGAGATGTACAAGTTCACGATGCCCGAGCAGAGCGACGAAGAACTCGAGCTCTTGGTCCGCGACGCCGAAGACCTGCTCGAGCGCCTGGGCCTCCATCACCGCGTCATCGAGCTCTGCACGGGCGACATGGGTTTCGCCGCGGCCAAGACCTACGACATCGAGGTTTGGATTCCTTCGGCCGGGGCCTTCATGGAGATTTCCTCCTGCTCGAACTGCGAGTCCTTCCAAGCCCGGCGCGCCGGTATTCGCTACCGCCCCAAGGTCGGCCGCAGCGACTTCCTCCACACCCTCAACGGCTCCGGCCTGGCCGTCGGCCGCACCTGGGTTGCCATCGTCGAAAATTACCAGCAGGCCGATGGCTCGATCCTGATTCCGGAAGTATTGCAGCCCTACGTCGGCGCCGACCGGATTTCCGTTCCGGAAAGGAAATAGAACCATTTCCGTGTGTTTCTTTTGGGAGTGCCCATAACATGCTTAATATCTTTTAGTTAGGAAGATCCGGGAAACTTCCCCTTTCCCTGCCCGCCTTTTCCGCGCACCATCCCTGGGTTTCCGGCTGTTGTTTTCATTGACACTGGATTTTCCGCTTGAATAAACTGCGACAGCCGCGCTGTTTCCGAGCGCCCGGTTTTGCAGCCACCCAAGGAGGGCGGGCATTAAAATAGGCCTATGGAGTTTCTTGCCCGAGCTTTCGAGCTTTTCCTTTGGACTGTTTTTGCCGTATGGATGGTGCGGCGAATTTTCGGAAGGATGTCGGGCCGGGCGGCAAGATCCCGGCGCGTCGGGCGGCAACAGCCGGCACCGCCGCCAGAGCCGGCGCCGACAAAAACATTGCACCGCGACCCATGGTGCGGCACCTACGTTGCCGAGGACATTTCCCACCGCCTGGATGAGGGGGAAAACACCCTGCACTTCTGTTCCCAGGAGTGCCGGATGCGCTACATCGCCAAGCAGCGTCGCTCCGCCCAAGCCTGAAACAGCCTGAAGCACAAGGAGATCTCGATGGCCACCGTCACACGTCCCGCGCTCTCCACCCGCATGCCCCCTCGGGAAGACCTGAACCTCTTCCATATTTCCCAGCTCCAGTTCGATATGGCCGCCGAACTTCTCAAGCTGGATCCCGGCCTGCGCCAGGTCCTGCGGACTCCCCGGCGCATTTTGGAAGTCTCCATCCCGGTTCACATGGACAATCGCCAGACGAAGGTTTTCGCCGGCTTCCGCGTCCAGCACAACGTGGCCCGCGGCCCGGCCAAGGGCGGCATCCGCTACCATCCCGGGGTTTCCCTCGATGAAGTCAAGGCGCTGGCCGCCTGGATGACGTGGAAAACGGCCACCGTCAATATCCCCTTTGGCGGGAGCAAGGGCGGGGTGATCTGCGATCCCAAGCGGATGAGCAAGGGCGAGCTCGAGCGAATGACCCGCCGCTTCACCTATGAAATTCTTCCCATTATCGGCCCGGAAAAAGACATTCCCGCGCCCGACGTCTATACCGACGCGCAGACCATGGCCTGGGTGATGGACACCTACGCCACGACCGTGGGCCATTCCTCGCCCGCCGTTGTCACCGGCAAGCCCATTGGCCTGGGCGGTTCGGAAGGGCGCCATGAAGCGACCTCCCGCGGCGTCCTGGCCATGGCCGAGGAGGCTTGCAAGCTCAAGCGAATCCCTCTGCGCGGCGCGACCGTCGCCATCCAGGGATTCGGCAGCGTGGGCCGGGTCGCCTGCCGGCTCTTTGCGGAGAAGCGCGCCAAAGTGGTCGCGATCAGCGATTCCCGCGGCGGCGCCTACAACGCCCGCGGCATCGATCCCCTGCGCGCCCAGCGTTACAAGGACCGCACCGGCACCGTCGTCGGCATGCCCGGCACGTCGCGCATCTCGAATGACGATCTGCTGACTCTCAAGTGCGACATTCTGGTTCCCGCCGCGCTGCAAAACGTCATCACCCTGGCCAACGCCGATCAGATCAAGGCCCGGATCATCGTCGAGGGGGCCAACGGCCCGACCACCCCCCACGCCGACGAAGTCCTCCATCGCAAGGGCGTCCTCGTCGTCCCCGACGTTCTGGCCAACGCCGGCGGTGTCACCGTCAGCTATTTCGAATGGGTGCAAAATCTGCAGGGCTACTGCTGGAGCGAGGATGAAGTGAACGCCAGACTCGACGGGGTGATGCGGCGCGCCTTCCGCGAGGTCGTCGTTTCGGCGCAAAAAAACCACGCGCACCTGCGCCAGGGAGCCTACGTCCTCGCCATCGGCCGCGTCGCCGAGGCCACGACCAGCCGCGGGATGTTCCCCTAGAACGCTCCCCGGAGTTCCGCCAACCGCCAGCCGGCTTCGCCACTCGGGGGCCCGATGCCCGGCCCGGGTGAAACGCTCATTTTGTCCTTGCGCTTTGCCGCGAATGTTCCTTACAGTGCGAGTGAGGAGGGAAACGCAAGAATCTTGCTAAACAATTCTCCTGAACCACCGATCGTGCTGACCGTAGCGGGCTTCGATCCCTCCTGCGGGGCGGGCGTTGTTGCCGACCTGAAGACCTTTGCCGTGCACGATTGCTACGGCTTGGGCGCGATCACCGCCCTCACCATCCAGTCCACACAGGGCGTCGGGGCCGTGCATCCGGTTCCGCATGCCACCCTTCGCGCGCAGCTCGACGCCTTGCAGGAAGATTTCGAAATCGCCGCCGTCAAGATCGGCATGCTGGCCAACCGCAGCAACGCGGCGACCGTGGCCGATTTTCTCGATCAAGCCGCGCTCACCCGCGTCGTCCTTGACCCGGTCGTCAAACCGTCGAGCGGCGGTCCGGAGCTGCTCGATTCGGGCGGGTTGAAATTCCTGCGCGAGGAGCTGATGAAGCGGGTAGCGGTGATCACGCCCAACATCGAGGAAACCGAGTTGCTCACCGGAATGGAAGTCAAGGACCTGGCGGGGATGAAGGCCGCGGCGCAGAAACTGGTCGAGATGGGCGCCCGCGCCGCCGTCGTGAAGGGCGGGCACATGGAAAAGCCCATCGACGTTCTCTTCGACGGCAACGAACTTGTCACCTTCGGCGGGGACTGGGTCAAGACCGGCCACACGCACGGCACCGGCTGCACCTTCTCGTCCGCCATTGCCGCGCAGCTTGCCTCCGGCCGCGCGCTCACCGAGGCCGTCACGCTGTCCAAGGCCTATGTGGCGCAAGCCATCCTGCACGGCTATTCGATCGGCAAGGGACCCGGCCCGGTCAACCCGTTCTACCGTTTCCGGCAGGACATCGCCGGCCGCGCCGGCCGCCCGGAAGCCCGCACCGAGCAACCCGCGCCCGAGCCCAGCATCCGCTGAGAAGCGTCGGCTCTCCCTCATTTTCTTCATCTATGGCAGGCCGGCAGGCGGGTTACTGCGGCTTGGCCGGCGGCAGCATCGGCCCGCCCGGACGGAAATTGCTCGATCGCACGATGAGGCGGATGGGCAGTTCGTTTTTGCCTTGCCGGTCGTAGTCCTCGGAACGAACGTAGCTGGGAAACCAGTATTTCCCGGCGACGTTCTCCCGGTAAATGTCGAGAAACGAATAGGTAAAAGGCAGCGCGTCGGACGGTTTCGGCCCGTTCGTCAGGAAACGCCCGTAACTCTTCACGATGGCCAAATCGACCGTGTCGACCCAGACGATGCCGGAAAAGTAGAACCGGCCCGGCTGCAGGATCTTTGGCTGGACCTCAAACACATAGGTCATCAGCTCCCCCTGCTTATCGGTGCCCCGGTAGGTGAACTTGTAGTTCGCGTAGGCATCGCCGGCGAGCGGAAAAGCCGGTATCGCGGCAATCGTTTCCAAATCCGGGGGAGCCAGGGAGAGGACCTGCAGGCTCGATTTGCCTTCATTTACGATGCGGTCGAAACGCTTGCCGCCCGGCCGCGGATACACCTCCGCTTCCACCTGGAAGTTCCCGGTCGGGTTGCCGTCCGCCCCCAGCTCCTCCACGCGAATCGTTTGCCGGAAACCGTACGTTTGGTAGGCGGCCCTGTATTCGGTCTCGTGGGCGATGAAATGCTGAATGATCTGGTCGGGCGACATCGGGGGCGGCGGCAGTTTCGGAAACAGTGGAATACGCTTGATGACCGGGGGATTCAGGGGGGCTTGCATGGGACCGGTCTGCTGCGCCCACCCCGCCGCCGTCGCCAGGAGCACGGCCAGTCCAAATATTGCTGCTCGTCTCATTGTTTCCCCGTCCGATTCTCGCATATCGGTCCCTGGCCTCTCCAGTCGCGCCCGGGTCCCGCGGCTTGGGCCGCCGGATGACGCGTGGCTCTGGTAAAATCCATCGTTCGCCGGACACGGCAGGAGAACCTCCACTATGGACGAGCAGCGCATCGCCCGGACTTTTTTTGTGAGCGGATCGGTGCAAGGCGTCGGGTACCGCCATTACACCCGCCGCATGGCGCAGGGGCTGAACGTCGCCGGCTACGCCAAGAATCTTCGCGACGGCCGCGTCGAAGTCTATGCCATCGGCTCGCGCGAGCAGCTCGCCGCGCTGCGCCAGAAGCTCGAAATGGGCCCGGCATCCGCCGTAGTGTGGGAAGTCGCCGAGGAGCCCGCCGAGATGCTGCCCCGCTACGGCGACGATTTTTCGATCGAGCACGAAAACAACTGAGAAAGGGAGCGGAATGGACGACCTGAAGAAACTGATTCGAGCGGTTCCCGATTACCCGAAACCGGGGATTCTTTTCTACGACCTGACCACGCTCTTCCAGGACCGGTCCGGGTTCGGAACCCTGATGAAAAGGATGATCGATCATTACCGCTCGCTTCGCGTCGACGTCGTGGCCGGCATCGAGGCGCGCGGCTTCGTCATCGCCCCGGTTCTCGCCTACGAGATGCAAGCCGGCTTCATCCCCGTGCGCAAGCCGGGCAAGCTGCCCTGGAAAACCGCGCAAATCCGCTACCAGCTCGAATACGGGTCCGACGGCCTGGAAATTCACGAGGATGCCGTCCAACGCGGCCAGCGCGTCCTGATCTGCGACGATCTGCTCGCCACGGGCGGCACGGCTCAGGCCACCGTGCATCTGATTCGCCAACTGGGCGGCGAGGTGGTGGGGACCTGTTTTGCGGTGGAGCTGACTTTCCTGAATGGCCGCTCCAAGCTCCAGGGCGTCGACGTCTTCTCGACCCTCAGCTACGACTCGTAAGCAAGCCTCGCGGTTTTCCGGCGCGGGCGCCGGCCAACCCATTGGCAGAACAGGCGGGCGAGGGCAGGGACTCCCCGGCGCTTGCCCGAATCAGGCCGGAGGGCGCTTTTGCTTAGAATTTCCGCCGAGCTTTTTTGGATGTGGGGCTTGTGGCGGGGCTTTTGGCGCGGCCCGCAGAGGGGCCTGGGGCAGGCACGCCCGCTTTTGCGTTGCGCTGACGAACGGCTTCGAACAGCGCGATGCCGGCGGCCACGGAAACGTTGAGCGACCGCACCGGCCCGACCGTCGGAATCGAGACGATGTGGTCGCACAGTTTTCGCGTGAGTTCGTGCAAACCCTTTCCCTCGCCTCCCATCACCACACCCACCGGCCCGGTGTAATCGACGGCCGTATGGGGCTGTCCCGAGCGCTCGTCGAGTCCGATCAGCCAGTAGCCGGCGGCCTTCATATCCTCCAACGCCCTCGCCAGGTTCTTCACCTGCGCCACGGGAAGGTGCTCGAGCGCCCCGGCCGAAGTCTGCGCCACCGTGTCGCTGAGTCCGGCAGCCCGGCGTTCAGGAATCACCAGCCCATCGGCGCCGGCGGCAAGCGCCGTTCGCACGATGGCGCCGAGGTTCCGCGGGTCTTCCACCCCATCGAGCAGAACGACAAGGCCGGGCCGCCGCGCTCGTTTCAGCAAGTCTTCAAGGGCAAGGACCTGTTTGGCCGCCGCCAGGGCGACCACCCCCTGGTGGTGGGCGGTTTCAGCCAGACGGTCGATCTGTTCCCTGTTCTCGAAGCGCACCGGAACGCCGCGCCGGCGCGCCAGCTCGACGATCTCCTGCACGCGCTCGCCGTGGCGGCCGTGGGCGACAATGACCCGCTCGAGTGCGCCTCCCGATGCCAGCGCCTCGCGCACCGCATGGATGCCGATCAGTTTCATGGTGGATTGCAACGAAAGCGGAGGATATGGCGCAGCCGGGCCGCCAGGTCAGCCTGCCAGCGCGGCGACGGCCTGCGCGGCAATGGCTTCACCGCGCCCCAGTTCCCCAAGCCCCTCGTTCGTCTTTGCCTTTAAGTTGATCGTTTCAGCCGGAATGCCCAGCGCCCCGGCGAGCGCTTCCCGCATGGCGGGGAAATGCGGCCCCAGCTTCGGCCTCTCGGCAATGACCACGGCATCGATCCAGAGGATTCGCAAGCCGCCTTCGGCCAGAAGCGCCGCCGTCCGCTCGAGAAACAGAAGGCTCCGTGCGCCGCGCCAGCGCGGATCGCTATCCGGGAAATGCGTGCCGATATCTCCCAGGCCGCCCGCGCCCAGCAGCGCGTCGCATATGGCATGCGCCAGCGCATCGCCGTCGGAATGGCCCACCGGTCCGCGATCCGCTTCGATCGCCATGCCGCCCAGAATCAGCCGCCGGCCCGTCTCGAGCCGGTGCAGGTCGTAGCCGATCCCGACCCGCGAAACCGGCGGGGAGGGTGAATGGGCAGGGCTCATTGCGAGCTGCGTTCCCGCTCCAGGTAGAAGCGTGCCAGCTCCATGTCGGCGGGGCGGGTGATTTTCAGGTTGCGCTCCGAGCCCAGCACCACGTGGACATCATGTCCCAGCCGCTCGACCATGGCCGCCTCATCGGAAGCGGTGATGCCGTCGCGCTCGGCCTGCGCGAAGGCCTCGCGTAGAAGCCCGGTGGAAAAAACCTGCGGGGTTTGGGCCAGAACGATCCGCTCGCGCGGGATCGTCGCCGTGATCAGGGCGGCATCCTCGGGCAGGCTCGCCCGCTTGACTTCCTTGACGGTGTCGATGGCCGGCATGCCGACAATGGCCGCGCCGCACGAGCGCGCCTCGGCAACCACCCGCTCCACCATCTCCCGATTCACGAAGGGCCTAACCGCGTCCTGGACCAGCACCAGTTCCACGTCGCCGGAAATCATCGCGAGCGCCCGGCCGACCGATTCCTGCCGCGTTTCTCCGCCCGCCACGACTTGCACCGGCCGATCCAACCGTTCCTGGCGAACCCGCTCGGTCAGCGCCTCCACATCCCCCTGCCGGGACGCGATCCAGAACTCGGTGATCAGGGGGCTGGCGGCCAGGCGGCACAGGGTGAAAATCAGAATCGGCACGCCATCGAGCTCCTGAAGCTGTTTCGGCGTGCCCGGGCCCATCCGTGTGCCCATTCCAGCGGCGGCGACAATGGCTGCGATCCGATTCATTGAGGGGCCAAAAGTGTACTCCAAGCGCCGGGAAAAAGGGAACTCGATTACCTCAAAACTTGCCCCCAAAAATAGCAGTCCAGGGAATCATCGCCCGCGCGGACTGCATGGGAATATAAACTTCGAGCGAGATCTTTCCCTGCGGGAGAGAAGCGAAGCGCCTTACTTCTTTTCGGGGCTGGGCTGGCTAGGCGCCGAAGCAGGAGGATTCACCTGTACTGTGTCTTCAGGTCTCATTCCTTGCTTGAATTCCCGGATGCCTTGCCCCAGGCCCCGCATCACTTCGGGAATTTTCCTACCGCCGAACAAGAGTAAAACGATGAACAGCAGCAAAAGAATGTGTGGCAAACTCAAATCCATAGAAGCCTCCGGACCCGGGCAAGAGAACCGCCCGGTTCCGCCTTTCTAAAGTATAAACCTCTCCTCACCCACGCGTCGAGTCGCCCGTTCGCGGTCCAGGTATTCGAGCAGGGGGATGGCATACTTGCGGCTGATCCCCGCCAGCTCCTTGAAGGCGGCCACGGAGATCCTGTCGCCGGCGCTGCGCTTATAGCCCGCCAGCATTTCGCGCAGCCTGGCCACCGAGCGCGCGTGGAGCAGGAGATCATCGCTGATTTTCACGAGCACCCGCTCGCCGACCAGAATCCGAACTAATTTCTCGGCTCGCTTCGGGTCCACCGGCAGCCGCGGGAGAATTTCCGCCAGGCGGGGAACGGCCAGGCCCGCCTGCTCGAAGGCACGCTCGATTTCCCGTTTGGCGCTCTCCTCCTCCGGCGTGAAAACGACTTTCCTCCCCGCGCGCATCACGCGGTCGCCCGCCACGTCCACCCGGCCCGCCCGAACCAGTTCGTCGAGGGCTGCCCGGAAAATTTCGGGGCGAAGATGGCGTCCGGCGCGTTCGCGCAGCTCCTCTTTGGGCATTCCCGCCGCCAGGGGATTCTCCCGGTGGAATCGTTCGACGGCCGCGGCGATGCGTTCGCCGCAGCCGGCGACCGCCTCCGCAGGTGCCATCACCCACGGCTCGCGGCTGACAATCCTCAGCTTTCCGGCCCCTTCGAGTTTCTCCGCAACCGACTGAACCTCTTCTTCCGTCCAGGCCGTCCGCGCCACAACCCCTTCCCGGGTCAGGCCGCGCGGCTCGCTCTTGGCCAGGGATTCCAGGATCGCTTCCCGGCTCGCCGATTCAAACGCCTGAAGCAGCGGCAAGACCGAGCCGTCCCGGCGCCGGCGGCGCGGCGCGGCATTGTCGAGTACGACCCCGCCGCCGATCGTGGTCATGGGAGAAAATTGCCGCAGAATGAACCGGTCGCCCGGCAGCAGCAGCAACGGCTCGCGCAGACGCAGCTGCGCGTAGCCCGATGCGCCAGGTTCGATCGCCTCCGTTTCCTGCAGCACCACCTCGCCCACCGTTTCAGCCGTGCCTTGATGGAAGTGGACCAGGGTCCGATTCTTCAATGGCTTGGCCGAAGCGAGAAGATGCAGGCGCGCGTCCAGCTGCCGGGTGGGGATGAAGCGGCCGGGGCTCGCCAAGGTCATTCCCCGGCTCACCGCGCCCAGTTCGACCCCGGCCAGATTCAAAGCCGTGCGCTGGCCCGCCGCCGCTTGCTCGATGCTTTCCCCGGCCGACTGAATGCCGCGCACGCGAACGCGCCGGCCTCCGGGCACCAGTTCCAGTTCGTCGCCGGTCTTAACCGCGCCGGAAACCAGCGTCCCGGTCACCACGGTGCCGAAACCCTTCATGGCAAAGGCGCGGTCAACCGGGAGGCGGAAATAGCCGGAACCTGAGCGGTCCGGCACGCCGGCCGCGGCCTGTAGAAGAATGGCTTTCAATTCGTCCAGCCCGGCGCCGGTTCGAGCGCTGACGGGCTGGATGGGGGCTCCATCGAGGAAGGAGCCTCGCACGAACTCCTCGACTTCCAGGCGGACCAGACCTAGCGTATCGGGATCGACCAGATCGGCCTTCGTCAACGCCACAAGACCCGTCCGGATACCGAGCAGCCGGCAGATGTCGAAGTGCTCGCGGGTTTGGGGCTTGATCGATTCGTCGGCGGCGACCACCATCAACACCAGATCGATTCCACCGGCACCGGCCAGCATGTTCCGCACGAAACGTTCGTGCCCGGGGACATCGACAAATCCCAAATTCATCTCATTTGTCCGGAGAAAGGCAAATCCCAGATCGATCGTGATCCCCCGGCGCTTCTCCTCTTCCAGGCGATCCGGATTTGTGCCCGTAAGGGCTTCGACGAGGGAGGATTTGCCGTGGTCAATATGGCCGGCGGTGCCGACAAGGACGTTTTTCATCGGGAAGTGGCAGAACCGTTTCTCGGCCAATCCTACCCGGTCCTGCCGAAAAGGTCGCGATCAATCTACTTTGACGCGAGCAGGGGCCTGAGCGGGGACCGGCGCGGAAACCGGAGCGGGGACCGGAGCAGGGGCCTGAGCGGAAACCTGATCGGGAATCCAATCGCTATCGGGAAGCCGCAAGAGTTCGATTTCGACCCGGCAAAGCCCTCGCTGGGCAAAGCCAAGCATGTGGGCGACCTCATAGGAGACGTCCAAGCCCCGGCCGGGAACGTAGGGTCCACGGTCGTTGATCGTCACCACCATGCTCCGGCCCGTGGAGGGATTGGAAACCCGGACAACCGACCCGAGCGGCAGGCTCCGATGCGCCGCTGTGGCTGCATACATATTGAATGTTGTCCCATCCGCGGTTGGACGGCCCTCGAACTGGGGCCCGTACCAGCTGGCGACGGCATGCCAGCACTCATGCGGTTTCGGTTGCGCCGGGGTGCCATGACCGAGAACCAGACTGCAGGACTGCATTCCTTGCGGCTGCGAAGGTTGGGGTCCACGAAGTAGGCGAGGGGTAGCGAAAAGGAATACCGCGGCGCAGGCAAGCGCCGACACAGGTTTGCGAGCTTTTAGCAAATACCTCATGAGCCCCTCGGTTGGATAATAAAAGTATAAGGGTCCGCGGGGGGTCTGGCAACCGGCTCATGCCGATAAAGCACCTCGTAATTTATTGATACACCGTACCTTAAGTTTGGTGGCGAGTTTCTCGACCCCTTCGACAAGGTCCACACTGATACATGGATTGGCAAAATGCGCTGTACCCACTTGGACCGCCGAAGCCCCCGCCAGCATGTATTCCAGCACATCCTCGGCCGTCTCAATCCCGCCAACGCCGATCACCGGAATTCGTACGGCCTGGCAGGTTTCGTAAACCAGTTTGAGCGTGAGAGGCTTGATCGCGGGGCCGGAGAGCCCTCCGGAGAGCCGGCCGAGCCGGGATTTCCGCGTCTGAATGTCAAGGGACATGGCCGGGAAGGTGTTTGCGACCGTGAGGGCGTCGGCGCCCGCTTCCTCCGCTGCCCGGGCCATCAGCCGGATATCGGTGACCAGGGGCGAAAGCTTGACCCAAAGGGGCCGGCGCGATGCCCGCCGCGCTTGCTCGACCAGCTTGGCCGTCAACCCCGCGTCGATCCCAAACTCCCGCCCCCCTTCATCCGTGTTCGGGCAGGAGACGTTGAGCTCGTAGGCGGCAACCCCCTCCGAGTCCTCAAGGACCCGGACGACCTCGACGTATTCCTCGACGGTCGAGCCGAAGACGTTGGCCACCACCGAGGTTCGATAGGAGCGCAGGGCGGGCAGTTTTTCGGCGACGAACGCCCGCACGCCGATGTTCTGCAATCCCACGGCATTGACCATCCCCGCCGCCGTCTCGGCCAGTCTGGGCGCAGGCGCTCCCGCCATGGGCTTGACCGAAAGCCCTTTCGTCACAAATCCGCCCAAGCGGTTGAGATCGGTCAAGTGGGCAAATTCGAGCCCATAGCCGAATGTGCCGCTGGCGGCAATGATGGGACTAGCCAGCTCGATGGTGCCGATGCGGACGCGCAGGTCTGGTCGCTGTTCCACAGCCTGGGCGTTAGTTTATCACGATGGAGAAGTGCCCGCGGATGCGCCTTGGCTCGGGCGTATGCTACGATGGGCGGCCATGCCGGTCGTCGAGAAAAAGCAGGTCATGTCGGCCACCGAGATGGATCGCACCTTGCAGCGGCTGGCGCACGAAATCGTCGAGCGCACCGCGGATATCGACCGTCTCGCCCTGGTCGGGATCCGGCGCCGGGGAATACCGCTGGCCGAGCGGCTGGCCCGGAACATTGGAGCGGTCGTTGGCCACCCGATTTCCGTGGGATCGATCGACATCACCCTGTATCGGGACGACCTCTCGACCACGGCTACGCAGCCGGAGGTCCACGCGAGCGATATTCCCGCCGTCGATGACCGCGACATTCTCCTGGTCGATGACGTGCTCTACACCGCCCGCACCATCCGGGCCGCCATCAACGGGCTGTTCGATCTGGGGCGCCCGCGCCGCATCCGGCTATGCGTCCTGATCGACCGCGGGCATCGCGAACTGCCCATAGAAGCCAGTTTTGTCGGCCGGGTCGTTCAGACCACTCTTTCGGAGCTGGTGGATGTGCGCCTGCAGGAAATCGACGGGGAGGAACGGGTCATGCTGATTGACCGCGTTCCCTAAAGGAGCCTGATGCCCGAACGGATCGGCCATCTCCTCGCGATCGAGCCTTTGTCGGCCGAACAGATCACCTTTTTTCTCGATCAGTCGAAGCCATTTCAGCAGATCCAGCGCCATCCGCTCAAGAAACTGGCGACCTTGCGGGGGAAAAGCGTCGCGCTGGCGTTCTTCGAGCCTTCCACGCGCACGCGAATCAGTTTCGCCACCGCCGCCGCCCGGCTCGGCGCCGACACGATGTCGCTGCAAGCGGCCTCCTCGAGCCTGAAGAAGGGCGAATCGCTCATCGACACCGTTCACACGCTCGAGGCGATGAAGCCGGATTGCATCGTCCTCCGCCACGCCGCCTCGGGCGCGGCGGATTTTATCGCCCGGCACGTTGCGATTCCCGTGATCAACGCCGGCGACGGCCTCCACGAGCACCCGACGCAGGCTCTGCTCGATGCCCTGACCATCCGCGACCGGCGGGGCGGCCTGGAGGGACTCTCCGTCACCATCCTGGGCGACATCTCTCACAGCCGCGTCGCCCGCTCGAACATCCATCTGCTTTCGAAATTCGGCGCCCGCATTACCCTCTGCGGCCCGGCCATGTGGCTGCCTCGCGAACTCGAGCTGCTCGCCCCGGGCGTGCGGCGCTGCTCGCGCATCGAAGAAGCCCTGGACGGCGCCGATGTCGTCATTGCCCTGCGCGTCCAGCAGGAACGGCTGAACGAACCCGCTCTGCCGCGCGATGAATATATCCGCCAATTCCAACTGACCCGTTCCCGCCTGGCTGGCGCCCGGCCCGACGCTCTGCTCCTCCATCCGGGACCGATCATCCGCGGGCTGGAAGTCGAGTCGCCGGTTGCCGACGGCCCGCAATCCTGCGTTCTGGAGCAGGTGACCAACGGCCTGGCCGTTCGCATGGCCTTGCTCTTCCTGCTCATCGGCGGCACGGGCGGTATCGAGGATCTGCCTCATGCTTCTGATTAAGAATGGCCGCGTCGTCGATCCGGCAACGCAAACCGACGCCGTGCTCGACATCCTGCTCGACGGCGGCCTCATTGCCGATCTCAAGCCAGGCCTGGAGGTTCCCGGCGCGGAAGTGATCGACGCCAGGGGGTGGGTGGTCGCTCCCGGGTTCATCGACCTGCATTGCCATCTGCGTGAGCCGGGCGATGAGTCCTCCGAAACCATCCAGTCCGGCGCCGGCGCCGCCGCCCGCGGCGGATTCACGGCCATCTGCCCGATGCCCAACACGCATCCGGTCAACGACAACGCCTCGGTGACCCGGTCCATTGTCGAGCGAGCCTCCGCCGCTCCGGTCCGCGTCTGGCCGATCGGGGCGGTATCGGCGGGAAGCCGCGGCGAGTCGCTGGCGGAAATCGCCGCCATGAAGGAGGCGGGAATCGTCGCCGTGAGCGACGACGGCCATCCGGTGGCGACGGCCAAGCTTCTGCGCCAGGCCATGGAATACTGCCGCGCCCTGAACCTGCCCGTGATCGATCATTGCGAGGAGCCGTCACTATTTGCCGGGGCGGTGATGCGGGAGGGGCCGCGCTCGGTGCGGATGGGCCTCTCCGGCATGCCCGCGGCCACCGAATCCATTTGCGTCGCGCGCGACGTTCAGGTGGCCGAGCTGACCGGAGGGCGGCTACACATCGCTCACCTTTCCGCGGCCGAGTCGCTCGATCTGGTGCGCCAAGCCAAGCGCCGCGGCCTTGCCGTCACCTGCGAGGTGACCCCGCACCATTTCACGCTCACCGATGACGACGTTCAGTACGACAGCCGGTTCAAGGTGAATCCGCCCATCGCCTCCGGGCAGGATCGCCAGGCCCTTCTCGACGGCCTGGCCGACGGCTCGGTCGATGCCATCGCCACCGACCACGCCCCTCACGAGCCGGCCAAGAAAGACGTCGAATTCGACCACGCCGCTTTCGGCATGACCGGGTTCGAAACGGCCCTCTCGCTCGCCATCGAGCAGCTCTATCATTCGGGCCGCGTCGGCCTGGGTCGCCTGGTCGAGCTGTTCACCACCGGCCCGGCGCGCGTTCTCGGCATCACGCGGCGCATTGCCAAAGGCGAGCCGGGCGATCTGACCCTGTTCTCGCTCGACCACCCCTGGACGTTCCACGTGGAAGAATCGGCGAGCCTGTCGCGCAATTCGCCCTTCGACGGCCGCTCGTTCCACGGCGCGCCAATGATGACCGTCGTCGCCGGCCGCATCGCCTGGCGCCGCTAGCGCCGGCCCGCTCGCCGGCTATTTCAGCAGAAGCTTTTCCTCGAATGGCGCGCGCGACATGACGTGCGGGTCGCCATCGGTGATGAGCACCATCTCTTCCAGGCGCACACCGCCCCCGCCCCGCACCCCTTCGACCCAGATCAGCGGCTCGACGGCAAAAACCATCCCCGGCTGGAATTCATAGACGGGCGCGCCGGGCAACGTTTCCCCAATGTAGGGGGGTTCGTTCGCCCCCATGCCGACCCCGTGCCCGATGAACAGCGACAGGAAACGGCCGCCCAACTGATATTTTTCAGCCGTCCGGATGATCGCTTCCGCGGCGTCCCGGTTGGTGCAGCCCGGCCGCATTTTCGCGATGCCGTTTTGAAGCGATTCGTATACCGCGGTAAAAATTTCCCGTTGCCTCGTCGAAGGCCGGCCGCAAACGGTGGCGCGCGCCACGTCTCCAAAGTACCCGTTCCAATTGGCTCCGATGTCGATGAAAACCAGGTCGCCGTGGCGGATCAGCTTATCGCTGCTGATGCGGCGGGGCGGCGCCATGCGCTCGCCCGAGGCGACAAATGGCGTCATCACATGGGCATATTCGCCGCCCAGGCGAAACAGCGTCCGCATGGCCTCGCCAGCCACTTCGCACTCCCGCACACCTTCGGCGACGGCGCTCACGGCGGAAGCCGTCACCGCATCGGCCAGCGCCGTGGCCTCTTCCAGCAAGGCGATCTCTTCCGGGAATTTGATCATGCGCGCGCGCTGCATGGGCGTATCGCCATCTTCCAGCCGAACCTCGGGCAAATGAGCGGATACGAGCTGAAACAGACTGGCAGGGGCCTCATCCATCCCGAGCCGCGCCCGCTCGAGGCCATGCTGCCGCAACACCGGCTTCAGAATCTCGCGCACGAAACCCTCGATCAGCGGCCGCTCCTCGATGATCGGGATGGTATGGATCTCCTGAATCCAGGGCATGCTCCGCTCGGCGCGGTCGCGCTCGCCCCCGGAGCAGAACAGAATGGGGGAAACGCCGGGGATCAGCAGCGCGCCGTTCAATACGGTCGTTTTGCCGGCGATCAGCTGCGGGCGGAGGTCGGTGAGGTAGCGGACATTCTCGTCCTTCCAAACCAGCAGGGCGTCCAGCCCAGCCCCTTCGCACTCGGTTTGGGCGCGAGCCAGGCGCTTCTGGCGCAGCCCGGCCAGGTCAACGCGCTGTTCGTAGCCGACATGGAATTGACCCCCTGCGAAGCGGTCCATGCGCATCCCTCCCTGGAGGAACTTACGCCGGTTCGCCCTGGCGCGTGTTGCGGCCGAGCAGCATATTTCGCGCGTCCACGATCGCCCGGAATTTCGCCGAGTCGCCCCCGACGTCCGGGTGATGGCGGCGAGCCGCCCGCCGGAACGCCGATTCGATCTCCTCGTCCGAGGAACCGGGCGGAAGGCCGAGCAGGCGCAGGGCCGACACTCGCGCCTCTTCCTGGGATCGCCTTTCGCCGAGCGCCCGCCGGCGGGATTTCCGGCCGGCGTCCCGCGCGGCTTCCCGCAACCCGTCGAGGATCTCGGGCGAAAGGCCGTGCCCGGCAACGTACCGCTCGAAAACATCCAGGACGGCTTCGAGCGAAACGGACCGGAAGGTCGGCGAGGAGCGAAGAATTTCGACCCATTGCGCGCCGCTGAGGTCGAGCGTTTCGCCGAGACAAACCGAATACTCGACCGCCTTCCAGCTTCTTCCGCCGCTTCCGCCGTTTTCGGGGATGCAGAGGTAGAAGAGCGTGCGTCCCGCGCGCTCTTTTGTTTTTACAAACACGGCGTTTTCACGAACATGGCATCTTCACGAACATGTGATCGCCCGCTCGCCTTCGCTAAACAGGGCGCTGCGACTGAATATGGCCATGTCAGGCCGGCTCGGAACCGGCCTGGCCTGGATTGCCCTTGCGCTCGATCCACTGGCCCGCCTTTGCGGAGGCTTCGTGCACGAGAAAACCCATTTTCGGGTGGGAAGGTTCGAAGTCCACGGAAAGCCCCGCAGCCGCTATGGCCGCCGAGCAGGTCGGCCCGATCGAGGCGACCATGCAGTGGCGAAGCGCCTGGCGCAGTTTCGGCTCGAGTCCCTGGTCCGCGGCTACGCGAAGCAGATGCTCGACCTGCACGCCGTTGGTAAACAAAACCACGCGGGCGCGGCCCTCGACGATGGCATTCAAGGCGTGCCGCAGGGGATCGAGGTCTTCCGGAAAGCCCCAGCGATACACAGGGACCTCCAATACGTCCGCCCCTCGTTTCCGAAGCTGGTCGAGAAAGTCCACGTTCGAAACGCCATACTCCTGAACGGCCACGCGACTGCCCTTGAGCGGTAGCTTTTGCGGCGCCTCCCATGCTTTCAGGATCTCGCGCCAGGTATTGGGCTCGGGGACAACGATCGCGACCGGAACCTCAAGCGAGCGGAGGACCTTGACGGGCTTGGGTCCGCGCGCCACGACGAACAGGTTCGAGAGGGCGCGGACGATTCGCTCCCGCGGATAGCGCGTTTCGAGCACCTGAACGAGCGTCTCGGTCCCCACGCCGGTCATGAAAACGACGGCGTCGAGTTTTCCCTGGAAAAGTCGCTCGGCAAAGGCGAATGCCGCGGGATTTTCCTCGAGGGGGATCTCCCGCATGGAGGGAGCGACCTCCGGGACGCCGCCCGAATTGGCGATCAAGGCGGCCATCTCTTTCGTGCGGCGGCTTTCAAATGCCGCCACCACAAGACCGCCGAAATCGGCTGATTTTCGTTCGGAAGCATTCATGGAACAATTCCCCTCGCCAGCCCGTCACATCGTTAACTCGCGGCCGGCAAGGCATTTTAGCCGGAAATGCCCCCCAAGGGCTCGAAGAAAGAACCGGCATCTACCGCATGACTTTGTTTTGCGGTCTATGGCGCAAGGGCTTTCACCCCGCCAAGGGCGGGACGTAGTTGTCCCGGCCCGGTCTTAATGCTACGATTTTTGTGCTCGTAGCAGGCCTCAACCCCTTCTCATGAACCCTCAAGCACCGCGGATCGGCATCCCTTACCGGAGCGCCAGCGAAGAGCGGCCCGAAATCCCGGAAAAGATACGCCCGTACGTCGAAGCGGTGGAAGCGGCCGGGGGAAACGCGCAACTCATCTCGCTGTTCGAGCCGGAAAAATTGGCTCGATTGGCCCGGGAACTGGACGGCTTCGTTCTTCCCGGCAGCTCGGCGGACGTGAGTCCGGCCCTTTACGGGGAGACGCCCGGCCCGGAAACCTCGGCAGCCGACCGGCAGCGCGAGGAAACCGACCAGGCGTTGCTGCATCATGCATTTCAGGAGGGGAAGCCGGTTTTGACCATCTGCTACGGGACGCAAATGTTGAACGTGTTCCGTGGCGGAAGCCTTGTCCAGGACATCCAAAACGAGCTGCCGAGCAGCCTGACCCACCGATGGGACCACATGCCGGGCTCTCCGGAGCCGCATCATCCGGCGCGGTTCGTGCCCGGCTCGACGGTTGCGCGCCTGGCCGAGACGACGGATGCAGTGGTCATTAGCTCGCACCATCAGTCGATCCGGCGGATCGGGCGGGGGTTGCAAGCCACCGGAAGCGCGCCCGATGGCGTGGTAGAGTCGGTGGAGCTGGAAGATCCCTCGCACTGGGTGATCGGCGTGCAATGGCACCCGGAGCGGCAACGGAACGAAACGCCCGGGCAAAACGATTCGGGGATACGGCTGGCGAAGGCCCTCTTTGCGGAACTGGTTCGCGTCGCCAGCCGCACGCGAATGAGGACCCGCGGCTCCTCGCCCACGGCGGAACTTTCCGGGAATTCGGAGGATCGATGATCTCCCTGGCAGGCAAGGCGGCCCTCGTCAGCGGGGGCTCACGAGGCATTGGAGCGGCCACGGTGAAACTGTTCGCCCAGGCCGGGGCCGATGTGGTGTTCAATTTCCGCCGCGACAGGGAGGCGGCCCACCTGGTCGAGCAGGAGGCCGGCAAGCACGGCACGCGCGTCGAAGCGATGCAAGCCGATCTGCGCGTCGCCGACAATTCGCGCAAGCTGGTCGATTTCGCCATCGAGCGGCTCGGCCGGCTGGACATCGTCGTCGCCAATTCCGGCGCCTGGAACAGCAAAGACCTTCCCATCGAACAGATGACCGAACGCCAGTGGGAAGACATGATGCGCGTGAATCTGAAGAGCGTCTACGCCCTGGTTCATTTCGCGGTCCCCGCAATGATCGCGCAGAACGCCGGCCGGATCATCGCGATCAGCTCGACGGCGGGGCAGCGGGGCGAGGCGTATCATTCGCATTCTGCGGCGGCCAAAGGGGGCGTCATCAGCTTCGTGAAGGCGCTTTCGACCGAACTCGCCCGACACAACATACTGGTCAATGGCGTCGCCCCCGGATGGGTGGACACGGAGATGTCCAGGCCGGTATTGGGATCGAAGACGGGGAGGAAATTCGTGCAGGGCCAGATTCCGCTGGGACGGCCGGCAACGGCCGAGGAGATCGCTGGACCCATTCTGTTTCTGGCATCCGACCTGGCAACCTTTATGACGGGCGAGATCCTCAATGTAAACGGGGGTTCGGTGCTGTGCGGATGAAGAGGGCCATAGCGGCGATGGCAGGTGTCGTGGCATTGCTGGCGGTTTCGAGCGCGTGGGCGCAACAGGGCGTGCTCAGCCCGGCGCAAAGCGCGGCGAAGGCGAAACGTATTATCCAGCAGACCATCCAGGCGCTCGGCGGCCAGAAATACCTGGACGTCCGCGAGCAGACCTGCGATGGGCAGGCGGCCTTTTTCGGACATCACGACCAGATCAGCGGTTACGAGAAGGTCTACGACTACAACATCTTTCCGGATAAGGAACGCACCGAATATTCCTCCAAGCGCGACATCATCGACGTTTACAACGGCAAACAGGGCTGGACGCTCGACCACGGCGGCGTTTCCGACATATCCGCCACCAAGATCTCCGATTTTCAGGCCGGCACCAGGCGCGACATCAACAACCTGTTTCGTTTCTGGCTGAAGGAGCCGGGCATCCAATATCAATACGATGGGCCCGACGTGGTCGATCTCAAGCAGGTCGACTGGGTGGAGGTGACCGACCCCCAGCAGCGCACGACGAAGATCGCCGTCGCGCAGCTCACGAACCTTCCCGTGCGCGCCATCTACGTCAGCCGGGACCCGGCGACGCACGAACGGACCGAGGAAACCGAGTACTTTTCCAACTATCAAATGGTGGATGGGATCGAAACTCCCTTTCAAGACACCCGCACGCGGAACGGGCAGAAGCTCTTTCAATTCTTTGTGAGCAAGTGCCAATACAACACCCCCCTCGAAGCCGGCTTCTTCACGCGTCAATCGCTTGAGGAGCGCTGGGCGAAACTCGGCGGCAATAAGAAGAAAAAGAAGAAGAAACACCACGACTAAAACGAACCGCCGGCGGGAGGCGGGATAGCGGCGCCGTGCCGAGGCGGTATAATGACCGGATGCGGAACAGCCAGCGTTTTCCACCGATTCACGGAACGACCGTCTTGTGCGTCCGGCGGGACAACAAAGTGGCCATCGCGGGCGACGGCCAGGTAACCATGGGCGACACCGTCATCAAGCAGTCGGCCAAGAAAATTCGCCGCCTGTTCAACGACACGGTTCTGGCCGGCTTCGCGGGCAGCACGGCCGACGCGCTATCTCTTTTTTCCCGCTTCGAAATCAAGCTGCAGGAGCATCACGGCAACCTGGCCCGCTCGTCCGTCGAACTCGCCAAGGATTGGCGCACCGACCGGTCGCTGCGGCACCTGGAGGCCCTGCTGATCGTCGTCGATAACAAGCAGACCCTGCTCATTTCCGGCAACGGCGACGTGATCGAGCCCGACGACGGGATTACGGCCATCGGCTCGGGCGGGCCCTACGCCCTCTCGGCGGCCCGGGCGCTCGTGAAGCACACGAAACTTGGCGCGAAAGAGATCGCGCAGGAAGCCATTCAACTGGCCAGCGAAATCTGCATCTATACCAACGGGCATTTCACGGTCGAAGAGCTGTGAACGAAAAAAAAGATTCCCTCGCCTATTTACCCGCCGCCGGGCCGAGCCCGGAGGAAGCCGGACAACTGCCCAGTTTCGACGAGCTGACCCCGCGGGGAATCGTCGTTGAACTGGACAAGTACATCGTCGGGCAGACGCCGGCCAAGCGCGCCGTCGCCGTGGCCTTGCGAAACCGGGTCCGGCGCCAGCGCCTGGACCCGCAGCTGGCCGAAGAGGTCCTGCCGAAAAACATCCTGATGATCGGACCCACCGGGGTGGGCAAGACGGAGATCGCGCGGCGTCTGGCGCGCCTGGCCGGCTGCCCCTTCGTGAAGGTGGAGGCTTCGAAATACACCGAGGTCGGCTACGTCGGCCGCGACGTGGAATCGATGGTCCGCGACCTGATCGAGGTCGCGATCGACATGGTGCGCGAGGAGAAGCTCGACGAGGTCGCCGAACGGGCCGAACAGGCCGCCGAGGAACGGCTGCTCGACCTGCTGCTTCCCGGCTCGACCGAACCTTCGACCGATCCCGCGCGCGCCGAACAGGCCGGACGGACGCGCGAAAAGCTCCGCAGCCAGTTGCGCGAGGGCAAGCTGGACCAGCGCATGGTGGAAGTCGAAGTGCGCGAGCGGGCGATGCCCTCCTTCGAGATCATCTCGAACCAGGGCGTCGAGGAGATGGACGTCAATATCAAGGACATGCTCTCGAATTTCTTCGGCCAGTCCAAGCGGAAGCGGAAAATGACAGTGGCCGAGGCGTTCGATTATCTGGTGCAGGAAGAGGAAAGCCGCCTGATCGATATGGATCAGGTCACGCGCATCGCCACCGAGCGCGCCGAGCAGATGGGCATCATCTTCATCGACGAAATCGACAAGGTCGCCGGCCGCGAATCCGGCCACGGGCCCGACGTCAGCCGGGAAGGGGTCCAGCGCGACCTGCTGCCCATCGTCGAAGGCACCACCGTGAACACGCGCTACGGGATGATCCGCACCGACCACATTCTTTTCATCGCCGCCGGCGCCTTCCACATCACTAAACCGTCCGACCTGATTCCCGAGCTCCAGGGCCGGTTCCCGATCCGCGTCGAACTGAGCTCGCTCGGCGAAGCCGATTTCGTCCGGATTCTCACCGAGCCCAAAAACGCGCTCATCAAGCAGTACGTGGCGCTGCTCGAGACCGAGGGGCTGCGACTGCAATTCACCGACGACGCCATCGCCACGCTGGCCCACTTCGCCTCGGTGGTCAACGAGCAGACCGAGAACATCGGAGCGCGGCGGCTGCACACCATCCTCGAAAAGGTGCTCGACGAGATTTCCTTTGAGGCGCCGGAGCTGAAGAAGAAAACGGTGAAGGTGGATACAGCCTACGTCTCGAAGCAACTGGCCGAGATCGTCAAGAACCAGGATTTGAGCCGCTACATCCTTTAACCACATTGCCGACCCTCTACGGCCATTCCTGCGGCTCGACGCCACGCGGCTTGCACCGTGAGCCGGGAATCCTTCGCCGGCGGGTCCGTTCATCCGCGCAGGCTCCGATGGCTCTGCTGCTGGGCGCGCTCGGAATGCTTTTCGGCTGTGCCGCGCCGGCGCCGCCTCGCCCGCCGAGCGCCACGCCGCCTGCCGCCCCGCAACAAGCCAATAACGGCAAACGGGAACCGGCCGGTTCCCGTTCCATGGCATCACCGGCGAGCGACACTTCCGGACCGGCCGCGCCGCAGGGCGTCGAGGCCATTGCGGTGCGGCACTCGTCGGGGTCTCTCGAAGTGGACCTTTCGTGGGCAATCAGTGACGCGGGGAATCTGGCCGGATACAATGTCTACCGGAGCCAGCAGCCGGGCGAGCGCGGCATGCGATTGAACCCGCGCGTGCTGCCGGTCCCGGAGTTTCGCGATACGACGGTCTCCGCCGGAGTCACCTATCGTTATTCGGTGACGGCGGTCAGCGCGGCAGGACATGAGAGCGCGCCGAGCGCGCCGGTGACGGTGAATGTTCCCGGAAGCGGCCAGGGATCGCCCTGAAGAGCGAACCCTCTCGCGCGCAGGCAGGTCCCGGGGACGCGCCTGCGTCAAAGGCGTTTGGCTGCCGGTAATTCCACATCCTGAACCCATGAGGTGTTTGAAATGAAACTGTGCCGATTTCAAGTTACTGGTTCCAACGAGCAGAAGGTTTGTACGGGCGTCCTCGATGGCAATACCGTCCACGAAGTGAGCAGCGAATGGCCCATCGCCGGTTCCCGCACCGGACGCCAGTGGGCGCTCGACCAGGTACATCTGGTCACACCGGTAGCTCCCTCGAAGATCGTCTGCGTGGGGCGCAATTACAAAATGCACGTCGCCGAAATGGGAAAGACCCTGCCGACCGATCCGCTGATTTTCTTCAAGCCGCTTTCCTCGCTCATCGCGCCCGGCGAAACGATCGAGCTGCCGCCCGATCTGGGGCGCATCGACTATGAAGGGGAACTGGGGGTGGTCATCGGCCGCCGTTGCTCCCAGCTGGGCCCGGACGAGGATGTGGCTCCGTATCTGCTCGGCTTCACCTGCGTGAACGACGTATCCGCTCGCGAACTGCAGAAGAAAGACGGACTCTTTGCCCGCGCCAAAGGCTTCGATACGTTTTGCCCGCTCGGGCCGGTGATCGAAACCGAACTCGACTGGAAACAGGCGCGCGTGCAAACCCGGCTCAATGGCGAACTGAAGCAAAACGGGGCCGTCAGCGACATGATCTTCCCGGTCGATATGCTGGTCCGCTTCATCTCCCAGGTCATGACCCTGCTGCCGGGCGACGTCATTGCCACCGGGACCCCCGAAGGTGTTTCGCCGCTCAAGGCCGGGGATGTGGTCGAGGTCTCGATCGAAGGAATCGGCAAGCTGCGCAATCCCGTGGCGGCGCGGGGCGCCCGGTGAATTCAGCCGGCAGCTCCCTGCCGACGCCCGAGCCGCCCCCCGTGCGGATGACGGCCTCGCACAAGGCGCTGCTGGGCATCATCGCGTTTCTGGTCGCGGCCAAGCTCACCGAGATGGCCGTTCACATCCCGTTCCAGAATCCCGCCCAGCAGGCGGTGTTCTCGTGGAAATCGCTGATTTTCTTCGTGGCCATCGCCCTTCTGGGCAGCGGTTTCGCCCACGTCGTCGGGTTCCCCGGGATGTGGGAAAAGGGGGTGAGCCGCCGCGGCCGGATCTGGGCGCCGCTCGGGATCGGGATCGTGATCGGCGTGGCCCTGCTGGCCATCGATCATGCCACCGGTTTTGTGCGGCTCTACGCGGCGGCCGTGGGCGCTCCGCCGCATTCGTTGCCGCTGGGCGCCTCGGTTCTGTTTCAGCTGTACGCGGCAGTGAACGCGTCCATTCTCTATTACCTGTTTGCGTTGTCCTTTACCCTCTGGTTCTTCGGCACGCTGGTGCTGTCGCGGCACTGGCCCTCGCAGACGTTCTGGGTGATGGCGCTCGTGGTGTCGCTGTGGGAGCCGCTGACGATGGCCAGCCAACGTCACTGGGCTCTGCTGCGGCTCGCGCCGGTGTCGGCGGGACTGGTCGGAATACTCGTTCTGATCTACACGATGGACCTGGCGGCAATGGTCCTTTTCCGCCGGTTCGGGTTCATCGCCGCGTTGATAGTTCGGGTCTCTGCCATGTCCATCTGGCATATCATCGGGAGGTCTTAGCCGTCCCGGCCGGGCGCCACAGGCAAAGAGATTCGCTCGATCGGAGCAGTGGGGCGATGAAAATATTCCTCGATACCGCCAATCCCGACGCGGACATCGTCACGATGCCCCACAAGGTTTTCGAACAGCTTTTCAAGCACCCGCTCACCGACCGTGGTCTCGAGACGTTGATGAAAGACTGGGGGAAAGCGCGGGGGTCTCTGGGCGAAATCATCGAACCCGCCGCGCCAAGAACCGGCCGTTGACACATTCCAGACTCGATGAGCTGTACATCGGCGGCGGCGCGCTGGCCGCAGTCGGCGCGGGCATCCTGATTCGCCGTTTGCGCAAGTGCGATCCCGAGGAAATCGAGCGCCGCCGGCGCGAGCGCGTGGACCGGATCGGCCGCCTGGCCCAATGCGAAATCCTCGACATCGTGGAAGGGGAGCCTGTCACGCCTGCCGCGACGAAAAACGCACGATCGGCTTCTCTGATCCCTCCGGCGCCGGCCCCGCCGCGCCTTCTCGTCGTCTACCGCTATACGATTTCCCGAGTGAGTTACGAACCCACATTTCCGATTTGAAC
>Ga0307373_10003220_pt1 | contig 28645 bp, 29 predicted proteins | sample OX2MG_FD_202534 | JGI IMG/M metagenome (GOLD analysis project Ga0307373, IMG submission 202534) | Soil microbial communities from Risofladan, Vaasa, Finland - OX-2 | ecosystem: Environmental > Terrestrial > Soil > Coastal area > Acid sulfate soil | place: Finland: Risofladan, Vaasa | collected... | reverse complement strand
TGCCGTCGGGCCACTCGATCCGGTACGCCCACGCGCCGGTTCCCGGGTTTCCCGAACACGCTCCGTCGGTGTATGCGATCACCGTGGCGGTCACGGCGCGAGGATCCGATCGCAGTTCGCGCACTGCGTGAGCCCCGCCCCGGTGCGCACCGCCCGGCGCTCCTCGTTCGACACGGGCATGTGGCAGCCCGCGCAGAAGTCACCCGCAAGCCCGGTGACAGCTGGGCGGCGATGGGCGGCGATTCGAGCGTAGAGCGAGAGATCGCTCGGGTCGATCTCGGCACGCAGCCCGTCACGTTCGACGATCAGGACCTCGCGCTCCGCGGTCAACGATGCGAGACGCGCTCGCAACGGCTCCATCGCATCGCCTCGCTGCGACTCGCGCGCCGCACGCCCCGCCGACAGCTGCTGCAAATGCGCGAGCGACCGATCCACCTGGTCCATCTGCTCGAGAGCATCGTCTTCCGCGGTGGACAATCTCGCGCGCAATGTCTCGAGCTCGCGCTGCATCTCGATGAGCTCGGCGGGGTTGCGCACGGTGCCGCCGTAGAGACGGCGATCCAGCTCACGAATGCGGGTCTGCAGTGAGGCCGCCTCGAGCTCCGCGAGCTTCGCACCCGCGCCCCGCGTTCGGTGCTCCTCGTGAGCGGCAGCCTCGGCAGCACGGAGACGGTCGAGCTCCGGATCACCCCGGATCTGCGCCTCCACCGTGGCGATCTCGGATGTCAGCGTGACGATGCGATCGTCGATCTGCTGGAGGCTGAGCAGCCCCGACGCGCGGCTCATGCGGCGACTTCGTGGGAGACGCGAGCCAGGTCTGCCAGTGCGCGTCGCGCTGCTCCGGAGTCGATCGAGCCGGCGGCGACGGCCAGCCCCTCGAGGAGCGTGGTGACGTGATCGCCCGCGACCAGGACGGCCGCTGCGTTCAAGAGCACGACGTCGCGACGCGCTCCACGCTCGCCGTCGAGGACGGATCTGATCGTCGCGGCATTGGTGGCTGCGTCCCCGCCGCGCACGGCGTCGAACGGCGCCGGCTCGAGGCCCACGTCGCGCGGGTCGAGGATGAAGTCACGGACGCCTTCGGCAGTCACCTCGTGGCATTGCGCCGGACCGGCAACGCCAAGCTCATCGACACCGTCGGGTCCGGAGAATACCAGCGCGTGGACGTGTCCCAGTCGATGCAGCACCTCGGCCATCATCGGCGCGAGCCTCGCGTTCGAAACGCCGAGCGATTGGTGGCGAACCCGAGCGGGGTTGGCGAGCGGCCCGATCACGTTGAACACCGTGCGAATCCCGAGCTCGCGACGAACCGGGCCGACATGGCGCAGCGCCTGATGAAAGTCTGGCGCGTACAGGAAACCGATCCCCGCCTCCTCGACGCAGCGGCGAACGCCGTCCGGGGAGAGCGAGATCACGACACCGAGTGCTTCCAGCACGTCGGCGCTGCCGCACTGCGACGACGCCGCCCGATTGCCGTGCTTGGCCACCGGGCATCCGGCGCCCGCCGCGACCAGCGCTGCGGCGGTCGAGATGTTGAAGGTTCCGGCGCTGTCGCCGCCGGTGCCGCACGTGTCCACCGCCTCGACCGGCAGCGAGACCCGCGTCGCGTGCGCTCGCATCGACTCGACCATGCCCGCCAGCTCATCGACGGTCTCGCCCTTGGTGCGCAGCGCGGCGACCAGCGCTCCCACCTGGGCGGGTGACGCCCGGCCCTCCATCATCATGTCCATGACGGCCCGAGCGGTGGGGACGTCCAGGGAGCGGCCGGCGACAACCGTCTCGAGCGCCTGCCGCATCACCTCCTCGCCCATGGCGGGCGACGGTAGCACCGAGCGTCACGAGGGCGATCCATATACTCGGAAGGTGACCGCCCGCACCCTCGCGCCCTTCGACCCGGACGTGGTGCGCCCGTGGCACCTCGGTGACGGCCGCCGGGGCGCGCTGCTGATCCACGGATTCGCGAGCACCCCGCCCGAGCTGCGCCGCCTCGGCGAGATGCTCGCGGCCAACGGATTCCGCTGCCACGCGCCGGTGCTCCCCGGCCATGCGACGACTCCGCACGACCTCGAGCGCACGCGCTGGCAGGACTGGGCGGGGTGCGTCGCGGCGGCGTTCGACGACCTCGCCGCGACGTGCGATGACGTCGTCGTCGCCGGCCAGTCGATGGGCGGCACGCTGGCCCTCCATCTCGCGGCCCGCGATCTTCGCGTGCGCGCCGTGGCGACGCTCGCTGCACCGATCTGGCTGAGCGGCCCGCTCGCGCCGTTGCTGCCGGTGCTCAAGCGCGTGGTGCGCTGGCACCACGCCGGAGACGACGTCGACCTCTGGCATCCACACGCGGTCGAGGAGCTGTACAGCTATGGCATCCGCCCCACTCGGAGCATCGACGAGCTTCGCCGCCTGTGCGCCGTGGTTCGCAATGAGCTTGCCGAGATCCGGGCCCCGGTGCTGGTCGTCCACGGCGAGCGCGACCGCTCGATCGATCCGCGCTGCGCCCGGGAGATCGGGCGCCGGCTGATCGGCAGCGAGGCGGTCCGGCTGGAGCTGCTCCCTCGGAGTGGCCACGCGATCTCCGTCGACGTCGACCGCGACAGCGTGAACTCCGAGGTCCTGCAATGGTTCGAGCGCTTCGCCCGGACGGCGCCTGCGGCCGCGGCCGCGGGACGCTGAGTCAGCCGGCGTCGCGAGTGGATTCCAGCAGACGCGCGGCCAGCTCCGGGTCGATCACCGGGTTCGCCGGAGGGCCCGCGTCGAGGTCCCGATGATGTTTCGAGGTGTGGCGTTGCGGGGTCTTGACGGTTTCACGCGCGGCGTCACGGATGACTTCGCCGCAGGCGGCGCAGCGAAGCACTGCGGCCGAGGTTCCCCTGCCCGCGTACTCGCGATGCGAGAAGCGCAGCTCGCCGCCGCATTTCGCGCAGCGGCGGCGTGGCCTGGCCTCGAGCGCAGCGTCACCGGGCATCGATTCAAGCGTACGACGTCGACCACGCGCGAAGCCGCGACCCTCGCCGCATGACCGCCGTCGCACCGATCGTTGATCGGCTCCGCCGGGCCGTGACCAACCCGGACGAAGCCGTCCCGGCGGCGCCCGCCGGCCTCCGGCCGGCATCGGTGCTGCTCCTGTGCGACCCGGCGACATCCGGCGTGCCCCTGCTCTTCGTACTCCGCTCGGAGGAGCTGCGCCAGCATCCGGGGCAGATCGCCTTTCCCGGTGGAGGCGCCGAACCGCTGGACGCCGATGTGGTCGAGACGGCTCTTCGTGAGGCGGGCGAAGAGCTCGGGATTCGGCGTGAGAGCGTCGAGGTCCTCGGTCTGCTGTCACCGTTCTCGACCGTCGTTTCGGGTCGCTGGCTCACGCCGGTCGTCGGCCTGCAGCGCGCGCCGATCGAGTTCAGGAGCGACGAGTTCGAGATCGCTGAGTGGTTTCGCATCGACGTCGCGGACCTCATGGTGGCGCCACATGCGGTTCGTGAGATCGAACGCAACGGCATGCGTGGCCGCGTGCACTATTACGAAGCCTCGGGCCGGGTCATCTGGGGTGTCACCGGCGCGATCCTGCACGAGCTCCTCGAACGCCTCGGCCGAACCGATTGATCGTCAGTTCGAGGCAGCGACGATCTTCTGATCCTGCGCGAGCGCGACGGCGCCGGCAAATGTCGGATCGACCGGCGCGGCGGAATCGACGAGGAGGACGACGGCGATGACGTCGCCGTCCTGAAACGCAATGCCGACCTGGCTGTAGCCGGATGGGGTCTTGCCCACGAACTCGTCGGCCTGGCAGCCGAGACTCGCCGGCGACGACGTGCTCGCGACCGTCGCGAACTGCGTCTTCGCGGCGTCGCGCAGCTGCGGGTAGTCGGCTGTCGCCGTCTGCGTCGAGGCCTCGAGCACAACGTCGTCCTCGATGCGATACGTGTTGCCGGTATTGGCGAATCCGCGCTGGTCGGTGTTCGCGGTGTTGTTCATCAGGCCGTCACTGATCTGCGCGAGCGACGGTCCGCCGGACGGAAGATCGGGGGCGCTGAGTGCGATCTGCGTGACCGGTGAATGTGCGGCGCTGACCTGCGGATTTGTGCACGGTGCTTGGGTCGCCGATGCCGCCGGGACCATCGCCGTGCCGCTCGGCGACGCGGTCGCGACTGCGGCCGCGCTGTCGCACCCGGCGGTTGCAGCCGCGACCCCGCAGGCGCCGATCACCAGCGAGGTACGCATGACGTGATTCATTCTCATCACCCCCTCCCGACCACCGTAGCACACGGTTCCCGGATCAGCGGTACCGGGGATGCACCACAAACGGGTTGGCGCGCATCTCCTCATTCACCGTGGTCCGCTGTCCATGACCTGGATAGACGACCGTGTCCGGTGGGAGCGTGTAGATGCGGTGCTCGATCGAAAAGATCAGCGCCGGCCACGATCCACCGGGGAGGTCGCAGCGGCCGACACCGCGATTGAAGAGCGTGTCGCCGGAGAGCAGATCGGGTCCAACGCGGAAGCACACAGAGCCGCGCGTATGCCCCGGCGTGTGCACGACCTCGATGTCGAGGTCGTGCCAGCGAAGCACCTCGCCGTCGCTGAGGTCCTGCTCACAGACAACATCGGGAAGGTCGTCCGGGACACCGGGGAGGTAGTGGACCGCCTCGAGCTGTTCGCGATCATCAGGATGAATTGCGGCCTCGCATTTGAATTCATTCTTGAGAGCCGGGACCCCACTGACATGATCGGGGTGGCCGTGTGTGAGCAGGATGCGATCGCAGCGCAAGCCGCGCTTCTCCAGCAACGCGAGGGTCTGCGGGTACTGCAGTCCAGGATCGACGACGAGCGCCTCGGTGGTGTCGCGGCGGTGCAACACGTAGCAGTTCTGATCGAAGGTCGGATCGACGACGATGGCCAGGTCGAGCAGCTCTCGCAGGGTATCGGTCACCAGAGCAAGGCTACGCCGGACCCGCGTTGATCGGGCCGATGACGTCAGCCGCCGTGATCGGGAGCACGAAGCCCGCGCCCCGCCGTTCGCGCCGGCGCGGTGCATCCGATGCGACCAATGCACGGTCAAGCACCTCGCCCACGTTGTCGACCGGCACGACCTCGATGGCGTCGAGTATCTCCCTGTCGACCTCGTACAGGTCGCGCAGGTTCTTGGCCGGCAGGATGAAGGTCTTCAACCCTGACCGATGCGCGGCGAGCAGCTTGTCCTTGACACCGCCGATGGGAAGCACCTTGCCGCGCAAGGTGACCTCGCCCGTCATCGCAAGGTCGCGTCGCACCCTGCGCGCGGACGCGACCGACACCATCGCGGTCGCCATGGTCACACCCGCCGATGGACCGTCCTTCGGAATTGCGCCGGCGGGAACGTGCACGTGGATGGCATGGGTATCGAAGAAGTCTCGTGGCGCACCGTACTCGACCGCGTGGACCTTCGCCCACGACAGCGCTGCCCGGGCGGACTCCTCCATCACGCTGCCCAGCTGTCCCGTCAGCACGAGGTCCGGCTTGGTCTCGATGGCGAGCGCCTCGACGGTGATGATGTCGCCGCCGACCTCGCTGACCACGACGCCGGTCACCGCGCCGACCTCGTCCTGCTCCTGCGCCTCGCCGTAGTCATGACGCCGGGGGCCGAGCAGGTCGGACAGCTCGTCCGGCGTGATGACCACAGGCGGGGTCACGCCCGCGGCAAGCTTGCGCGGCACCTTGCGCGCAACCTCGGCGATGGTCCGGTCGAGCTGGCGGACACCTGCTTCACGCGTGTAGCCATGCAGCATCGCGACGATGGTCTCGCGCGGGATCTGCAGCTCACCCGCGTCGAGCGAATGCTGGTCCAGCTGTCGCGGGACGAGATGGCGCTCGGCGATCTGCACCTTCTCCTGCTCGGTGTATCCGGTGATGCGGATGATCTCCATCCTGTCGCGCAACGGCGGGCTGATCGTCTCGGCGATGTTCGCCGTGGTGATGAACAGCACCTGCGAGAGGTCGTACGGAACCTCGAGGTAGTGGTCGCTGAATTCCCAGTTCTGCTCCGGGTCGAGCACCTCGAGCAGTGCGGCCGACGGATCGCCGCGGAAGTCCGCGCCAACCTTGTCGATCTCGTCGAGCATGATCACCGCGTTGCGCGTACCCGCCGTGCGCATCGACTGGATGATCCGGCCCGGCAGCGCACCGATGTACGTGCGCCGGTGGCCTCGAATCTCGGCCTCATCGCGAATGCCGCCGAGGCTCATGCGCACGAACTTGCGATCGAGAGCCCTTGCAATGGAGCGGCCGAGCGAGGTCTTGCCGACGCCTGGGGGCCCGACGAAGCAGAGGATCGGGGTCTGGAGGGTCCTGCGCTTGGGAGCAGCCGCATGTGCGGCGGGTCCTGTCGGCGCGGATCCGCCACCCGCATGCTCGGTGGCCGCTTCCACGGCTTCTCCAGCGTCCTGCTCGGCGGCTTCCGCTGCTGCGCGGTCCGCGGTGTCCTTGGCGCGGATGCGTTCGCGGACGGCCAGCCACTCGAGGATTCGGTCCTTCACCTTCGTGAGGCCGTAGTGGTCTTCATCGAGAATTCTTGCGGCCGCCTCGATATCGAGCGTCTCCGCAGGAGGGTCGACCCATGGGAGGTCGAGGAGCCAGTCGACCCAGGTGCGGACCATGCCCATCTCCGGAGATGCGCTCGGGATCTGCTCGAGTCGGTGGACCTCCTTGAGTACGCGCTGCTTGACGTTGTCGGGCATGCCGGCCTTCTCGACGCGTGCGGCAAGATCCTCGTCGTCCTCGCCGGCGCCGTCGAGCTCGGTGAGCTCCTTGCGGATGGCGCGCAGCTGCTCGCGGAGGATGTGCTCGCGCTGCGAGTTGTTGATCGTCTTCTGGACGTCCTCGTGGATCTTGGTCCGCAACTGCGCGACCTCGACCTCGCGCGCGAGCAATGGGATCAGGGTGCGCAGACGCGCGATGGTGTCCGTCTGCTGGAGCAGCGCGACGCGATCGTCGAATCCGAAGTCGGGACAGGTGCTGGCGATGTCGGCGATCAGCTCGGGCTGCGACGCGCGAGCCATGGCAACGGCGGTGTCGGCTCCGACCTGCGCTCCTGCGTTCACGTACTCGGCGAACAGCGAGCGCACCGATCCGAAGAGCGCGTCGACCTCTGTCCCCTCGACGCTGTCAGGTGGAACGGGGGTGACGGTCGCGATCCAGGCGTCGCCCGAGGCGTCAAAGGCATCGATGCGCACACGCTCCTTGCCCTCGACGAGGGCGTGGGCGCCGCCACCCGGCAGCCGGCGGAACGCGCCGACATGCGCGATCACAGCGATCGTGTGCACATCCTCGATGGACGCGTCGTCGCGATCCGCATCACGCTGGATGGCCAGCACGACGCGACCGTCGCCGTTCACCGCTGCCTCGAGGGCGGCAACCGACCGGGGCCGGCCCGCGGCGAGTGGCGCAAGCTGCGAGGGGAAGACGACGTTGTCCCGGAGGGGAACCGCCGGCAGGGTCAGGGAGGCGGGTGCCGGCGGAGCCGGAATGGGGTCGGCGGGCGCCGGCGGCTCGACATCGGGCATTCGAAGAGAATAGCCGGGGCCTCTCGACGTCAAACCTCGAGCGCGAGCCCCGTATCCCAATCGCGACGCCACCCGGCCGCGTAGTAGGCGGCCGCGCCCGGATGCTCGATGCGCAGTGCCGCCTCCCAGTTGCCGCCGAGGCCCGAGGCGCTCCAATTCGCTGATGAGACCAGCACCGAGGCGTCAGCCACCATGCCCTTGGCATGCCCGGAGGTGGAACGTGCGGGGTCCATCCGGCGGACCGCGAACGGCATCGAGCGCAGATGCTCGGCGTCGTCCGGATCCGGGACGGCGCCCAGCAGGAGAGCGCACGCCACACCGCGGGATGACGCGTCGCTCAGCCGATCGAGCAGGCGGCGAACCCTCGGGGCGCCGGGATGCACGTACGGCGCCGTGACCAGCACTCTCCGGCCGGCGGTGGCCACCATCCGCTCGAGCGCATCGCCCACGGCCACTCCTCCGACGACCAGCCCAAGCCTGCGAGAGGCCGTGCAGAGGACCCTCGGCGCCAGCTGGGGCATCGGCATGCCGACGACAGGCGCGACCCGCCGGGGCGCTGCCGCCCACTCCGCCGGTGGCGCCGTCGCAGTGACCCAGTGGGCGGTAAACGCTTCAGCGGCAGCTCGACGCAGCTGCCTCGACCCGGTCGCCGTGACCCACCATTCGCGGGTCCCGGCGAGCGGCACGCCGGCGGGCGGAAGCCGGAGGTGGCGGTCTCGCGGCGCGTCCCGCCAGATCAGGTTTCCGGTCCCGACGGCGACCGTCGCGTCGATGACCAGCAGCTTGCCGTGTGCCGCGTCGGAACCCACTCCGGCGACACGACACTCCGCGCCCGCGGCGGATACCTCCCGGGCGGTCGCCGCGTTGCCGTCGGAGACGTGCGAGTCGAGCACCAGGCGGACGCGGACCCCCCGCTCCGCCGCCCGAACCAGTGCCCACCGGTACGACGGTCCGACCTCGTAGATCGCCGCGTCGATGCTGCTCCGGGCTCCGCGGAGCGACCGCATCAGGAGCGTGCCTGCGGAGTCGGGGCCGAGCGCGCACGTCACCACGGTCATGGCGCGAACGGCGCGATGACGTGAGCGGGCGGCACACAGGAACGCTACGTCGTGGACACGCCCTCGAGACGCACGATGGACGGCACCGGTCCTGGAACTGACGACGACGTGCGGACGGGCCTCATGCGGGCGCGGGCCCGACTCTCGCAGAGAGCTTCTGCAGCTCCTCGTGGTGCCGCTTGACGTTCGCGATGACGTCGTCGAGCACCGTGTCCTGCGCCTTGAGATGCGACTGCAGTTGCAGGCATTCGCTGAGAATTGCCTCGGCGTCCTTGTAGGTCTGCTCGGAACGCTTGTCGGACGCCTTGCCCTGGATGTTCTGCCCCACGATGATGATGGGGAGCAGGACCAACTGGATGAAGGTCTGCGCGATCCAGGCGACGATAACGATTGCCTGACCGCTGGAAATCGCCGACGGCAGGCTGACGAGCGCGATCAACGTGAAGATGTACGCGCACCACATGGTCCCGACGACCGCGGTGATGATCAGCGCAACCTTCCCATTGAGGCCGACGCGCTCGTCGTTGACCTGTACCGGCTTTTCGTTCCTGCGCTGCGCGATGCGCGGATGCGGAATGTGCTGGAACAGCTCTTCCACCCTGGGGATCTGCGCCGGCTGCACGGGCTGGTCGGTCATCGTCGTTCTCCTCGCGGCGGGCGCTCGGAATCGGGCGCCCAATCGCGCTCAATCGTGAACGATGCGAGACGAGTTGCGTGAAGCTCGGCCGGAGCGGTCAGGCTCGATGTCGAAGCATCGCCGGCGGTCGCGAGCGGCGCAGGCTCCACGCCGGTTGTCGCTCGACGAACTCGTACATCGCCGCCGGGCGTCCGGGTCCGCCCTTGGCGACCGTGCCCGTGGCGCGCACCAGGCCGGACTGCTCCAGCTCTCGCCGGAAGTTCGAAGGCTCGTAGGTCACACCGCTGATCGCCTCGAACACGCGCCGCGCCTGAGGCATCGTGAAGAGCTCGGGGAGCAGACCGACCGCGATGTTCGACCACCAGAGCTTGCCCCGCAGGCGCTCGACGGCGTCGACCACGATGCGCGGATGGTCGAACCCCAGCGGCGGAAGCGCATCGACGGGCTCCCAGCGCGCACTCGACTCCTCGGCCCGGAGCACCGCGGCATCGATGAGGGCGAGATAGGCGACGGTGGGGATCCAGCCACGCGGGTCGCGCTGCGGGTCGCCGTAGGTCTCCAGCTGCTCGAGGTACACCGCGCCGACCCCGGTCTTCTCGGTGAGCTTGCGCTGTGCGGTCTCCTCGGGCCGCTCGCTCGGGCTCATGAACCCGCCCGGGAGCACCCAGGTCCCCGCAAACGGCGCCTCGACACGCTGAACCAGGAGCACGTGGAGGCGCCCCGACAACGGCGCGAGCACGACCGGGACCGCGTAGAGGCCGGCCGGAGCGGGAAAGCCCGATGAGTTGACGGCGGTCATGCCGCCGGATTTGCCGGGGGCTGCACCTGGTGGCATCGCGATTGATTGTGGCGACGCGCTAGGCTGCACGTCGATGGCGAGCGGGAATATCACCACGGCGGAAGGCTTCCGCGCCGCGCACGCCGAGATCTTCTCGGACGTCGGCACGCTTGCCGAGTCGCTCGACGATGAGCGCGCGATGCTGCCGACGGGGTGCCCCGGGTGGACGGTGCGGGACCACGTCGCCCACATCGCCGACCTCGAGAGCATCCTCATCGGGCGTCCACGCGCGGAGCACGTCGTGCCCGAGGGCCTGCCGTACATCCGCAACCAACCCGGAGCCTTCATGGAGATCGGGGTCGATGCCCGCCGAGCCGTGCCGATGCCCGACCTGCTCGCCGAATATCGAGACGTCACCACCGGGCGGATGGCGCGCCTCGCCACCCTGGAGGATGCTCAACTCGACCAGATGGGCCGTGGATTCTTCGGTGAGTCCAGGGTCCGATCGCTGCTCGCCATCCGCGTCTTCGATCTCTGGTCTCACGAGCAGGACATGCGTCGCGCGCTTCGCCGGCCGGGCGGGCTCGACGGCGTCCCGGCCGCTCACAGCCGCGAGCGGATGCTCATGAGCGCGGGCAACGCGCTCCAGGAGCGTCTCGGTCCGCCTGCCGGCACGTCGATCGTCTTCGATGTCACCGGTCCCGGCGGCGCGCTGCGCTCCATCACCTTCACCGGAACGCGAGGGCTCGCCGGAGCGGCGATCACGGAGTCGCCGTCGTCACGGCTGCGGCTCGATCTGCCCACCTTGACGGTGCTCACGTGCGGTCGCGCCGACGATCCCGGCGCCCGCTCGCGAGTTGTCATCGAAGGTGACCAGAACCTCGGCAGGCTCGTGCTCGAGGATCTGGCGGTCACCCCGTGAACGGTCGACTGGTCGTCGGGGCCGTCGTGTCCACGCTGCTGCTCGCGGGCTGCGGGTTGCAGCAGGACCTGTCCCAGGTACCGCGCCTCAGCGACGGCCCCACCGGCCCGGCGACTCCGATCTCCGCGCCGACTCTGTCGGGAACGCAGTTCGACTGGTCGTCGACGCGCGGACACGTCGTCGTGCTGGACTTCTGGGGTTCGTGGTGCGGTCCCTGCAACGCCGAGCAGCCGGAGCTCAACACGCTGGCATCCCGCTGGGCGATGACCGGCGTGACCTTCCTCGGGGTGGATGAGAATGAAAGCAGCGCCAACGGGGCCGCCTACGAGCGGAGCTTCAAGGTTCCGTACCCCAGCGTCAACGACGCCAGCGAGGTCATCGCCTCCGAATACAACGTCATCGACCCGCCGACGGTGATCATCATCGACTCGAAGGGCAACGTCGTGGATCGCTTCCTGGGAACCCTCGCGGGCGTGAGCGCCGACCTCAAGCGCCTCACCTGATGGCGCAGATCACCGTCTACGGCGCGCCCTGGTGCCCGGACTGCAAGCGCGCGAAACGATTTCTCGCCGAGCAGCGGGTCGACTACGAGTGGGTCGACATCGACGAGGACGCCACCGCGCTGCAGCACGTCGAGGAGTTGCAGCACGGTGGACGCTCGATCCCGACGATCGTCTTCGACGGCGCGGACGTGCTCATCGAGCCGACCAACGAGGAGCTGGCGCGCAAGCTCGGGCTCACCCTCGAAGCCAAGCGTGGCTGCTACGACCTGGCGATCATCGGCGGCGGCCCGGCGGGACTCGCCGCCGCGATCTACGCGGCACGCGAGGGCATCGATGCGGTCGTGGTCGAACGCAGCGGTCTGGGCGGTCAGGCGGGCGTCACCGAACGCATCGACAACTACCCGGGATTCCCGGAGGGCGTCGGCGGCGCGGATCTCGCCGAGCGGTTCATCGCCCAGGCACGTCGCTACGAGGTGGAACTCCTGAGCGCCGTCAGCGTGGAGCACATCTCCGCCGAGGGCTCGGAGGCCGGGGACATCTGTCTCCGTCTGGCCGGCGGGCAGGAGATCGAGACGCACGCGGCGCTCATCGCGACCGGATCGTCGTATCGACGCCTCGGCATTCCCGGTGAGGACGACCTGATCGGCGCCGGCGTTCACTTCTGCGCCACCTGCGACGGGCCGTTCTACCGCGGCGCCGAGGAACTTCTGGTCATTGGTGGCGGAAACTCTGCGCTCGAGGAAGGGCTGTTTCTGACGAAGTTCGCCGCCCGCGTCCGCGTCGTCCAGCGCGACCCGGAGCTGACCGCCTCCCGCCTCCTCCAGGACAAGGTGAACAACGACCCCCGCTTCGTGGTGCACCGCAACACGGAGGTGGTCGAGCTCACCGGTAAGGGAAGGCTCGAGTCGGTCCGGCTCCGTGACCGCGCCAGCGGCGAGGAGCAGGTCGTCACCCCGCGCGCTGCCTTCGTCTTCATCGGGCTCGACCCGAATACCGCGTTTCTCCGCGGCAGCGTGGACCTCGACGCGCGCGGGTTCGTCGACGACAGGGGCGGCTTCACCACCTCGATGCCCGGCGTCTTCGCGGCAGGAGACGTCCGTCGGGGTTCGACCAAGCAACTCGGGTCGGCAGTCGGGGACGGCATCGCCGCGCTCATCGCGATCCGCGAGTACCTCCAGGAGCAACACGAGGTGGCCCGCCACCCCGAGGACTGACCGCGCTCCCGGCATGAGTGCAGTGCGCTATAGTGCGAAGCGCAATATGGAGATGCGCACCCAACCCAAGGACATGGTGGCGCTGACCACGCTGGGACTGCTCAGCGAGCAGCCCTGCCATCCGTATGAGATACAGCGCCTGCTCAAAGACCGCCACAAGTCGTATGCGGTCGGCAAGACCCGCACCCTGTACCGGGCCATCGAGGAGCTGGAGGCGGCCGGGTACATCGAGCCGCTCGAGACCAGCCGTGAGGGCCGGCGACCGGAGCGCACGGTGTACCGGATCACGGCTGAGGGGAGCGAGGAGCTCGAGAACTGGCTCGCCGATCTCCTTGCGACCCCGGTCGATGAGACGCCGGTGTTCCAGGTCGCGGTCGGCCTCCTCGGGTACATCACCCAGGAGCGCGCCAAGGCGGCCCTTGCGACCCGGGTCGTGAGCCTCCGAGCACGGCTCAGCGCTCTCGACGCAACGCTCAAGATGGCCCAGGACGACCTCGGGCTCCCGCGGCTCGTCCTCCTCGAGCTGGAACACGCGATGGCGCTCGCAGCCGCCGAGATCGATTGGATCCGATCGATCATCGCGGACATGCAGTCGGGCGTCCTCGTCTGGAGCGATGAGTTGATCAGAGCCCAGTTCGAAGCGATGCACGCCGCCGACACGGAGCGTCGCAACCGTCATCGAGAAGACCATCTCGCCAGGATGCTGCACCCGGCACGAGGCGAGCATGCGGCCGGCACGCACAGGAAGGAGACCCCATGATCGAGACCCACGATCTGCGAAAGACATTCAAATCGCGCAAGGGCGCGGTGGAAGCGGTGGCCGGCGTCGACCTCGACGTCAAGCAGGGAGCGATCTTCGGATTCCTCGGCCCCAACGGCGCGGGGAAGACGACCACGCTGCGCATGCTCTCGACGCTGCTGCCGCCGACCAGCGGACAGGCGACGGTCGCCGGCTTCGACCTCCTCCACGACTCCGCAAAGGTGCGGTACCAGATCGGCTACGTGAGCCAGGAAGGCAGCAGTGCGCCCGAGATTCCCGGGCGCACTGAACTGATCATGCAGGGGCGGCTCTACGGCATGACCAAGGCGCGCGCCGGGCAGCGTGCTGCTGAGCTCATCACAGCCCTCGAGCTCGCCGACTGTGCGGACCGGCCGACGAAGACGTACTCCGGCGGGCAGAAGCGCCGACTCGACATCGGTATCGGCCTCATGCACCTCCCCCAGCTCCTGTTCCTCGACGAGCCGACCACCGGGCTCGACCCGCAGAGCAGAGCCCGGATGTGGGACGAGGTGCGCAAGCTGCGCGACAGCGGCACCACGGTCTTCCTGACGACCCATTACCTCGAGGAGGCCGACGCGCTCTGCGATCGCATCGCCATCATCGACCACGGCAAGATCGTCGCCCTGGGAACGCCCGACGAGTTGAAGCGACAGGTCGCGGGCGACGTCGTGGTCGTCGGCACCGATAACGCGAGTGACCGCGTGCTCCAGCTGCTGCGCGGCCAACCGTTCGTACGCGAGGCAACCGCCGGCGACGGCCTCGTGCGCCTCTACGTCGATCGCGGCGAGACCGCGATGCCGCAGATCATCCGCGTGCTCGACGCCGAGGGCATCGTGCTCGCCTCACTGTCCTTGAATCGTCCGAGCCTCGACGACGTGTTCCTGCGTCAGACGGGCCGTTCGCTGCGCGACGCCGCATAGGGGGAATCGACGTGAAATTGCTCAAAGACACCTGGCTGATGTTCCAGCGGTATCTCTTCGTCTTCCTGCGCAATCCGGCCTGGGTGGCGATCGGCGTGCTCCAGCCGGTCCTCTACCTCGTGCTCTTCGCTCCCTTGCTCAAGTCGCTGACCGAGACGCCCGGTTTCCCGTCGGGTGGCGCATACAACGTCTTCGTTCCCGGATTGCTGATCCAGCTGGGACTCTTCGGCGCGAGCGGTGTCGGCTTCGGGCTCATCGCCGAGTTGCGTGCCGGGGTGATCGAGCGCTTCCGAGTGACGCCGGTGAGCCGGTTCGCGCTCCTCCTCGGGCGCGCGCTGCGCGACATTCTCACCCTCGTGGTGCAATCCCTGATCCTGCTCCTGCTCGCGATTCCCTTCGGTCTGCAGCCGACGGTGTCCGGCGTGTTCGTCATGCTCGGACTGGTGGCGCTGATCGGCCTCGGCATGTCATCGCTCGCGTACGCCGCGGCGCTGGCGCTGAAGAGCGAGGACTCGTACGCGCCGCTCATCTTCACCCTCTCGCTCCCCCTGCTCCTGCTCAGCGGCGTGCTCCTTCCGCTTCAGCTCGCGCCGGACTGGCTGCAGCACATCGCCCAGGCGAATCCGCTGTCCTACGCGGTGACGGCCGCACGCGACGTCTTCAACGGGCACGGTGCGGACCCGGACGTGTTCAAGGGGCTCGCCATCATGGCCGCGCTCGCGGTCGTCGGGGTTCTGGTGGGTGCGCGCCGCTTCAGCAGGGCGATCGCCTGAGCACGGTTCTCTCAGAGGACCTGACGCGACGCGGCGACGGCGCACACGCTTGACGGAGTGACCGCACGGGGGCGGTCAACTCGCAAGGGCGGGGGCGTCCTCGAAGCACGAGCGGACCACCGCGCCGAGACCCGGGAGGCTGAAGGGCTTGGTGATCAGATGATTCGCTCCTGCCAGCCGCGCGCGCTCCACGTCCTTGTCCGACGAGAGCGACGTGAAGACGAGCACCGGCATCGACTGGGTGCTCGGTTGCGACCGTATGTGGCGGCATACCTCGATACCGTCGACGCCGGGCATCATGACGTCGAGGATCGCCAGGTCGAAGTGCTCGTTCTCGAGCATCGACAGCGCCTCGGTGCCATCCGAAGCCTCGCTCACCTCAAAACCTTCCATGCTGAGATACAGCCCGACGACGTGCAGCAGGCGCGGTTCGTCGTCAGCGAGAAGGATGCGCTGCTGGGTCAACGGTATCGGCCTCCCGGGCGCGTGGACAGGTGCGTGATCGCAGTATCGAGCGCTGGACCGATCTGATCTCGGCGACCATCGTTCCGTCACCGGGTGGAGACATATGCCGCCGACCCCGGCAGTCGCGGGCGCGACGGTGCTGGATGATGTGTTCATGGCGGTCGCACAGGCGCACGGTGAGCGAAAGGGTCAGAGCTCGAGTGGGTGACCCTGAGGTGCCGCGCCGCGTCACTCCCCGGATGCTCACCGAGCCGCGCCGACCGGCGCGCATCCGGGCGCTGCACGCCGCGCCGTGGCTCGCGGTCGGGACGGTCTGCGTCGGCGCATTCATGGGCCAGCTCGACGCGAGCATCGTGACCACGGCGCTGCCGGTCATGCGCACCAACCTACACGCATCGATCGCGGGTGTCGAATGGGTCGTGCTCGTCTACGTGCTCGTCCTCGCAGGGACGGTCGCGGCAGTCGGCAAAATCGCCGATCGCGTCGGCCGGAAGCTGCTCTACACGTACGGATTCGCCATCTTCGTCGCCGGCTCCGCCGCATGCTCCCTCGCGCCGTCGCTCGGCCTCCTGGTGGTCGGGCGCCTCGTGCAGGCGATCGGCGCGGTGATGCTGCAGGCGAACTCCTACGCACTCATCCGCGACGTGCTGCCGGCTTCCCGGCTCGGTACCGGACTCGGCGTCCAGGGTGCCGCCCAGGCCGTCGGGCTCAGCGTCGGCCCCGCCCTCGGTGGAGCGCTCACCGCTCTCGGAGGCTGGCGTCTCATCTTCCTGGTCAACATCCCGATCGGCCTCGTCGGGCTGGCGCTCGGCTGGTTCTTCCTCCCCAGGAGCACCCACCGCGACCCGGAGAGCCGCATCGACCCCGCCGGGACCCTGTTGCTCGCGGCGATCCCGGCGGCCGCGCTCGCCGCGCTGTCGCTCGCGGCGCAGTCCGGCACGCCCGGGTGGACGGAGCCCGCGCTCATCGCGCTCGCAGCCATCCTCGTCATCGCCGCCGTGGCGCGACAGCGACGCACCCCGGGGTCGGTGGTCGATGCATCCCTGCTCCGGATTCCGACCTTCGTGGCCGGCGTCGTGGCGGCCCTGCTGTCGTATGTCGTCCTCTTCGGCTGCCTGGTGGCCGTCCCGTTCTTCCTCGAGAAGTCGCTCCACGTCGGGCCGGCGGCGGCGGGGCTCGAGCTCAGCGCGCTCCCCGTCTCGCTCGCGGTCGTGGCGCCGTTCGGCGGAGCGATTCGCGACAGGATCGGCCCGCGGGTGCCGGCCGGTGCCGGCATGATCCTGACGGCGGCGGGAATGGCGCTCCTGGCGGCATCGGCGACGCGCGCGGGTCTCACCGTGGTTGGCCTCGCGGTCGCGGGCGCGGGGATGGGACTGTTTGTCGCCGCAAACAACGCGGCGACCATGTTCGCTGCTCCGCGGCAACGCGCTGGGAGCGCCGGAGGGCTCCTGAATATGGCGCGCGGGCTCGGGACGGCACTCGGCGTCGCCCTGACGTCGCTGGTGTTCGCGTCGGGACGGGGTTTCACCTCGGCCGCCGGCCTGCTGCTCGTCGTCGCGATCCTGGCCGCGGTCATCAGCGTGACGTGGTCGGGGTCGGCCGACCGGGTCAGATCACCGGTCTGAGGCGTCGCCTGCCGGAAACCAGTGGACCGGCCGCGTGCCCTCCCGTCGCGCCCGCCCCGCGCTCTCGAGGAGCACCAGGTGAGCGAGCGTCTCGCCCACCGCTGCACGCCGCATGTAGCCGACGATCTGTGACCAGTCCCGTGACCAACGGAGCCGGAGCGTGGTCTCCCAGCAGGTGAGGCCCGGCGCCGCGCTGATCGCCGCGTGGGTCTCGTCGAGCCGGTGGCGGTGATGGTCGAGCAGTTCCTCGACACGCACGTCGAGGCCCCGGAACCGCCATTCGTGAGCGGGGAGCACCTCGTCGATGTCGAGGTCGCGAACGCCCCGCAGGGCCGCGAGAAAGTCCGCGAGCGGATTCACCGGCTGCTGCACGTGCACGGCCACGCTCGGGCTGATCCGGGGCAGCACGTGGTCGCCGCTGAAGAGCAGGCGGCGGGCGCGATCGTGAAAGCAGACATGACCCGGCGAATGCCCGGGCGTGTGCAGGGTGACGACGTCCCACCCTGGCAGCGGCACGGTGGCGCGGTCCTCGAACAGCACATCCGGTTCGGCGGCCGCCACGAACTCCCGAATCCCCATCGACGCGCCGGTCAGCTCGGCGCGGACATGGTCTGGAACGCCCGCGTCGACGAGCAGGGCGTCCATGTTCTCGAGCAGACGGTCCATGCCGAGGCCGTAGCGAGCGGGGATCAGGGCAGCATCCGCCGGATGGAGTCCGACCCATGCGCCGGAGGCCTCCCGCAACCGGCCGGCGAGCCCGTAGTGATCGGGGTGGATGTGCGTGATCAGGATCGCCCGCACCTCGGCGGGCGTGTATCCGGCCACCGCCATCCCGGCCACGAGCGCGGTCCAGGCTTCCTCCGTGCTCCAGCCCGTGTCGATGACCGCTGCTCCGCCCTCCACCTCGAGCAGGTAGACGAGGACGTAGCGCAGCGGGTTGTTCGGCAGTGGCACCGGGATCGACCAGAGCCCGGGCCGCACCCGTTCCACGTCCGGCAGCCCAACCGATTCCCAGGAACGCCGCTGCGCCATCCCGGTGACCTCGATGACGCCCATGGACCGCCCTCAGCTGCCGGCGTTGATGGGATTCGCCACCAGGTGCTCGAGGAAGAGGTCCGCGACGTCCGTCCAGTGTTCGTCGGGAATCCAGTGCGATCCGCCGTCGAGCTCGAGCAGGTGATAGTCGCCGGTGCAGTGCTGCGCTGTGCGCTCGGTCGCCTCGCGCGTGAAGACGGGGTCCTGGTTCCCCCACACGTGCAGCACCGGCGCGGCGACCGGGGCGGCACGCCCCCGCTCGGTGCCGAGCGCCCGGTACCAGTTCAGGGCGCCGGTGGAACCCAGCTTGCGGAGCGCCGTGACGTCGCGGTGAGCGTGCGCCGGGCTGAGACCGGTCGCCGTCAGCAACGACTCGGCGACGATGCCACCGGCGGCGTCGATCAGCGACTCGGGGATCAGGGGCAGGCGGAGGACTGGGATATAGGCCATTCGCACTCGCTGCTGTGGTCCCCGGAGCGCCTGACGCAGCGCCGCGGTATGTGGCGTCGACACCGCGGTGAGCGACGCCACCGCCTCCGGATGGTCGCCGGCGAGCGCCCAGGCAACGGTGCCACCCCAATCGTGTCCGACAAGGTGAAACCGATCCCTCCCGAGCGCGGCGGCAATTGCAAGGACGTCCCCGCAGAGCTCGCTCACCCGGTACGCCTCGACACCGGCAGGAGAGGCGCCCTGCGAGTAGCCGCGCTGGTTGGGGGCGACTGCTCGATATCCGGCATCGGCCAGAGCGTTCAGCGCACCGCGCCAGCACGTCCCGGTCTGCGGAAAACCGTGGAGCAGGAGGACCAGCTCCCCATCGGCGGGACCCGCGGCGAGCGCGTCGAAACGCAACCCCCGTGCCGTGATGATCGTCGGCCGCACCGCCACTCCACGGAGCGTAGCAGCCAGCCCGAGCGGGGCTCCGCCGAGGAGCGGACTTCATGCACCATGCCCGCGATGGACGAAGCGCTGTTCACGCCTCACAAGCGCGGCTACGTGCCGAGCGAGCACGCGCGGGGACCATGGGACCGCGCTGCAATGCACGGCGGACCTCCCGCCGCACTCATGGCCGGCGTGATGGAGGCGCTGCCGACAGACGCGCCGATGGCCGTCGTCAGGACCACGGTCGAGATCTTCCGGCCGGTGCCGCTGCGACCGGTGGAAGTCTCCGCACGCATCGAACGAGAGGGGCGCCGCGTCCAGCTGCTCACCGCGTCACTGACCGACGGCAACACCGAACTCTGCCGCGCGACGGCGTGGCGCATGCGCATCGCCGACCTCGAGCTCGGGGGGCAGCCGACGCTCGAGGTGCCGTTCCCGGGACCGTCGCTCTCCGCCGCCCACGTGCCCGAGATCGACGACCCCGCCTTCCACCGCACCGGGGTCGAGATGCGCTACGCCCGCGGCTCGTTCATCGAGCCGGGGCCAGCAACCGTCTGGATGCGTCTTGCGATTCCGCTGATTGCGGGGAGGACGCCCACACCACTGCAGCGGGTGGTCGCCGCGGCCGATTTCGGCAACGGGGTCGGGTCCGCACTGCCCTGGGGACGGTTCCTGTTCATCAACACCGATCTCACCGTGTACCTCTCGCGTGCCGCTGAGGGTGAGTGGATCTGCCTCGATGCGAGCACAGATGTCGATCCGCGAGGAACGGGGGTGGCGTACAGCAGGCTCTACGATGAAAGAGGCCCTGTCGGGCATTCTCTACAGTCGCTGTTCATCGATCGACGATAGACGGCGTGTCGGCTCGGTCGCGGAAGGGCATCGACGACACCGAACCGCGCTCCGGCAAGCGTCGCTCCCAACCCCCGCCTTGTTGAGGGCACGCCCGAGGCGCAATCGCCTTGGAAGGCTTGAGCGTGCCTTCTCAGGCGCCGAGGAGACTCTGCAGGCGGGGGTCGTCGCGAATGGGCTCGATGTCGGCGTCCTCGAGCGCAAAGGTGCGGAGGTCGGGACGCGACCGCATGGCCGACCTCAGCAACGGCAGTGCTTCTTCCACACGCCCGTTGCGCGCGTAGAAACATGCGAAGTTGTAGTCGGCGACGGGTTGATTCTCGGGGAACAGCTCGGAGTCGAGCGCATAGCTCCATCTCGCGGCCTCCTCCGCGCCTGCAGGATCGCCGTGCTCGACCGCCCAGTACGAGAGGTGCTGCGCAACATGGCCATGACCGTTGCCGGGCACGACACGCCACACCGGGCCGCCGTCGTTGGGGCGCTCTCGCAGCAGGTCCGCCTCAGAGCAAGCACGAACAGCGCCGACCAGCGCCGTGTAGCTCGCCTCGGCCGCGGCGCGAACGGCGGCCGCGGCGTCGCCGCGATGGGCTTCGTGGATCTCCGCATTGCGCGCGTCGACATCGGTGTCGTTGGCCGGCCCCTCGAACGGCGTGCCGGTGCGAGCGGCATCGAGCGCACGGACCCCGTGCTCGCGCCACGCGTTGAGATGCGCGACGTTGTCTTTCGCGGTCCACGATCCTGCATCGAGCGGCGGATCGTCGTCGCATAACGCGAGCAGCATGGCCTCCCTCGCGCGCGCTGCCTCCAACGATCGCACGAGGCGATCCGTCAGCGAATCGCCGGTCATGCCGGCAGCATAACCGTGCCGGGTGGCGCGACGGTCCACGGATCCGCCATCTCGACAAAGCGACACAGGGCGTTGACCAGTCGCATCTGCTCCGGCGTGCGGCAGCGTGCGCGGAGCAGCTCCGGCGAGCAGATCAGCACCGAGAGTCCGCGTGCTCGCGACACGGCAACGTTGAGACGGTTGAGACTGAAGAGGAACTCCAGGTTTCGGGGCAGGTCCTCAACGCTCGAGGTGGCCATCGAGAAGATGCTGACCGCTGCCTCCTGTCCCTGAAAACGATCGACGGTCCCGACCCTTGCGCCCCGTGGGAGCGCTTCGATCAGGCAGGCGACGTGGGCGTTGTACGGCGCGACCACGACAATGTCGTCGAGCGACATCGGCCGGTCCCGACCCGAGCCGTCTCGCCACCGCGCGCTTGTCAGTTGCTCGATGACTTCGCGCACCCGCCGCGCCTCGGCATCGGAGCGCACCCGGTCGCCCTGGTGTGCGACAAGGGACCGTCGCAAGCCGGTGATCGGGGATCCATGCATCAGGACGGCCTGAGTTGCACATCGCGGTTCCGAACTCAACCGCCCCTCGTAGAAGGCCCGCGACACGAAGTCACTCACGTCCGGATGCATCCGCCAGGTGAGGTCGAGCAGCACGCCGCGGTCGGGAGACACGGTCACATCACCGCCGAGCAGATGATCGAGCGCCGAGACACCGACGCCGGGCGGATGGCTCCCCTGGAGCGGTTGCGAAAGCTGCCTCGGATCGCCGACGAGAACGAGGTTGCGAGCGGAGCGCGAAACCGCGAGCGCGTCGGCAAGAGCCATCTGGCCGGCCTCGTCGACGATCAGGGTGTCGAACCGCGCTTCGAACTCGGGGCGGGAGAAGAGCCAGGACGTCCCGCCGACGACGTCGACGTCAGCGTCCGCAACGGCCGCCTCCACCGTCTCGTTGTCACGCGCGATCTGGATCGCCGCCGTGCCGGTTCCGTCGGACCTCCGGTGCTGCATTCGAACCGACATGCCGAGCGAGGGAGCCAGCTCCTCGATCTTTGCCAGAAGCGTGCGAATGGCGTTGTGCGTGACCGCGGTGACGCCGATCGGGGTGCGCCCCTTCTCGATGAGTCCGAGCGCTGCGAGAGCGGCCACATGCGTCTTGCCGGCTCCAGGCGGACCCTGCACCGGGAGGCATCCGCCCTGCAGGTCGAGGATCAGGCGTATCGCCGCGTCGGAGGCGGACTCGCCTGGTCCGCGCAGCCCGCGGCCGGAGCTGCTCTCGCGCAGGCGCGGTGGCATCCGCATCAGCAGATCGCGCCCGGCTCGATCGGGCCCGGGAGCATCCGGGCCGTTGGCGGCAATCCACCGCCCGAGCTCCAGGAGTGACCCCTCCTGGACATCGGTGGGGATGGGCGTCGACGGGACCAGGAAGCGAGCGATGCCGCGCCCGGCCTGACGGGCGGTCCTCGAGAGTGTGATGACACCGCGCACCGGATCGAGCTCGGTGACCTCACCGGCGACCGGTGCCCGGCGTTCGTCGGACTCAGGATCGAGCGGGCTGTCGCCGACGCCGATGCGGTGTTCCTGCGGCTCGAACCGATACCGCTCGATGATGCGGCGGCCCTCATCGTGCGAGCCGATCATCTCCAGGGGTCCGAGCGCATACGTGTCGCGCGCGAGCTCTTCCGGACTCATCGCCAGCTGGTCGAAATGGCGCCACCAGCTCACCTTGTTCTCGCGCCGGTGATAGGACAGCAGCGGTGCGAGCAACCAGCTGGCGCGCTCCTCCCCGGTGTGCGGCTCCGGATCCAGCGGGACGTCTTCGACCAGGGCGGCCGCGACCTCCTGCGTCGCGAGGATCTTCGCATGCAGCGCCTCGCCGACATCGCGTTCGACGAACGGCGGCCGCTCGATGGGAGCGCCACGAAGCTGCGTCTCCTCGGCCCGGCGCGCCTCGAGCCAGCTTCGCAACTGCTGCGTTGAGACGCAGTCGCGCTCGTTGTACATCGCGATCTCCTCGAGCAACCCCGCGTCGCCCTCGCCACCGCCGTCCCGGGTGGTCAGCCACCGCTCGTACATGACCATGCTTCCGGCCGCATCCGCGATCGACTCCTCGCGTACCGGCATGTACAACCGCTCGACCTTCTTCAACGAATACGAGTCGGTGGACAGCCGAATTCCCTGCCGCACCACGCGATAGAGGTCGACGAGCACCTCGTTTCGAAGGATCCGATCCACCTCCTCCTCTCGCGTGCCGTGGCGGCTCATGAGCCGCCGCAATGCCGTCTTCTCATACGCGGCGTAGTGATAGATGTGCATGTCGGGATGGCGCTCGAGCTGCGCGATCGCGAAATCGACGAAGCCCTCGAAGGCTCGTCGCTCGCCGGCGTCGTCGTGTCCCCACCACGCGCGATACGCGCCGTGCGTGTCGACGGCGCCGAAGAGATACTCGAGAGGCTCGTCACGCGCGAGGCCGTCGCCCTCCATGTCGAAGAAGACATCTCCGGGTGACGGAGCCGGCAGCGCGCACAATCCGTGCCCGACCTCCCAGGCGTCGAGCAACTCGTGTCGCGGCGTTCCGTCCGGGTGAGGGCCAAGGTACTGCAGGGCGGCCTGGGCACGCAGCTCCCGGAACGTCGCCGGGCTCATCCGCGCGGGTGGCTCAGCCTCGGCGGGTGCCTGAGCGAGCTCGCTCAGCGTCGCGATGCCCGCTGTCTTCAACGCGAGCACCTGGCCGGAACGCATGCGCGCGACCTGGGACAGGTGGTCATCCCGCTTTCGCTGCGCCGCGCAGCGGGCTGCGAATCCACACACGTTGCAGTGCTCGACCGGGTCTGGGTAGGTGCCGCCCAGGTCGGCGACCATCGCCGACTCGAAGTCGAGCTTCACGCTCGCGTTGTACGCGGAGAACTCGTCGACGCGATACGAGTGCTGGACGCCGTCGCCGAGGATGACATGCATCAACGCGGGTGGCGTCCCCTGCAGCCGCTCGAGGTGCGCCGAGTACTCGCAGAGCTGGAGAAGCGCCTCCGAGCGGACCCGTCGCGCGAGCTTGGCGTCTGCCGCCTCGTACGCCCACGGCCAGGATGCGCTCGGCGTCTCGACGCGAAGCAGGAAGTCCGCACGACCCATCCAGCGGCCGTCGAAGAACGTTGGTTGATAGATGGCGTCGTACCCATCGGCCATCGCGGCGACGGTCTCGGTCTCGAGGGCGCGGAGCTCCTCCGCGGAGCTCGCGTACCGATCGCGCTCGTCCTCGAATGCCCTGACGCTCAAGCCTCTCGCCCGCAGCGTCTCGAGATGGCTCCGCTCGTGCCCGGCGCCGAGGGTCGCAAGCACCTCGCTGAGCGCTGTGCGATCGGCCGGCATGACCTCGCCGCCGGCTACCCGGCGTTTCAGCGTGACGAGGTGCCCGCAGGCGAGGTAGTCGCACAGGTCGGTGGCGGTGTAGACGGGACAGCCGTCCTCGAGGTAGCGCATCAGCCGACCATCCTGGCGCGCCGTCGGCCGCGTTCGCGCGGCAGTGGCAGGGTGAGCTGCCGGCTCGCATGGCGTACCAACGCCACCGCTCGGTCCTCGGGCGCGCCGGCGATGCCGGCACGCCGCGCCGAGCCGGTGACGAAGAGTTCGGCGCGCGCTGCGAGCAGCGCCTCCGCGCGCCGGAGGTAGGCACCCTCGGCGGGCACGGCGTCAATGGAACCCCGTATCTCCGTGTCCATGCCCCGACGATGCGCGGCGCCGACGACAGGTGGCTGTCGCGTAGTGTCTCTGCGTGCCCGACGAGATCGAGATCCGCCCCATAACGGCGTCCGAGCATGCCGCTGCGGGCGAGGCGACGGCGCGCGCGTTCCGCGAGTTCAGCACGCCCGGCTCGCCCGGCTGGGACTCGTATCTGGCCAGAATCGCGGATGTCGGAATCCGAGCCGAGCGGGCGGTCGTGCTGGTGGCCGTGGAGCGAGGTGTCGTCGCTGGATCGGTCACTCTCGAGCTCGATTCGCGCATCAGTCCCGGGCCAAGCGAGCCTCTCGCGCCCCACGAGGCGCACGTCCGAATGCTCGGGGTGGCCCCCGAGCATCGTGGCCGGGGAATCGCGCGCCGCCTCATGCTCGCGTGCATCGAGACGGCACGCCTCCACGGAAAGCGCGTCCTGACGCTGGATACCGACGCAGTCATGACGTCCGCGCAGCAACTCTACGTCGGGCTCGGATTCGAACCGACCGGTCCGATCGTCAGGCCGGACGGGCTCGAACTTCTCGGCTACACGCTCGACATCGACGCGGAGTCGCGGACGAAACGCTAGGCTCCCCTCGTGCCAGGCGTCTACGAGAAGGGAGAGAAGGAGCTGCGAGTCATCAAGCTCTTCGCGCGTCTCTGCGAAACGGAGGTCGGCCTCACGACGCGGCAGCTCGCCGACGAGCTCGAGGTGAACGCTCGGACCGTCCAGCGATATGTGGCGACGCTGCGCGACAACGCCGGCATCGATATCGAGGAGACCGGCGGTCGCTGGCGCATCGGCAAGGGGAGCCTGCTGCCGCCACTGCAGCTGGACCACTACCAGGCCACCCTCCTGCTCGTCGCCGTGCGCCTCCTCCAGCAGGTTCGCCCCGAGCAGGATCCGGCGCTGGTCGGCGCCCTCGCCCACCTGTCCCGCGCGCTGAGCGTGCCGGTCGTGAGCGAGTATCTGCGCCGGACCCTCGTGGCCGCCGAACGGCAGCCGGCGGACGGCGAGCGGCTCAAGGTCGAACGCACGGTGATCGACGGCTTCGTCACGCATCGAGAGATCGAGGTTCGCTACGTCGACGCCAAGGGCAGGGAAACGCGTCGCGACCTCCATCCCTACTTCATCCAGCCGACCGCCGAGGGACGGCACATCTATGTCTTCGCGCGAGATTCCGTGTCGCGCGAGGTGCGCTCGTTCCGGCTCGACCGGATCCGATCGGCCCGCCTGCTGCCGGCGACGTTCGTGGTTCCCGACGACTTCGATATCGACACGGTGCTCGGCGCCTCGTGGGCGATCTGGCAGGGCCCCGGTGGGGATCGGGTGGTCCTGCGCTTCTCACCCGAAGCCCGTCAGTGGGTCGACGAGAGCCCGTGGCCGGCGCACGCGCAGCGGACGGATCTGCCCGGCGGCGGGATCGAGGTGCGGCTCGAAGTTGCCGGCGAGGTCGAGATGCGACCGTGGTTGATGCGCTGGGGAGCCCACGTCGAGGTGCTCGCGCCGGCCTCACTCCGGCGCCACATCGCCGAGGCCCACGCGGGTGCCGCCGCACTGTATGCGTCGAGTCCGGCGAAACAGGGTAAAACCTGAGCACCATGGACGAGAAGGTCACCCTCACCGACGATGAGTGGCGTCAGCGCCTGACGCCTGAGCAGTACGCCGTGCTCCGCAAGGCGAGCACGGAGCGCGCGTTCACCGGGCAGTACGTGCACGTGGACGACAGGGGCGTCTACAGGTGCGCCGGGTGCGGCGCCGAGCTGTTCAGCTCCGACACGAAGTTCAACTCCGGTACCGGCTGGCCGAGCTTCTACGCTCCGCTCAACGACGGGGCGGTCGAGGAGCATCGGGACTGGAGCATGCTCATCCCGCGCACGGAGATTCGCTGCGCCAGGTGCGGCGGCCATCTCGGCCACGTCTTCCCCGACGGGCCGGAGCCGACCGGCCAGCGCTACTGCATGAACTCCTGCGCGCTCAAGCTGGACAAGTCGGCGGGCTGATGCCGCTCGAGCCCTCGCCTCGGGCTCGTGCGGTCCTCGAGCAGACCTTCGGATTCACGCAGTTCCGGCCCGGCCAGGCCGATGTTGTGGCCGCGTCAGAGGCTCGCGCCGACGTGCTCTTCGTGGCACCGACCGGCTCGGGGAAGAGCATCGCCTACTGGGTTCCGGGAATCGCCGGCGGCGGTCTCACCATCGTGGTCTCGCCCCTGATCGCGCTGATGGTCGACCAGGTCGCGCGCCTCAACGCGCTGGGCGTGCCGGCCGAGTGCGTGCACAGCCAGGTGAGCGCCGCGACCCGCTCGGAGTCGTTGCGGTCAGCCGCAAACGGCGCGCTTCGCTTTCTCTACCTCGCCCCGGAGCGCCTCGGCGCGCCCGGGTTTCTCGACAACCTCGGAAGGCTGTCCGTCGATCGCTTCGTCGTCGATGAGGCACACTGTATCTCGAGCTGGGGGCACGACTTCCGGCCCGACTACCGGCGCCTCGCCGACGCCATCGCGGCGTGCGGCCGCCCGCCGGTCGGCGCCTTCACGGCGACCGCAACCCCGCGCGTCCGCGAGGACATCGCGGCGAGCCTCGGCCTGCGGTCGACGGTGGAGCGGGTCACCGGATTCGTGCGTGACAACCTGACGATGTCGGTCGTCCGCTGCCGGGGATCGGCAGACAAGCGCAACGCGTTGCTGGATCTCGTCAAGCCGGGTGGGGGCCGGGCGCTCGTGTACTGCGGGAGCCGGCGGACGACCGACGAGATCACGGAGCTGCTCGCGGGTGCGGGTATCGCGGTCGCCTCCTACCACGGCGCGGTCGACGGGGAGACGCGACAGAACGTGCACGAGGAGTTCGCCGCGGGCCGGCTGCAAGCGATCGTCGCCACCTCGGCGTTCGGGATGGGCGTGGATTTCCCGGACATCCGCCGGGTCATCCATCACGACTTCCCCGGGAGCCTCGAGGAGTACTACCAGCAGGCCGGTCGCGCAGGACGGGACGGCGAACCATCCGAGTGCATCCTGCTGTACAGCCCCGCCGACCGCCAGTTGCAGGAGTTCTTCATCGAGCAGGCCCACCCCGAGCGCGACGTCGTCCGAGCCGTGTACCGCGAGCTCCTTCGTGAGGGAAGCGATGGGATCGACGATTGGCAGGCTCGGGGCGTCGCCGTCAATGGGGCGCGAGCCGCGCTCGACCTGCTCCGCCGTGCGGAGGTGATCCAGCCAGACGGCGGTATTCGACGCCTGACTGGGGCGCCCGTCGACTTCGAGGAGCAGGCGCTGCTCAAGGCCAACGCCTACGCGCGGGTGAACCAGGTCATGGAGTACGCCGGCTCGCGCAGCTGCCGGCATGCGCGCATCGCCGACTACTTCGGCGAGCAGGGCGTCGCGCGAACCTGCATGGCCTGCGACAACTGCCTCGAGAGCAACCGCGCACCGTACGCGCCGGTCGATCCAGCCGACGTCATCGCGGCGCTCGCGTGCGTGGCGCGCTTCGACAACCACCTGGGCGGCGTTCGCATCGCGTCGATCCTGCGCGGCTCGTCGGACGCGTGGACGGCATCGAGATCGTGGGTCACCGAGCTGCAGTGGTTCGGGGCGCTCCGCGGCTGGGAGCTCGAGCGCGTCCGCGAGCTGCTGGAACGGCTCGTCGAGCTGGGCTGCGTCAGCCGTGGCCACGGCGAGAAACCCACCCTGGGGATCACGCCACGAGGCACGGCGGTGCTTCGTCGCGAGGAAGCGCTCGACGTTGACGTGCGCGCGACGCCCTCCGTGCGGGGCGGTGGTGCCCGCAAGCGGCCGGCCGGGCGAGCGCCGGCGCTCGAGATGACGCCGGATGTTGCGGCACGATTCGAGGCGTTGAGGAGGTGGCGGCTCGAGGTCGCTCGGCGCAGCGAGGTACCCCCGTACGTTGTCTTCCATGACCGGACGCTCGCCGAGATCGCGCAGCGCAGCCCCGCGTCCGCAGATGCCCTCGGAACCATCCCGGGCGTGGGACCCGCCAAGCTCGAGCGCTACGGCGCGTCCGTCCTGGCCGCCATCCGGAACCGCGGTCCGCTCTAGACGGGGATGTTGCAGGTGGCGGCGATGCCGCGTCGCGAGAAGTACTTCTGGTGGTACTCCTCCGCATCCCAGAACCGTGTCGC
>Ga0307373_10003219_pt1 | contig 28645 bp, 22 predicted proteins | sample OX2MG_FD_202534 | JGI IMG/M metagenome (GOLD analysis project Ga0307373, IMG submission 202534) | Soil microbial communities from Risofladan, Vaasa, Finland - OX-2 | ecosystem: Environmental > Terrestrial > Soil > Coastal area > Acid sulfate soil | place: Finland: Risofladan, Vaasa | collected... | reverse complement strand
GGCGATCCGGGCCCGCCCGATTTGCGCCATCACATCTCCGCCCGGAGCGGGATTGACGGAACTCTCGGCCCCCGGTGGCGCGGCTTCGGCCGCAACCTGCAATGGGCCCTCGGCGGCCTCTGGGTCCCGCAGGTCAATTGGATCATTCGCTTCGGCGAAAGCCAGGTCCTGCAACACCGCACTCCGTTGGCCCCGGTCCAATCCACCAACCCCGATATGCCACACCGCGAATGCAGCCGCGTCCATCTCCCGCCCTTCGCCTCCGCTGACCGGCACTGTCACCCCGCGCAACAGTCAACGCGATAAGAGCGAAAATAAATCCCGACACTCTCGATGACCGTGAGAGGGACGTGCCTGAGCGCGCCCCTGCGGCGGCTCAGGTCACTCCTTCAGGGTGTAAAAAAAACTGACAACCTCACCGTGCGCTCCGGAGCAAGGCAACCGAAGCGCGGCCGATGGCTATTTCCAGCCGGTTATTGCCTGCGCCAGCGCCGCGCCGCTCCGAGAGCGATCAGACCTGCGCCCAGCATCAACGCCGACGCCGGCTCCGGTACGCGACTTGGCGTCGCGCTGTCCGATGTGGTCGTCTGGTAATTATAAGCCACGTCAAGAGTGAACGTCAGGGTTGGGGTCACATTGACGAGTATTCCAGGCGGCGAAGCAGCCGAAGTAAGAGAATCCAGCATAATCAACGTCGTCGCCGGCCCGACACTCTCCCAGTCAACAGATGGATCGTAGCTCATCGGCGAACCGGTTGAACCGGCGTCTATGAGGAGGGACGCTGGGGTTAGCCCCACGGCCAAATCCTTATTTCCGCTCAAGGTCAGCAATGGCATTCCATCCAGCGCGGCTGGGCCGCCGGTAACGGTCAAGCTTGTGGCGGCGGTGACGGTCGCGGTGGTCGACGCGCTGCTTGCGCTTGCGGACCCTTTGAAGGAGCCTGTGAGCTGCTCCGTAACAAGCACGGATTGCAGGCTGCCCAGCGTCGTATCGAACTCATTGAGAGCGATCGTGTATCCGGTCCAATTCAGCCCGGCAACCGTGGATGAAAACGACTGGGTCGCGGTGGTGTGGCGATGGATGTGCGGCGTGGCGGCTGCCGGAAGCGGGCTCACGACGAGCGTTGCGACCATCCCTGCGATGGCGGTTGTGCTGAGGAGAATTCGGCGCATCAAAAGGCTCCTGTTTCGGCCAAACGTGGCCTGTGTCTAATTCGGCACGGAGTAACACGCAAGTCTCGTGCCAATATCGAGAGATGGCCCAATTCAAAGGGTTGGCACCCATGCGTTGTCCCGTGAGGGAGAACGATGTAAGAAATTCCGACACATCAGCCACCGCGTGAGATGGTGTCCCGGCCTGCCGCCGATTTCATCCGACACCCGGCCGTGCCCAGACGGGCGGAGCAGTGTTGCCGCGGCTGGCCGTGGCGCTGTCCGGGACGCCGGCCGGCACCGCTTCCGCCGGCGGAAGGCCTTCCTCCAGCCGGGCGATCAGCGGCCCGATATGCGCCGCATAGTGCCGCCAACGACCAACCGAACTGGCAAACAGCGGCTGACGGACCTGCCACAGGCTGGCGGTCATCACCTGCCGCTCGGTGACGTGAAAGTCGAGGCAGGCCGGGTCCCATGGCAGATCGAGAAACTCGATCAACCGGCGGCTCTCGCCCTCGAGATCGGCCACCAGGCTTTCGTAATGGAGATCGACGATCCGCAGCGGCAGCACCGACCGCCAATGGCGGATCAGCCGTTCGATCTCCAGCGCCCGCGACGCGCATTCCTCCAGGTCGTTGGTCCACGGCATGCCCTGGCTGAAACTCTGGAAATGACAGCTCAGGCAGACGTCCCGCAGGTCGCGCCGGCACAGCACGATCCGCGCGCGCGGAAACAGCAGGGCGATCACGCCGAGATACAGGATGTTGTCCGGCATCTTATCGGTGACCCGCGCAACGTCGCCGGCGAGCCCGCGCATGCGGCCGAGATGCGCCGCTGCCTCTTGCCGTACCGTGTCCGGATTCCAGGCCGCATAAGCGAGGCCGGGATTGGCGGCTTCGAGCCGCTTGGCGATTTGACCGATCTCCTGCCGCTCGCCGGCGCCGTACACGTCCGGGTGGCTGGCGGCGATCTGCTCCGTGAGCGTTGTACCCGAGCGCGGCATGCCGACGATGAATACCGGGGATTCCGATGGATCCCCCCAGCCCCGCGTCGCCGCGAAGACCGCCGGGGTAAACCCGGCAATCATCCCATCCACGTAGCCGCGCAATGCAGCGTGATCGAAGTTTTTGCCCTCGGCGACCCGGCTGGCCCGGCGCAGCCGGTTGGCGCTGGCGAAATAAGCGAAGGCCGCATCGTATTCGCCGGCCTGGTCGAGCAATGTACCGAGGGCGTAGCCGGCGGCGGCCCGCTGCGGCGTCGGCGCCGCGGCGGCGTCGGCGATCGCGCGCAGCCGGGTGAGCTCGGCGGCATCGGCAATTCTCACTCCGGCGACGACGATCGCCCGGCGCGCCTCGGCACAGTCCGGATCCAGCTCGAGCACGCGCCGATACGACTCGATCGCCGTGTCAAAGCGGCCGAGCGACGCCAGGGCGCCGCCGAGCAACAACAAGGTGTCGATGCGGTCGGGGGCAAGGGCCAGCGCACGCCGGCAGGCCTCCACCGCGGCCGCCGGGTCCTGGGCGCGCTTCAAGGTGACCGCCTGGCTGGCATGGACGCGCGGGTCGCCCGGCGCGAGAGCGACCGCGCGTTCGTGGCAGCGCAGCGCATCGTCGTAATGCTCGATCTCGGTCAAGGCGACAGCGAAGTCGGTCAGCGTTTCGGCGCGATCGGGCTTCAGCCGATGGGCTTCCTGATACACTTGCGCCGCGGCGAGGAAGTCCTTCAATCGGGTCAGCGCGGCGGCCAGGTTGATCTGGGCGTCGAGCGAACCTGGATCGAGTGCGACGGCGCGGCGGCAGGCCTCGGCGGCGCCGGCATCGTCGTTGAGATCGAGCAACGCCCGGCCAAGCTGGACGTGCGCTTCCGCGAGGTCCGGCACCAGTGCAACGGCGCGGCGCGCGCTGGCCGCGGCGCCTTCCGGGTCGCCGGCGGCGCGCTGGGCACGGGCGAGGTTGGTCAGTGCTTCCGGAAAATTGCGGCGCACGCGAAGCGCCGAGGCGATCATCTGCACCGCCTCCGCTGGCCGGCCGCGTTCCTGGATGATGACACCGAGCAGGTTGAGCGCATCCGGGTCCTTCGGTGCGCGCCGCAAAACGTTGCGGTAGGCCGCCTCGGCATCGTCCAGCCGATTCGCCCGGTGGAATGCCAGGCCGGCCCGGAGGTCTCGGAGCAGATCGGGACGTGGTTTCGCCATGGCGATCAGCATAGCACAGGATGCGTGAATTCGCGCCGGGTCCGCATCGGCTGTGGCCGGCAAGCGGTTTCGCGCGCTGGAGAGCGTTGCGAATTTGATTGACGGCCTTCCAGAGTCTCAGCAGAATGGACTGGCGTGAGAACCGCGGGGAGTGATTCCTGTGGAAGGCGTTGGGGCCTGCGGAGCTTTTCAGGTTGGGGGTTTAAGAACGCGTCATGGCTGCGAGTGCAACATACATCTGGAATAGTGGTACCGGTGGAATCTGGACCGTCGGGTCGAATTGGGCTGGCGGCGTCGCCCCGCCGACCAGCGGATCGGGCGCGAACGGTTCCCTTATCGATCTGAGCACTGCAACCTCGGGGCCGATCACCCTGGGCCAGGCGAGTGTCAATGCCGGCGCGATCAGCATCACGGCGAACGCCACGCTCGACATCGCCAGTGGCCAGACGCTGCAGGCCGCTGCGGCGGCCACGGCGGGTGACTATCTCGCGATGAATGCCGGCACCGTCGATCTGTCCGGCGGCATCCTGAAATATGGCACGATCAACGTCGGCGGCACCGGCGAAATTTTTGGGTACGGAACGCTGACCGACCCGGGGGTCGGCGCGCTCGGCGCGACGCTCACCACCGGCCTTAACGGCCTGATCGTAGCGGATGTGAACGGCGGCGGCGGGAACGGGACGCTTTATGTCGCCGGCAGCGCCAACAGCGCCGTCATTCCGGTGTCGGGCAACTATCAGATCGACACCGGCGCCGTGCTGCAATTTGGCGTCAACACGGAGCTGTTGAGCGCATCCGAACCCGTCATCAATTTCACGAATTCGACAGGCGTTCTGAACGTTGCGAACGCCACGACGCTATGGACGGTTTCCGGAACCGACCTGACGCTGAACGCCAGAATTGAGAATCCGGAAGTCGGGACGACCGTCAACAGCTCGGCTAGCGCCAGCCAGATCGTATTCAACATCGGCGCCGGCGACACGATCTCCCAGACGGCGATCATCGGCGGATCGACTCTGGAGGCGATCGTCAACACAACCACCTATCTTTTTGACACCACTGCGTCGCTGCCGCTCGATCACGTCGATTGGACGAACAGTGGCAGCCTCGCGTCGATTTGGGTTGACACCAACCCCTGCTACGTCGCGGGCACGCGCATCCTGACCGTGCATGGCGAAGTGGCGGTCGAGGATCTCGCCGAGGGCGACATGGTCGTCACACTGTCGGGCGACACCAGGTTGCTGCGGCCGGTGACGTGGATCGGACAGCGGTGGATGAACCTGCGGCAGCACCCGCAGCCCAATCTGGTGGCGCCGGTCCGGGTGCTCCGGCACGCGTTCGGCCAGAGTTTGCCGGCGCGCGACCTGCTGGTATCGCCGGATCACTGCTTGTTCGTGGCCGGCAGGCTGGTCCCCGCCAAGCTGCTGATCAACGACATGACGATCGTGCAGGAGCGCGAAACCGCTGCCGTCCACTACTATCATGTCGAGCTTGACCAGCACGCGGTGATGTTCGCGGAGGGCCTGCCGGCGGAGAGCTACCTGGACACCGGCAACCGGGCGATGTTCGCCAATACTGGCCTCGCCATGGTGCTGCATCCGGAGTTCGCGGTGAATGCCAGCCTCAAATGCTGGGAAACCGATTCCTGTGCTTCTCTGGCCGTCAGCCAGGAGGCGGTGCAGCCGATCTGGCAGGGTCTGGCGGAGCGCGCCGGGTCGCTGGGCTACCAGCACCCGAACCACGCCACGACCGACGATCCGGAGCTGCGCCTGGTGGCGGATGGCCACGTCATCCGGCCGCTGTCCAGCGATGCCAACCGCTACGTTTTCACTCTGCCGGCTGGCGTGTCGTCGGTGCGCCTGGTGTCGCGGGCCAGCGTACCGTCTTACTTCGAGGCCTATCGGGACGATTGGCGCCAGCTTGGCGTCGCGATCCGCCGGATCGTGGTGCGTGACAGTGCCGGCCTGACCGAGATTCCGCCGGATCATCCCGGTCTGACGCAGGGCTGGCACGCGGTGGAGCGCGACGACGCCACGATGTGGCGCTGGATGAATGGCGACGCGGTGCTGCCGATCCGGCCGACGGAAAGTCCGGCGATGGTGGAAGTTCAGGTCGGCATCGCTATGCGGCATATCGTGGAGAATGTCGCGGAAGGCCGCCTGGCGGCCTGACGCGGCGACCCCATGGGTGGCTGAGGGGCGGGCCGGACCATTCCGGTCCGCGGCTGTTGGTTTGCGCCGTCCGGCGTGCCGGCGGATAATTCCAGTTCGTCTGTCGCGCCCGCTGCTCGGCGTTGCCGTCTCCGGTCCCGCCTTCTACCGAGCGGCATTGCCTGAAATTTGGGTCCGGGTCTCGCTGTTGGGTGCGCGCGTGGATGGGCTCCCGCGGGGTGCCTTGATAGGAACAGACGAAACGCAAGCCGCGGGGACGGAAGACGACCGGGCCTCGCCTACCTGATCAGCCCGGTCAGCGGGCTGGACGGGTCCGCCCCCATGCGCCGCGGCATTCGCCCGGCAAGGTGTGCCAGCCGCCCGGCCTTCACCGCCAGCTTCATCGCCCGCGCCATCCGCACCGGGTCCTTCGCGTTGGCGATCGCCGAGTTCAGCAGCACCGCGTCGCAGCCCAGCTCCAGCGCGATGGCCGCGTCCGACGCCGTCCCCACCCCGGCATCCACCAGGAACGGCACCGTCACGTGTTCCATCATCATGCAGATCATGGCCGGGTTCTGGATGCCCAGCCCGGAGCCGATCGGGGCACCCAGAGGCATGATGGCGACGCAGCCCAGCTCCTCCAGCCGCTTCGCCGCCAGCGGGTCGTCGGCGCAATAGACCATCACCTCGAAGCCGTCCTTGATCAGCGCCTCGGCGGCCTCGAAGGTGCCGCGCATGTCGGGGTAGAGCAATGGCGGCGGGCCGAGCACTTCCAGCTTCACCAGGTTCCAGCCGCCGGCCTCGCGCGCCAGGCGCAGCGTGCGCACCGCGTCATTGGCGGTGTGGCAGCCGGCGGTGTTGGGCAGGTAGGTGTATTTCTTGGGGTCCACGTAGTCCTGCAACATCGGCGCCTTGGGGTCCGACAGGTTGACCCGCCGCACCGCCACGGTGACGATCTCGGCGCCGCTGGCCTCGATCGCGGCGGCGGTCTCCTCCAGGTCCTTGTACTTGCCGGTGCCGACGATCAGGCGCGAGCGGAAGCGTCGGCCGGCGACCGTCCAGGTATCCTCAACCGGCAGCGTTCCATCCATTCTTAGCCTCCACCGATAAAATGCACGATTTCCAGCGAATCGCCGCTGGTGAGCCAGGTTTCCGTGTAGCGCGAGCGTGGGACGATGGCTTCGTTGCGTTCCACGGCGACTTTGCGGCCCTCGAGCCCGAGGGTCAGGAGCAGTCCGGACACCGAAACGGGCCCGTCCAGGGCACGGGTTTCGCCGTTCAGCAAGACGGTGATGACGGTCTGCATGAGGCTGAATATGAGCGCGGCGGGGCTAAGGGGCAAGGAAGGCGGGGTCAGGAGCCGCGGATCGAGCGCGGAGGGCAGGACCAAGGTCGCGCGCTTACCGTCGTCCCCGCGAAAGCGGAGACCGGGTGGGTCAGGCGCCTGCGTTACACCGGTTCGTAGTGAAGGACGAGCAACTGGTCGGCGCGCAATGGCACTTGCGCGTAGGTCCTGCCGGCATCGTCGGCAAACTCCACTTCGAAAATATCAGGAGCCAATAGCTCAACGATCGTGCCTACCTGACCACGAACCAGACTTTTCTCCGCCACGTCGTCCGTCAGCGCAACCACGTCGAGAAGCCTGATAGTCTTCGGAGCCGGCGACATGCCACTCTTCCTGCGCACTGAACCGGCAGATCAAAGCACGTAACAGGTTACCAAGCGCAGGATATCCTCCGTCGCGCGGATCATCGACGGGCTGATCAGCGTGGCCGTGGCGCTAGCCGAGGCTCCGCTGTCTCGGGCGAGAAAAAGCGGGACGACAAGAGTGATTGCCATCAACCCCACTTGCTGGGTGGCGGCGAGCAGGACCGCGCTCACCGGCGGCGCGTCGTCGGGACCATACTGGAGTGCGAGCGGCTTTTTGCTCATGCGGCTTCCACTGCGGTGAGTCGGCCTCGGGTGCCTCTTGCCGCGCTTCGCCTGCGGCAGGCGTGTTGATACGTTGTATCGTGCCCTGTGGGCACCCACGGTGACGCCGGCTCGGCATTAGCACAAATCGTTGAGTGGTTCCGCGAGATTGGCGGCGCTGGCGCCATCCGTGCGCGGCGTTTGCTGCCGCCCCGCGGACGCCGAGGTGAGCCTATGCACCGTCCACGGCACCCCCCGGTGCGCCCCCAAGAGCGCCCAGGTGACGCCGCCGCCCGCCTGTGCTACCCGAGCCGGCCATGTCCCAATCCGGTTCGCCCCCGCTGATCGCCGTGCTGAACGGCCCGAACATGAACATGCTCGGGCTGCGCCAGCCGCATCTCTATGGCAGCGCCACGCTGGACGACGTCGAGCAGCTCTGCGCCGAAAGCGCGGAGGCATTGGGCCTGGCGATCGATTTCCGGCAGACCAACAGCGAGGGCGAACTGGTGTCCTGGGTGCAGGAATGCCGCGGCCGAGCCGACGGCATCATCATCAATCCGGCTGGCTACACCACCACATCCATCGCGCTGATGGACGCGCTGCTCGCCAGCGAACTGCCGGTGATCGAGGTGCACGTGACCAACATCCACCGGCGCGAGGAATTCCGCCAGCACTCCTACGTGTCGAAGGTCGCGGTCGGGGTGATTGCCGGGCTGGGCGTGCGCGGCTATGCGCTGGCGCTGCAAGCCATGGCCGAGTTGTTGCAAGCCGACAGCGAAGGCGCCGGCGCATGACCCGCATCCCGTTCGATCCCGATGCGATCCGCATGCTCGCCGCGGTGCTGACCGAGACCGGGCTGTCGGAGATCGAGATCGCCGAAAAGGACAGCCGGATCCGCTTGGTGCGCGCGGTCGGGCCGGCGGTGGCGCCGGTGTCGGCCGTGATCCCGCACGCCCCCGTCGCCGCTCAGACGCAGGCGACGGCCGAAGCGGAACTTGCCGCGCATCCGGGTGCGGTGGCCAGCCCGATGGTCGGGGTTGCGTATCTGCTGCCGGATCCAGGGTCGCCGCCATTCGTTGCCGTTGGTCAGGCCGTTGACGCCGGTCAGACGCTGCTGCTGATCGAGGCGATGAAGACATTCAACCAGATCAAGGCACCGAAGGCCGGGACCGTGGCGCGCGTGCTGGTGGCCAATGGCGCACCCGTCGAGTACGGCGAAGTGCTGATGATTCTGGAATCCTGAGCGCGCCTGCATCTTGTTCCAGAAGATCCTCATCGCCAATCGCGGCGAGATCGCGCTTCGCATCCAGCGCACCTGCCGCGAACTGGGCATCCCGACCGTCGCGGTGCACTCCACCGCCGATGGCGAGGCGATGCATGTCCGGCTGGCGGAGGAGAGCGTGTGCATCGGCCCGCCGCCGGCCAAGGACAGCTACCTCAACATCCCGGCCATCCTGTCGGCCGCCAGCATCACCGGGGCGGACGCGATCCATCCCGGCTACGGATTCCTCGCGGAGAATGCCCGGTTCGCCGAGATGGTGGAGGCGCATGGGCTGACTTTCATCGGCCCCTCGCCGGCACACATCGCCATGATGGGCGACAAGGTCGCGGCCAAGGCGGCGATGGCCTCGCTCGGCGTGCCGCTGGTGCCGGGGTCGGACGGCGTGGTGCACGATCTTGCCACCGTGCGCGCGGTGGCGGACGAGTTGGGCTATCCGGTGCTGGTGAAGGCAGTCGCCGGCGGCGGCGGGCGCGGGATGAAGGTGGCGCCGGATGCGGCGTCGCTGGAAGATGCGTTCCGCATCGCGCGCACCGAAGCCCGCAGTGCGTTCGGCAACGATGCGGTGTACCTGGAGAAGTACCTCGACCGGCCGCGGCATATCGAGCTGCAGGTAATGGCGGACTCGCATGGCGACGTCGTGCATTTCGGCGAGCGCGATTGCAGCCTGCAACGCCGCCACCAGAAACTGCTGGAGGAAGCCGGCTCGCCGGCGATCACCTCCGAAGCGCGCGACGCGCTGGGTGCGACGGCAACCGCGGCGCTGCGCAAGCTCGGCTACCGCAACGCCGGCACGCTGGAGTTCTTGTACCAGGACGGACGCTTCGCATTCATCGAGATGAATACGCGGCTGCAGGTGGAGCACCCGGTGACCGAGATGGTGTGCGGGATCGATCTGGTGCGAGAGCAGATCCGCATCGCCGCCGGTGCTGAACTCGGATACGGCCAGGCGGATATCCGGTTTTCCGGCCACGCGATCGAGTGCCGCATCAATGCGGAAGACCCAGTCAGCTTTACCCCGGCGCCGGGCCGCGTGACGGCGTTTCACGCGCCTGGCGGGTTGGGTGTGCGCATCGATTCGGCATTGTACGCCGGGTATGTCGTGCCGCCATATTACGACAGCTTGGTGGCCAAGCTGATCGTGCATGCACCGACGCGTGTCGATGCGATCAACCGGCTGCGCCGCGCGCTGGAGGAGTTCGCGATCGTCGGCATCCAGACGACGATCCCGCTGCACCAGCGGATCGTCGATGATGCGGCGTTCCAGGCAGGCGACTACACGAACCACTGGCTGGAGCAGTTTGTGGGGCGGTAGGTCTGCCGGTGCTGGTGCCTCGATGCGGGTTGGGGTAGGGTCCGGCCGGCGGAGGAAGACCGATGGCCACGTCTGAGCAGTTGCGGTGGCTCTGGACGGCAGAGAAATTCCTCGCCACGGACCAGCACGAGTTTGGCGACGCCTGGCGCTATGAACTGGTGGATGGCGAGGTTGTCGCACCCGCGGCGCCGAGCCCTGACCATGGTGCTATCTTGTCCGGATTCGCCACGGCCTTGGGCGTTCGGCTGCGTGGCAACCGCGATGGATGCCGCCCGGAAGTCGGCAGTGGCGCCGTGCCGCGGCGGCGGCAACGCAATACGGCGCGGATTCCCGATGCGATGATCCGCTGTGGCGATCACCCAAAGGTTGTGTTCGAGGTGGTGTCGCCATCGGAGATGCGGCAGTGGCGAGCCCGGGACCGGAAACGGCTCGACCTTCAGGTTGTCGAAGGAGTCAGCGAGATCGTCGAGCTGTACCAGGACGAATACGCCCTGCATGTTTATCGCCTGACGCCTGGCGGTTCCTGGGACTTCGAGGCGATCGGCGGCAGGGACGCGACGCTTCACTTCGCGAGCATTGGCGTCGATATCCCGCTGGCGGAAATCTATGCGTTTGCCGTCCCTGAACAGGAGCGGGATGAACCCGCCGATCGGGAGGCCGCGCCGGCGTAGTGCCCTGCGTCGTTGATTCTGCAGGCTGCCCGCTGGATAGATGCCACCGTCGGCACCCGCGCAAGATCGACTCCGGCGCTCGGTTGGGTCGGGGGGGTGCCGTTTGGTCCTCGGGGTTCAGCGTTTCTTAAGATCAAGCATTTAACAGTAGAGTCGAGGAGAGGCGCGGTATCGCTTGCACGACCCGTTTCCCCTCCCCGCTCATCAAACCGGACGTGCGGATTTCCCGCATTCGGCTTTCCGACAGACTTCACGACATACTCACGACATGGCGTCTTTGCGCCGCAGATGTCGCAGCCTCGGCATACCAAGCTCGCTGAACACCGCTTCCATGCTGAACGGCCCGATGCTTCGCGGCGGCATCTTGTGACGCCGGGCCAGGAAGTTCCGCACACGGTCATACAGATGGGCCTCGAGCACACGGTCCGTGACGTAGTGGGTTCCGGGACCGAAGTAGCCGCACCATCCCCGTAACAAACGGTTCAGCGTGCCGCCCACTTCCTTCCATGGCCCCTTGTTGCCCGGTACCAGGATCTCACCCACCGTGTCCTTCAGACGCTGCACACTCTTATCCGACGGGCTGGCCCCGATGAACCACCGGCCTTGCTGCCGGTGGCAATGCGGGCCGAAGCTGTAACCCAGGAAGTCGAACCGGTCCTGCCGTGCATCGCACAGCCGGGTCTTCGTCCGGTTCAGGGTCAGTCCCAAGCGCGTCATCACCCGGTCCGTCCACGCCAGCGCCTCGGCCGCATAGCCCCGGCTGAGAATCAGGCCGCAAGGCGGACTGATGTCCCGGAAGGCGTCTGCCGGACTGACGAAGTCGTCCGCGTAGTTGATGATGTGCGCGTCCCAGGCTTCCCCCTTGCCGCTCCGGCGCCAGTATTTCAGGAAGCGGTTCATGGTGAGGTTCGCGACCAACGGACTGATGACGCCGCCTTGCGGCACGCCCATCTTGCTGGCCTTTCCCCCCCCCGCCATCCGCGTCCCGCCATCTCCAGCGGTCGTTTCGACCGGCGCCTTGAGCCATTGTTTGATCAACCGCAGCATGCTGGCATCGACAATGCGGCGAGCAATCGAACCCATCAGCTCAGGGTGCGGGATGGTATCGATGTACTTGCTCAGATCGGCATCGACCACGTCGGTGTAGCCTTGCCGAAGCAAGGCTACACCTGCTGGATCGCCTGACCCGCGCCACGCTTCGGCCGATAGCCGAACGCGGCCGGGTCCAAGTCCGCTTCAAAGCGAGGTCCGCTTCAAAGATTGGCTCCAGTACCAGTTTCGCCGCGGTCTGCACCACCCGGTCCCGGATCGTCGGGATACCGAGCGGCCGTTCGCCGCCGCCGGGCTTGGGGATCATCACCCGCCGCACCGCCTGGCACCGATACGTCTTTGCGCGTAGCTCCTCGCCCAGCCGGGACAGCCAGTTCTGCAACCCCGCCGTCTCGATCTGTTCGAACGTGACACCGTCCACCCCTGGCGCGCCTTGGTTGGCACGCGCCAGATCATACGCGTGGCTCAGAATGTCCGCCCGCCAGACCTTGTCATACAGCAGGTAGAACCGAAATTCCGGCTCGGTCTTCGCTTTGTCGTAGAGTTTCCTCTGCAAAGTCCGGATTGAGTCTGGTGTTCTCAGGCTCATCGCCAATCACCTCACCTCGTTCGCTTCGAAAACGCACCAGAAGTCAGGGCCCTTCCCTCCACCGGAATTACCCGGCTTCAGCAGTATTACGACCCTGTCCGACTCCCGCACGGACCGATGCTGCTTCGCACCGTTGAGGCCGCTACCCTCGTCGCGCATGGGTCTCCCCCGCTTACGCATCACCTGTCTCGACGTGCTGTGCCCATTACCCCGGCGGACCGGTCCAGGTGCCTCTGTCGGCTGCTTCCCCAAACCGTGCTGCCTTCCCCGAACTCTGGGCGGGTCGGCGTCCATGACTTCCCTTTCGAGGCTTGCCAGGCTTTACACACGTTACGGCCCGTCGATTCGCTCCGCCGCCAGAAGCGGCGTTTGTCGCGGGGCTTCGACCCGGCCGGTTACCCGACCAAACCGCCTGCCAGCTACCGGGCCAACCGACCATTGCCCGGGTGGGACTTCCACCCACGAGGTGATCGCGCCGTTCGGGGCGCACCGGAGCGGCACGGAGGCACGACGGCATGCTGCTTGCGCGCGAATTGACCGAACGAGTCATCGGGCTGGCCATCGAAGTGCACCGGCTGACCGGACCGGGCATGCCGGAATCGGTTTATGAAGGCTGCCTCTGCCATGAGCTGGAGCAAGCCGGAATTCCGGTGTCCTACAAAGGCGTCCAGTTCGACGAAGGCTTTCGCACGGACATTCCCGTGGACCGGCAACTGATCAGTGAAATCAAAGTTGTTGCGAATATCCTGCCGGCGCATGACGCTCAGGTCCTGACCCACCTCCACATGAGCGGCCTGCGCCTCGGCCTGCTGTTCAATTTCCATGCGCGGCTGTTGAAGAACGGCCTGCGGCGATTTGTCGTCTGAACCGCTCCGTGGTTCTTCGCGGTCTCCGTGTTATTAATCTTCCCATAATAGTTGTCTTGCATGCGCTCTCAGGCAGCCTGTTGGCCACGGCTATCTTGCCGGCGACCTCATGGCAATCATTATGGGAAGGTAAATAAATGCTAGCGACAGAACAGCCCGCACGGACCGCACGGCGTCATCGGACATGACCGCTCCACGCCAGCGAGACCGGTTCGCGAGCGTCGCCGTTTGTCGCCGCAAACCGTCCGTGCGGAGCGATCTCCGCATTACCAGCGACACAGGGCACTAGTACCAATCGGCCGAGAGAGTGTCCCCTGACCGCGAGCAGCTCCGCTTCCCGTGCCATGGCGGCGGGGCTGTGGGGCACCGTCAGATCGCTACCCGCACCCCCAGCTCCACGACCCGGTCGGATGGGATGCGGAAGAACTCGGTGGCCGGCACCGCGTTGCGCGCCATGAGCAGAAACAGCCAGAGCCGCCACCAGGGCAGCTTCGGCACCATGGCGGGCACCAGGACCTCGCGGCCGAGGAAATAGCTCGCCTGCATCGGGTCGAACGGAATCCGGCCCTGCAGCTCCTCCAGCGTGCGCGGGATGTTCGGGCTTTCCATGAAGCCGAAGCGCAGGATGACGCGATAGATGCCCGCTGCGAGCTCGGAAATTTCGGCGCGCCGATCCGCCCGCACTTCCGGCACGTCCACGTTCTGCACCGTAACGAACAGCACCTGCTCGTGCAGCACCTTGTTGTGCTTCAGGTTGTGCAGCAGCGAGGTCGGCACGTAGTCCGGCTGGCCGGTCAGGAACACCGCCAGGCCGGGCACCCGAACGGTGCGGGATTGCGGCAAGCGTGCCAGGAACAGCGCCAGCGGCATGCTGTCCTGCTGCCAGCGCGCCAGCAGCAGGTCGCGCCCGCGCTTCCAGGATGTCATCAGCGCGGTCAGGCCGAGCCCCATCGCGAGCGGCACCCAGCCGCCTTCCACCACCTTCAGCGTGTTGGCGGCGAAGAAGGTAAGGTCGATGAGGAAGAATCCGCCGAACACCGCGATCGTCGCAGCGCGCGACCAGTGGAACTGGCGGCGGAACACCACCGTGGCCAACACCGCCGTGCACATGAACGTGCCGGTGACCGCGATGCCGTAGGCCGAGGCCAGGTTGTCGCTGGTCTTGAACGCCAGCACCAGGATCACCACGCCCACCAGCAGGAAGGTGTTCACCTGCGGCACGTAGATCTGGCCTTCTTCCTGGGTGGAGGTATGGCGCACCGTCATGCGCGGCAGCAGTCCGAGCTGCACGCACTGGCGGGTCATTGAGTAGGCGCCGGAGATCACCGCCTGGCTGGCGATCACCGTGGCGAAGGTCGCCAGCACGACCAGCGGCAGGCGCATCCAGTGCGGCGCGAGCAGGAAGAACGGGTTGTTGAGCGCCTCGGGATGGCTGATCAGCAGCGCTCCCTGGCCGAAATAGTTCAGCACCAGGCACGGCAGCACGAAAAACGTCCAGGTCAGCCGGATCGGGGGGGCGCCGAAATGTCCCATGTCGGCGTACAGCGCCTCGGCGCCGGTGACGCACAGCACCACCGCGCCGAGCACGATGAAGGCGAACACCTTGTACTGGATGACCAGAGCGACGGCAAAGCTCGGCGAGATGGCCAGCAGGACGAAGGGATGGCGCGCGATTTCTCCCACGCCCAGCGCGCCGATGACGACGAACCACACGGCCATGACCGGACCGAACACGCGCCCGACGCTGGTGGTGCCGCGGTATTGCACGGCGAACAGCAGCACGATCACCGTCAGGCTGATCGGCAGCACGAAGTCCGCGAGGCTGGGCGCGGAGACTTCCAGCCCTTCGACGGCCGACAATACGGAGATGGCGGGGGTGATGACGCCGTCGCCGAAGAACAGGCACGCCCCGGCGATGCCGACCAGTCCGAGGAAGCCGCGCATGCCGGCGTCAACGCAGACGCGCTGCGCCAGCGCCATCAGCGCCAGGATGCCGCCCTCGCCGCGGTTGTCGGCGCGCATGATCAAGGTCACGTACTTGACCGTGACGATCAGCACGAGCGACCAGAAGATCAGCGACAGGATGCCGAGGATCTCGACGTTGCTGATGGCGATGCCCTTGAAAAGCTCCAGGCTGGCCTTCAGGGCGTAGAGCGGGCTGGTGCCGATATCGCCATAGACGACGCCGAGTACTGCGAGCAGGACAGCGACGCCGGGCACGGGTTTGCGTGCCGGGTCGGCGGCAGCGGCGCCGCTCACCATTCTCGCGGCCGTTGCGGGCTGGTCATCGGACGGGACTCACCAAGAAGCTGCCTGAATTACGCGCGCCAGCCCGACGCCGGGCGGTGGACGCATACGCTGCCGCGGAAGGTGAGACAAGCACCGGCCGGCTCTACCCCTGGGGCCGAACAAACCGACCGTTTGCCGATGCATGGCGATCTCCTGCCGCGTTGCAACGGTGTTGCGAGATGCGGTCGCCATATCCATCTCGCGCCGGTTCTCCCGCGGCGCAGACACACCGCGGCGCAGACAGGTTGCCGCCGCGAACGCCAAGGCGTTAGCATCCGCCGGACATCGAAGGAAGGAAACCGCCATGCGCATCGCCAAGATCGAGGACCTGCACTGCGCCGCCGGCTGGCGCGACTTTTCCTTCCTGAAGATCACCACCGACGAGGGCCTGGTCGGCTGGTCGGAGTTTCTGGAGAATTTCGGCGCCGAGGGTCTCAGCACGGTGATCCAGCGGCTGGGCCAGCGGATCGTCGGCATGGACCCGCGGCCGGTGGAGAAGATCACCGCCTTCATGCACGGCCTGACCCGGCAGACTCCCGGCGGCCTCAACCAGCAGGCGATCGCCGCCATCGAGAACGCGCTGGTCGATATCAAGGCAAAGGCGCTCGGCATCCCGGTTTACGAACTGCTGGGCGGGCCCGTGCGCGACCGGTTGCAGCTTTATTGGTCGCATTGCGGCACTTGGCGCGTCAGCTTCGCCGACCGGATCGAGGCGTGGACCGGGTTCCCGCCGATCCGGTCGCTGGCCGACGTGGAGCGCGTGGGGGCCGAGGTGGCGCGGCGCGGCTTCACGGGCCTGAAGACCAACATCATGCGCTTCGATGCCGAGAAGCCGTATATCCACATGCCCGGCTTCAACGGCTCCGGCTGGCCGGAGCTGAACATCGACGCGCGGCTGGTCGAGGGCCTGGTGGCGCAGATGACCGCGTTCCGCCAGGGTGCGGGGCCGCGTGTCGGGCTGCATCTCGACCTCAATTTCAACTTCAAGACCGAAGGCTATATCACGCTGGCGCAGGCGCTGGAGCCGTTCGACCTGGTGTGGCTGGAGATCGACAGCTACGACCCGGCCGCGCTCGCCACCATCCGGCGCAGCGCGCGCACGCGCATCGCGTCATGCGAATCACTGTATGGCCGCCGGCAGTTCCGGCCGTTTTTCGAGCAACAGTCGGTGGATGTGGCGATCATCGACATTGCGTGGAACGGCATTTTGGAGTCGATGAAGATCGCCGCGATGGCGGACGCTTACGAAATCAACGTGGCGCCGCACAATTTCAACGGCCACATCAGCTCGCTGATGAGCGCGCATTTCTGCGCCGCGGTACCGAATTTCCGGGTGATGGAGATCGATATCGAGGACGTGACGTGGAAGGACGCGCTGGTGAGCGCGGCGCCGGTGATCGAGGACGGGCAGATGCTGATCCCGACAGGGGCGGGCTGGGGGGCGGAGGTGAACGAGGATGTCGTTCGGGCGCATCCGCCGCAGCGCACGGTGAAGTGGCAGAGTTAACAGCAGGATTTTTCCCGTCCGCGGCGGGGGAGAGCCTGCCTCGGACCTGATCCTGGTCCGGTGCGCGGCGGCCGGCGAGGCTGCGACGGGGCGACCCGATCACCCTTATCGCTGCGCGCCTCGACCGGCTTCGCGGGTGACGTGTACGGGCTCAGGCGTGCCTGGTACGCCGCAGTCCGCGCGGCATCAGCAGCGGCAGGATCAGCCCGACCCCCAGGCCCCAGAAGCCGTTGATGAGCAGCGCACGGGCGATTGGCAAGGCGTGCCAGCCAAATGCGATTTGACCGCCCTTGATCGGAACGACGACGAACATCGCGACCAGCGCGGCGATGATGCCGAGGATCACACCGCACACCCAGATCGGCCAGGCGAACCGCGGCAGCAGCAGCCCGAACACCAGCCCATACAGCCCGCCCCAGAAGCACAGGTCGGCGATCAGCGGCACGCCGAACGGGGGGACCGGATTGGCGCTATAGGCCGTGAAGGGCGACAGCCCCAGTGCGTGCAGCGCGGCGACCATGCCTTGATGGAAGGTCAGCACGGATATGGCGGCGGCGATAAAGCCGAGAAATGCACGCGTTGACGCGGACCACATGGCCAAGCCTCCCCGTACGGTGATCCGCCCATGTATGGCGCATCCCGGCGGCGTCAACAACCGTCGATCCAGGCGGCGATTCCGGCGGCGATCCAGGCGGCGAATGCCGAGGTCGAACGCGGGTGAGGCGGGTCCACGCCGGACGGCAACCGGCGGGTTCTTTACCGAATTGCAATTCCGCGGTAGGCAGACGGTAACTGGCGCGAAGCGGGGGAATCATGTCCGGGCACAGCAACGAACATCGGCCGGTGCGAGTCGTGGTGTGGGCGCGCCTGCTGCTGCTTTTACCGTTCGTCGCTATGCTTTGGGTGTCGTCGTACGACAGGGCCGAGCCGATGCTCGCGGGCATCCCGTTCTTCTACTGGTACCAACTCGGCTGGGTGATTCTCGGCGCGGCGATCATCGGCTTCGTCTATCTGGTGGAGCGCTGATCCGATGAACTGGACCGCGCTGACCGTCTTCATCGTGCTGTTCGGCTTCATCGCCTGGCTGGGCTTCATCGCCGCGCACTGGCGCAAGGGCGACCTCAGCAAGCTGCACGAGTGGGGGCTGGGCGGGCGCCGCTTCGGCACCTTCATCACCTGGTTCCTGATCGGCGGCGACCTGTACACCGCCTATACCTTCATCGCGGTTCCCGCGTTGATGTTCGGCGCCGGCGCCATCGGCTTCTTCGCCGTGCCGTACACGGTGATGATCTATCCGCTGCTGTACATCGTGTTTCCGCGCCTGTGGTCGGTGGCGCGCAAGCACGGCTACGTCACCTCGGCGGATTTCGTGCGCGGACGCTTCGGTAACCGCTGGCTGGCGCTGGCCATCGCCTTCTCCGGCATTCTCGCCACCATGCCGTACATCGCGCTGCAGCTCGTCGGCATCCAGGTGGTGATCGGCGCGATGGGCGTGGAGACCAGCGGCTTCGCCGGCGACCTGCCGCTGGTCATCGCCTTCGTCATCCTGGCGGCGTTCACCTACACGTCCGGCCTGCGCGCGCCGGCGATGATCGCGGTGGTGAAGGACCTGCTGATCTACATCACCGTGTTCGCCGCGATCATCGCCGTGCCGATCCATCTCGGCGGCTACGCCAAGGTGTTCTCGTCCATCCCGTCGCCCAAGCTGCTGCTCGCGGTGCCACCGGCCGGCACGTATGGCTCGTTCAGCGCCTATGCGACGCTGGCGCTCGGCTCGGCCTGCGCGTTGTTCCTGTATCCGCACTCGATCACCGGGATCCTCAGCGCATCCAGCGCGCGCGTGGTGCGGCGCAATGCCGCCATGCTGCCGGCCTATTCGCTGATGCTGGGGCTGCTGGCGCTGGTGGGCTTCATGGCGCTCGCCATCGGCGTGCAGTCGATGCCGGAACTCGCCGGAGGCTTCAAGCGCTACCTGAACAACTTTGCCGTGCCGGCGCTGTTCCTGGCGCTGTTCCCGAGCTGGTTCGTCGGCGTGGCGTTCGCCGCCATCGCCATCGGCGCGCTGGTGCCGGCGGCGATCATGTCGATCGCCACCGCCAACACCTTCACCCGCAACATCTACCGCGAGTTCATCAACCCGGCCTGCACCGACGCGCAGGAGAGCCAGGTGGCGAAGATCGTCTCGCTGGTGATCAAGGCCGGGGCGCTGGTGTTCATCTTCGCATTGCCGCTGCAATACGCGATTTGGCTGCAATTGCTCGGCGGGGTGTGGATCATCCAGACGCTGCCTTCGGTCATGCTCGGCCTCTACACGCGCTTCTTCAACGGCTGGGCGCTGCTGCTCGGCTGGATGGCCGGGCTCGGGCTGGGCACCTGGATGGTGGCGAGCAACAATTTCGCGCCGGTGTACCCGCTGCACCTGGCCGGCATCGGCGGCTTCCCGTGCTACGCCGCGCTGGCCTCGCTGGTGGTGAACCTCGCGGTGTCGTTCGTGGTGTCGCTGGTGCTGAACCAGGTGGCGTCGGATCGGCACAAGGACGCGACGGTGGCGGCGGACTACGCGTAGGGAAACTCCGACCGCGGGGCATCGACTGGTCGGGTGTTTCAAGGAGGACGATAGTACCCGGCGCCCGAAAGGCTGACATTCGCACGTGGGAACCGAGTACCATGTCGCGCGGCTGGCCGCCTGACGAGTCAGCCTTTCGGGCCGGGCAGCAGGCTGCGTTGGCGATCGATCCAGGTGCCGCAGCATGGTTGGGGCGTGTCGGCCATGATTCGGTCTCGCCGCAGCATCGGCAGGTATGGCTCGATGGGAATTATACGAACCGCCCGAATGGCTGACTCGTCGGGCGGCCAGCCGCGCGACATGGTACTAGATCGCCGCTAGCGCATGTCAGGCTTTCGGGTGCCTGGCATTACGTGGCCGGGAGAACGCCACGTGTTCTGCAAGAGGCTCATGGGTCAGGATAAACCTCACCGGCCTGCGGCGGGAGCGGAATTCTATTTTGCTATTGTATCTACCGTCACGGCGTTGCCCGCCACCCGCTCGCCGCGACGCTGCGCCGCATCGACGGCAACCCGCAGGTCGCGCAGGTACTTGGCCGCCGTCTCGACATTGCCGGGCCGTGGCCGATCGAACAGCGGTTGCGACGAAGCGACCGCGATGATCATGTCGGTGCCGTAGGGCGGACCGACCTCCCATGCCGGATGGCCCGGTCCGGCAACGCCCAGCCTGACCGCCTCGCCCGCCCGAAACACCCGCGGCGGGTCCGCCGTCATGCCCTGCTTCGGGTCGGCAAGCTGCGGGTAGAGGTGCAGCACCGTGCCGTCATGACCGACATAGTCCACCAACAGGCTGCCGCGGAAATCCGCCATCTCCAGCCGCGGCAGGATTTGCTCGCCGTCATGCAGCCGCGTCTTGCCGCCGGCGAGCGTCAGCCCCAGCCGCGGCCCCACCGCACCGAATGCCGGCACGATCGGATGCAAGGCGCCGAGCGCCGGGCAGAATATCGGATTGACGCTGTCGATCTGCCAGTCCACCGCGCCGGGGATGGTAAGGCCGGCCAGCGCCTGACGCACCGCGTCCGCCGCCGAGGGTCCGGCCAGTCCGGTCAACGTGACGTTGCCGTCGTCGCGCACGCCGCCCTCGATCAACGCGCAATTCTGGTTGGCGGCAAGTTGGGCGATCTGCTGGCGAATGGTGTCCAGCCCGGCACTGGCCAATTGCGGGGCGGCGGCCAGCGGGGTGTTTCCAGTCGCCGACGCGACCGGAGGCGGCCGGGACGGCGCCGGCGCCCCGGCGGTCGCCTGAGGCGGAGCTTGTGGCGCGCCGGAAGCCCGCGCGGGAGCAGAAGCGGCGGGTGCGGGCGTCGCCGACGAGGGCGTGGTACCGGCAGTGCGCGGCGGTGCGGCGCCCGGCGCGCCTGATGATACCGCTGGCGCGGTGTTCTGCGCGACCGGGGCAACCGGAGCCGGCGCGGAGCCGCGCAACAGGAAGAACCACGCGCCGCCGCCAAGCAGCGCGACCACAACCACCACCGCTGCGGCAATCATCGGCAGCGCAGAACGCTTCGGCGCGGCGGCCGGGACGGCCGCCGACGCAGCCACGGGACGCGCGGCCGGGCGGCGCGGGGCGGCGGCGACCATCGTCGCCTCCGAGTCGGCATCATCCCGTGCCAGCCCCGGAACCGGCCGGCCGGATGAAGCCGCCTGCAATGCCTCCAGGAATTCGGTGGCCGACTGGAACCGTTCTTCCGGCCGCTTGGCCATCGCCTTGCGCACCACGCCATCGAACGCCGTCGGACAGGTGACCGTGATCTGCGACGGCAGCGGGGGGTCGGTGTTCAGCGCCTTGTGCATGATCGCCGACATGCCGCCCTCGAACGGCCGCTCGCCGGTCAGCAACTGGTACAGCAGCACGCCAGACGAGTAGATGTCGGTGCGCGCATCCACCACCTGGCCCATGAATTGTTCGGGCGACATGTAGGCCGGCGTGCCGAGCACGGTGCCGGCCTGGGTCATTGACGAGCTCTCGATCCGGGCAATACCGAAATCGGCGATCTTGCCCTGGCCCTCCTTGGTCAGCATGACGTTGGCCGGCTTGATGTCGCGGTGCACGACGCCGCGGGCATGGCTGAACTGCAAGCCGTTCAGCAGGTCCGTCATGATCCGCATCGTGTCGCCGATGGCGAAGCGTTCCTGCTTGTCCACCAGCGACTTCACTGACGGGCCGTCAACGTATTCCATGACGATGTAGGCGATGTCGCCGGTCTCCCCGTAGTCGAACACGCCGACGATGTTGGGATGGGTCAGGCGGCCGGCGGCCTGCGCCTCGCGGCGGAAACGGGCCAGCGCCTCCTCGGTCTCCGGATCGTCCTGGGTATCCGGGATGCGGACGGTCTTGATCGCGACGCGGCGGGCGATGATCGGGTCCCAGCCCTCGTACACGGTGCCCATCGCCCCTTTGCCGAGCGTGCGCTTGATCTCGTACTTGCCGAGGGTCTCGATCGTCTCCGCCATGCGCGTACCCCGATTCAGTTGGCCGGGACGATCCCCATCGGCATCAGGATATGCCACGAGCGGGGCAGAAACCTCCGCCTCCCCTTGCCCTTGAGGGAGGTGGTTGGGGGGAGGGGTGCGTACAGCCAGGAACCGCGGCCGTACGCACCCCTCCCTCCAACCACCTCCCTCAAGGGGAGGCGGAGAACTCTTCTCCGCACCCTGCGCGTCCTGACGCCTATGGGCCCACCCCCGCCACGTGCCGTACGGGTTCGATCATAGTCCCGCCAACCGGCTCTTTGAAACCGCTTCGGCGTTCATTACGCGTTCCCCACCTTCGCCGATGACGGCGAACGGCGCCCAGAAGAACGGGTGGGCGATTTCCGGCGGCAGTCCCTTACCGGCCTGTGCCAGCATGGAGAGCTGCGCATTGCGCAGCGCGCCAGCCACGCCGAGCGCCGGATTCTCCTTCATGCGGCGCAAAGTATCCGCGACCAGGAAGGCGGCCACCTGATCGTTCACCGACCAGTGCGTCACCAGCAGCGCCCGCGCGCCGGCATAGAAGAAGGCACGCGCCAGGCCGGACAGGCTCTCGCCTGCCGTCGAACCGCCGGGGCCCCCTGAGTTGCATGCCGACAGGATCACCAAGTCGGCGTCCAGGTCCAGCCCGACCACTTGCGATGCGGTCAGCAAGGCGCCCGAGGCATTGGTGGCGCCTGGCGGGTCGGAGGTGACGATCGCCGGCTGGGTCTGGCAGGTCAGATCGCTGGGCAGCAGCGCGTGGGTCGCGAAATGCAGGATCCGGTAGTTCTTCAGCTTCGTGTTCAGCACCGCCTGGGCGGTGAAGGCCGCCCCCAGCAATTCATCCGAGGGGCTCGCACCGAGCAGATCGCGCGCCGCGCTGAGTTCCTTGATCGCGTAGGGCAGCCGCGGCAGGTCAGAGAGCAGTTGCGCGCTGTCGGCGCAGGTCGAGCCCGGGAAGCTGCTTTCCGCCTGCGCCAGGGTGACCGGATTGAAATCGCCGAACCCGAACCAGGGCCTGGTGGCGCGCGAGCCGCCGGCGATCTTGCGCAGGCTCACGAAGTTGCTGGGCGCCGGCACGTGCGCCAGGGTGAATTGCCGCACCAGCCACGGAGCCCCGGCCAGGTTGGTTTCCTCTGCCGGACCGGTCAGCATGACCTCGAACGGCAGCGACAGCAGCGGACCGCTCGGCGCCACCACCAGCGCATGGACGCCCTGGAGTTCCGGCGCCACGCCGCCCAACGTGAGCTTGTAGAGCCGCTGCGCGTCGGCGATGTCGAACGGCGGCAGGCCGGCGGTGGTCAGCTCGATGCCCTCGCGGATCCGCTTCACCAGGCCGGCGATTTCGGGCAGGCCCGCGGCGATCTTCGACACCGTCACGGTGTTGTTCCGCAACAGGAACACCCATCCGTCCTGGTCGGCGAGAGTGATCGCCACGAACGCCTCGTTCGGATGCAAGGCGGCAAACACGTCCTTCGCCGAAACCACCTCCTGCACGAGCTGGCCGTAGTTCGGCGAGGCCGCCTGCAACGCCCCGTCGGCGTCGGCCAGTTTCGTCCGCGTTTCGGCGATCTGCTTGTCCAGGGTCGCCTCCCGCGCCGCGATCTCCGGATTGGCCGGCGCCCCCCGGCGCTGTTCCTGTGCCAGGTCGTCGCGCTGGCTGTAAAGAGTGTCCAGCTTGCCCTTCAGGTCGCGCCGCAGGCGGATGGCCTCGCCGACCTTCGGATTGCGCGCATTCTCGGCCAGGGTCGCGCTGGCCTGGGCGATTTGCTGGCTGGTGATGCTGCCCTGGGCCAGTTGCGCCGCGGTGAACATCTCCGCCAGCAAGCCCTGGTCCCGCACGTGGTCCTTTTCCCGCGCCGCCGCATCGGCATACGCGTTGAGACACGGGGCCATCAGGTCCGGCGTCGTGCCGGTTTTCAGCGCCGCCAGCGCCGTCACCGCACTGTGGCAGATCGGCAGCGCCTCGGCGCTGTGGCCGGTTCGCATCAGCTCACGCGCATGCAGTAGATAGGTCTCCGCCAGCGGCTTCGATCCGGGCAGCGCCCGGCCGAACGCCACCGTCGATTCATCGAGTTCCCGCAGCGCCCGGGCGTCCTGGCCTTGTGCCAGCGAAGCCAGCGCGGTGGTGCGGTACAGCCTGGCATCGACGATCGGCCGCGCCAGTCCGTTGCCGCGCGCCAGGTCGCTCGCCGACCGCAACAGCGCGTTGGCTTCCGCCGGCTTGCCAAGCACGCCCAGCACCACGGCGCGGTTGCGGCGCACCTCGATCAGGCCCAGCAGCGCCGATTGCGCCCGCGGGTCGGTGAGCAATCCCCCTTCGGGTGCAAGCGAGCTGGCCGCCATGGAGCGGCTGAAAGCGAAAGGACTGATGGCGGGCGGCGGCTTTGCATTCAGGGCGCTCTCGGGCACCTGCGCTGCGTAAAGCGCATCCGCCTGTGTCAGCAGTTGCAGCGCCTGTTGCAGCTTGCCCTGGTTCATCGCGTCCAGCCCGCGATAGTGCAGCAGGCGCGCCGGCGCGATGGCCTCGGCGGAGCCCGGCACCAGCTTCGCCGCCTGGCCGAACAACGCATCGGCTTCCGCGAAGCGCCCTTCGTTGGAAAGCTGCAAGGCCAGCGACATCATTGTGGTCGCGGTGTTCGGATTGTTCTTGCCGAGCAATTTCTGCTGCAGCGCGAGCGCGGCCCGGAAGGCGCTTTCCGCCGCGCCGGTGTTGTCCGCAAGGTTGGCGCGGGTGCCCACCGCCATCAGCTCGTCGAACTGGCCGATATCGCCCGAGGTGAACGATTGCGCCGCCAAGCGGCGCGCCAGCAAGGCATCCGCGGCGGAATTCACCGGCGCGGCGTCAGGCCGCATGACCCCGGCCAGAACGCCGATCGAGCGTTCCATGACGCGTGCCGCAGGCAGCACCCCGTCGGCGTACCATATCTTCCCGTTTACTGCGGCAACCATCGCCACATGCGCCCAGCCGCCGACGAGGCGGGTGCACTGCATCAGCTCGGCCGGGTTGTTGCCGAGGATCGCCGTCGCCGTGGGCGGATTGCAACGGAAGCGCGTGTCGATCGAGTCGCGCCACGGGCTGGCGGTCGCGAGTTGCGCGAGCTGCGCGCCACTGCTCGGCCCGCCGGAGCGCACATGCGCGCTGGGCTGGTCCCATGTGCCGCAATAGACCGCGGCCGAACCGCCCGTGCTCGCCGATTGCGTGCAGCTTTCGCCCACCGCGTTCTTTCCGATCGCAACCTGGGCAGCGGGTTTCCCGCCACCGGCCGCGCCATGCACGTAAGCGTCCGGCGGCGGCGTTTCGCAGCCGGCCACCGGCAGCAGCAGGAGCAGCAGGGCGATGAGTGACGCGCGCATGGTCGGTAATCCTGGCCGGAGACGATCGAGCGGTACAGTGCGGCGGAACATCGTGCTGGCTTTCAGTGCTTCCGCCGGATGTCGGCGGGGCAGCCTTCCTTGGCGTTCGGATCATCGCACGGTACCAGCTCGTACCGCTCATCCGATACCGCCGGCACCACCAGGTCTTCCGGGTTCTGGTTGAATGGCACGCCGAGGACGATGTCGTTCGCCGGGTTGGTTTGCGGCACGCCCTGAGTCGCCAGCAGCACGCAGTTGACCGAATGGATCGGGCAGCCGTTGACGCGGAAATTGGCGTTCGGCTGGGGCTGGATGAACGCCGCCGCCGCTGCTGCCTGGCCGTTGAAGCCGCCGATCGAGCCGGCGAGCGAGGCGCGGCCCGGCGGCGGGCTGTAGGCGAAGTCGAGCGCCGCCACATCGATCGGGCCGCTCGCCTGGCCGTTGCCCACGCTCACGATCAGCCACGTGGCTGGTGCGATCAAGCCGGCCGAGTTGAACTGCAGCGTGCCGCCGCCGTTCGGTGGGAGGCTGATGGACAGGATGCTTTCCGGCGTGCCGGGCAGGTTGGCGACCGTGAAGCTGCCGCCGGTCTGGATGACGTTGCCGGCATGCAGGTAGGCGCCCTGCGTGGTAATGCTGCTGGGTGGCAGTTGGGCGGCCAGCAGGGCGATCGGCGGGCGTACCGCGCCGCCGGTGACGAAGCCGGCGTTGCCGAGCGAGATCGTGTTGGTGCCGTCGTCGATGTTGATCGTCGCGGCGCTCACCACGCCGCTAATCAGCAGGTTCGCGCCGTCGTTCAGGACGAAGCTGCCGCCGGCGGTGAAGTTGCCCAGGTTGGCGACCTGGTTGGCGGTCGATGTCGCGCCGGCGAGGTCAACCGTTCCGGCGGCGCTGCCGGTCAGCAGGTCGGCGATCAGGCTGCCGTTCTGGTAGATCGCGCCGCCGGAATTGAGGACGACGCCGGTGGCGTCCTGCACCAGGCCGCTCAGCGTGATGCCTCCGGTCGCATCCATGACGACCTGGCCGCCGGCGATGATGGCGGCGCTGTTGCCCGTCTGGATGATCGGCCCGCCATTCGCGGTCAGCGCGACGACGGCGGCGCTTGCGGCGGCGGAAATCAGGCCGCTGTTGGACAGCGTTCCGGTGGAGGCGGTCAGCGACGCATTGCCGGTCTGTGCGATCACCGAGCCGGTGTTGGTGAGGCCGGTGCCGGCCCGCAGCGTCGCGTTGGTGCTGGCCTGGATGGTCGAATTGTTGGTCAGCACGCCCTGCGTCGTAACGGCGACCGCACCGCTGCTGGCGATCACCGGGCCGAGCACGGTCAGGCTTTCGCCGTCCAACAGCGTCAGGCTGGTTGCTTTGAAATTGCTCAGGTCGGCGATCTGGTTGGCGGTCGCTGTCGCCCCCGCCAGAGTCGTCGCGCCGGCCGAACTGCCGGTCAAGGTCCCGGCGATCAACGTGCCGGTCTCGGTGATCCCAGCCGAGCGCGCGGTCAGCGTTACGCTTGTCGGCCCGCTCACTGCGCCGGTTATGCCGATGCCCGCGCCGGTCAGGTTGACCGTCGTTCCCGCCACGCTGCCGGCGATTCCCAGCGTGCCGGTGTCGGTGATCGTCGCGGCCGAGCCGCCACTCACCGTCCCCGTCACCGAAAGGTCCGGCATGTCGGTCAGCGCGAACCCCGTCGTGGCGGTAAAATTACCCAGCGTCAGGACGGCGTTCGAGCCGGTCAGGGAGGCGCTGGTCGCCGCGCTGCCGGTCAGCAGCGCCGATGTCACGCTGCCCGACTCGGTGATGCCACCGCCGGTCGCGATCAGACCGACGCTCGTCGTCCCCGTGATCGCGCCGGGTATGCTGATCGCCAGCGCGGTCAGGCTCACGGTCGCTGCGCTCACCCCGTTCACCGCCAGCGACGCCGCACCCGCGTCCATCAGCGTGAACGCGTTGCCCCCGTCGCTGAACGGTGACGCCGCGCTCGCGCCGAGCGCCGCAATGTTGTTCGTTCCCGTCAGGTTTACCGTGGCCGTCGCGCTGCCGGTCAGCAGCGGCGTCGTCACGCTGCCCGCCCCGGTGATCCCACCACCGGTAGCGATCAGGCTGACGCTCGTCGTACCGGCGACTGCACCGGAAATGCTGATCGCCGGCGCGGTCAGGCTCACCGTCGTGGCGCTGAGCGTGGTGTTGATCGCCAGGATCGAGCCCGGCCCCGTCGAGTCGGCCACCAGCGCCCCCGTCACAGTGGCGTTGGCGTCCAGCGTGATCGTGCCGCCCGTCGCCGTCAGACTCGCCAGCGCCATCTTCCCGCCGACCGCGCCCTCGAAAGTCACCGCTCCGGCCCCGGCAGTGACCGTCAGGCCCTGAATGCCCTCGCTTGCCGCATCCACCGTGCTGGCGAAGTCGATCGCCCCGTTTGCCGTGGTGTCGGCGTTCGAGTTCAGCGTGAGCGTGTTGGCCAGCGTGACCGCGCTGTTGTAGGTCTGCCCCCCGTCGGTCGAGACGCCGGCGTCCAGCGTCGTCGGGCCGGTCACCGTCAGGCTCGCCAGCGCCTGCGACCCGCCCACTGCGGCGGCGAACGTCACCGTACCAGTCCCGGCATTCACCGTCAGGCCCTGAACGCCCGCGGTTGTCGCGTCCACCGTGCTGGCGAAGCCGATAGCCCCGTTTGCCGTTGTCTTCAGCGTATCAGAGCCGCCCAGCATCACCGCACTGTGGTAGGTCTGCGGCCCGCTCGTCGTGACGTTGCCGTCCAGCGCGATCGAGGCGCCCGTCGCGTCCAGGCTTGCCAGCGCCGCCGTCCCGCCCACCGTGTTGCTGAAGGTTACCGTCCCGGTCCCGCCGGCACTCACCGTCAGCCCAAAGCCGCCGTCCACCGTGCTGGCGAAGTCGACCGCCCCATTCGCCGTCGTGGTCAGGGCGTCAGTGGCGCCCAGCGTCACCGCGCTGTGGTAGGTCTGCGACCCGCTCGTCGTAACGTTGCCGTCCAGCGCGATCGAGCCGCCCGCCGCGTCGAGGCTCGCCAGCGCCGCCGTCCCGCCCACTGCGCCGCCGAACGTCACCGTGCCGGTCCCGGCACTGACCGTCAGGCCCTGAGCGCCCGCGCTTGCCGCATCCACCGTGCTGGCGAAGTCGATCGCCCCGTTTGCCGTGGTGTCGGCGTTCGAGTTCAGCGTGACCGTGTTGGCCAGCGTGACCGCGCTGTTGTAGGTCTGTCCCCCATCGGTCGAGATGCCGGCGTCCAGCGTCGTCAGGCCGGTCACCGTCAGGCTCGCCAGCGCCGCCGTCCCGCCCACTGCGCCGCCG
>Ga0307373_10003214_pt1 | contig 28670 bp, 33 predicted proteins | sample OX2MG_FD_202534 | JGI IMG/M metagenome (GOLD analysis project Ga0307373, IMG submission 202534) | Soil microbial communities from Risofladan, Vaasa, Finland - OX-2 | ecosystem: Environmental > Terrestrial > Soil > Coastal area > Acid sulfate soil | place: Finland: Risofladan, Vaasa | collected... | reverse complement strand
CGCTGACGGTGTCATAGACATTTTCGGTGACCTGGGCGAGCGCCTGACCGGGCAGGTCGGAATTGATGCCGGTGATGAGGCTCGCGGAAATCACCGTGCCGGCCAGCACCTCATCGGGCGAGACCGGGTGTTGCAGGCTGTGCGGGTTGTAGATCCCCCGCTCGGGCTCGGCCTTCAGGAAGTCGAGCTTGCGCTGCTGATCGTTGGGATCGCGCGCACTGAACGCGATGCGCTCGCCACCAGTTGATGCTGTCGTGATCGCGGTTGGGTTGGCTGGCGCGACACTGGACCCCGCGGGCGGCGGCGTCGTGTTGACAGCACGGCCGTTACGGTCGAGGGCGAAGAACAAGCCGGCCTCGCGCGCACGCCGGGCTTGCTGAGCGAGCCGCATGCGCTCCGCCTGGGCCGCGTCGGCTTCGGGATTGGGTCGCAGGCCGAGGCGCTGCTCCTGCTGCACCACGGGCGGACCGAGATCGCCCGGTAACGGCGCGCCAAGCTTGGGCGGCGGATGCAGCTGGTCGTAGCTCTTGGGCAATCCGGCGAGCGAGTCGGGCGCTTGTTTCCGGCTCGTGGTGTAGAGCTCAGTGCCCGTTGCGGCGCGCTTCAGAGCGGGACCATAGAGCGCGATCCAGGTGGCAGCGAACACCGTGAGACACGCGACGGCTGCCAAGCCGATGACGACATGGCGCTTGAAGCGCACCACCCGCCGCGGCCGGGCGCGCAGCGCCAGCAGCTCGGGATTGGCATCCTTGGGATTCTCGGGCGGGTCGGAATGCGTCATTGCCGATCCCGTCCGTCGCTGGCGTCGCTGGTTGCGACCGCATCGGTGCGGCTGATGCGCACGACCTGTTGCGGCCCAGTGCCGAGGCGCAGCTCGGCGGCGGCGAACAGCTTGTCGACGATGTAGTAGCGGCCGCTGACGCGGTAATTGACCAGCTGATCGTTGCCGTGCGGGCCGACGACGAACAACGGCGGCGCCTCGCCTTGATCGATCCGTGCCGGGAACTCGATATAGACCTTGGCGCCATCGTCGAAGGCACGCAGCGGGCGCCACGGCGGGTTGTCGCCGCTGATCGCGTAGCGGAATTGCAGGTTGGCGAGGTCGACCCCGGCGGCAACGGGAGCCGCCTCCTCGGCCTGATCGTTCTGGCGCTTGAGGGCGACGAGCGTGTCGAGCGGATAGGTCCAGGAGACCGCCGCCATCGACGTGTGCGGCGTGCTCTCGAGCGCCAGGTGATAGCTGCGCTTGTCGGTGGTGATCACCAGGTTGGTCTTGAGCCCAGGGGCGAAGGGTTTGACCAGGACATGCATCTGTTTGGTGGAACCGGCACCGCTGGTTGTGTCGCCCACCACCCAGCGCACCGTGTCGCCTGCCGCAATCGCGGTCAGCGTCTCGCCCGGCTGGAGCGCGATGTCGCTCACTTCCTCGGGCGCGGCATAGAGCCGGTAGAGCGCACCAGGGGTGTAGGGATAGACCTGGATCGCGTTGATATAGCCGGCCTTGGTCGGCTCCTCGAGCGCCGCCTGATTAGCGGCCGCGACCCGGGCCGTCGGCGGGCGGTTGTCGGGTTTGATCTTGGCGGGTAGCGGCTGGAGCTGCCCTGGCAGCGGCAACGGCTCGGGCACCTTCACGATCTGCACCGGCTTCGGCGGAGTGGGCTCAGACGTCGCTGCCGTGAAAGAGCCTGAGTCATAGGCAATTGCTGGCGGCGGGGCCTTACCGGCACAAGCTGCCAGCAAAAGGACGGTGCCCAGGGCGACAATTGAACACAAAGGATTCATGGTGATTCTCCTGGCGTGAGCTCACGCGACCAGTTGATGCCGTTGACGTAAATACCGAGTGGATTCTTCTGCAGCGCGTCGACGCTGCGCGGCGGCTTAATCACGATCGTGAGGATGGCGGTCCAGCGCTCGGTCGCGGCGAGGCTGTCGTGGTCGTAATGCCGTTCGGTCCACTTGACCTGGAACGAGGAGCCGGAGACGCGCACGACGCTGGTGACCTCGACCGCGACAGACTTTGTGCCGATTGCCTTGAACGGATCGCTCCGGCGCGCGAACTCATTCAAAAACACCGCGCCGTGGTCGGTCGCATAATCATAGGCTTCGAGCCAGTCGCGGCGCACCACCACCGGATCGATCGACAGCGAGCGCACATCGGTGATGAACCGCGCCAGGTACCAGGCGATCTCGGCATCCCTGGGCCGATAGGGTCGTATCGCCGGCCCCACGGCCTGGACCTCGCCGAGCTTGTCGACCTCGACCACATAGGGCGTGATGCGGCTTCGGCTCGCTTGCCAGATCATTCCGCCCGCAAGCCCGAACGACAGCGCCAGCGATCCGAAGGCCATGAGCCGCCAGTTGCGGGCCTGGACGCGGGCCGAGCCCAGGCGCTCGTCCCAGACCTGCGCCGCTTTCTGATAGGGCGTCACCGGCTCGGGCGTGGTGCCATAGCGTTGCACTGGGCGTTTGAAGAACACCGCTTACTCTCCGTCCCCGAGATCGATCTTGAGGCCGCTGCCGGGCCGGTCGCCGTCCTTGATCGCCCGCAGCGCGGCGCCGGTGCGGACATGCCGGCGCTGGGCGGCGTGCATCCGCTGCGCCCAGCCCGGCACCTCGTCGGCAACCGCACCGGATTCACCAGCGGCGCCACCGGCTGCGCGCCACGCCCCGGCCCGCCCGGCGGCGGCGGCGTCCGCGAAGGGGCCACCCATTCGCCCAGCGAATGCGCCAGCACCGGCGCGCGCGACGCCGGCAAGGCCGGAGCCGATGCCGGCGAGACCCTCGGCCCCTGAACCGGCGCGGCCCAGGCCGTAGGCCGTGCTGACGGCGCTCCCGGCACGGATCGCCGCGAGGCCGCCGGAGCCGGCAAGCCGCGCCCCGCCCCACGTTGCACCCCCGGCCAGCGCAGCGCCGGCGGTGACGGCACCTATCGTGCCGGCGACAGCGCCAGCACCCAGTTGCGGCGCGCCGCTCACCAATCCTGTCGCAATCCCCGGCCCGAATATCCCGAGCCCGAACAGCGCCAGGGACGCCAGCACCAGCGACATGGCCTCGGCGAGATTGGGCTCGTGGCCTTGCAAGGCGGCGGTGAATTGGCTGAAGAAGCCGTCGCCAATGCCGACAATGACCGCCAGCACCATGACCTTGACGCCGGCCGCCACGACGTTGCCGAGGACGCGCTCGGCGAGGAACGCGGTCTTGTTCCAGAGGGCAAACGGCACGAGTACGAATCCCGCCAGGGTCGTCAGCTTGAACTCGAGCACGGTGATGAAGAGCTGCACCGCCAGGACGAAAAAGGCCAAGACGACGATGAGCCAGGCCACCACCAGCACGAATATCGTCACCGCGTGGTCGATGATGGTGGTGAACCCGACCAGCGATCCGGCCTGCTGCAACAAGGGCCACGCCGCCTGGAAGCCGATGCCGGCGAGCTTGCCCGGGCGCAGCAGGTCCTGGGCGCCCAGGCCGTTGTTGGTGGCCGCGAGGCCGAGCGCGGCGAAGGAATCGTAGATCGCGGTGGAGAGCGTCTCGAAATTGTTGAGGATGAGGGCGAAGGCGCCGACATAGAGCACCTTCTTGAGGAGGCTGGCGAGCACGTCGGTGCCGCCGTCGAGCGCCCAGAACAGGCCGGCGAGCGTGACATCGATGCCGATCAGGATCGTGGTGAGATGGGCGACATCGCCGCCCAGGAGACCGAAGCCGCCATCGATGTAGCGGATGAAGGTCTGCAGGAACTGGTCGATGACTCCGAGATTGTTCATCGCTACTGGGCCGTGTACGCGTTGCTGCCGCCGATGAAGCGGCTGAACTCGGCCTGGGCCTCCTCCTCGGCTTCGGCATTGCGGGCCGATTCGAGTGCCACGGCGCGGTCCTGCGCCGCCATCAGGCTCTCGCTCTGGAGCTGCTGCTTGATGGCAAGCGCCCGCAGCTGGTTGGCGATCTGGGCGACCTGCAGATTGCCGGTCGCGCCCTGCGAGGCTTCGACCAGGGTGCCAAGCGTGCCGGTATCGGCCTGGACGTTCTGCGCCACCTGGGCCTGCACCGTCAGCGTCTGGCCGAAGGCGTCCATCGCCTGCTGCCAGCGCTGATGCGCATCCGCAACCAACTGGGCGGTATTGACCGACGGCGCATATTGCTGCGGGTAGTACTGATCAAAGGCCGCCCGGGTGGCGCTCACATTGAAGGCGATGCCCTGGGCCTGGTTCATCAGGCTGCCGATCTGGTTGAGGTCGGCGACCATCGACCCGAGCTGCGAGACATTGAGGCTCGCCAAGTTGCGCGCCATGTTCTCGAGCATCAGCGCCTGGTTCTGCAGCGCCTGGATCTGGTTGTCGATCTGCTGCAGCAAGCGCGCCGCCTCGATCACGTTCTGGGCGTAGACCGCGGCGTCGAACACCGCCCATTGGGCACCTGCCCCACCCGGCATGAGGCAAGCAACCAAGACGGCGAGGACGGACGCTGTCCGAGCCCAGCAACGGGAGGCGGTTGGGCCGCTCATGGCTTGGATGCCCCTGGATATTGCGCCAGCAGATCGGCGGCCCAGTCGAGGCCGCGGGCGCGCAGGAACGCGGACGCAAATTCCCCGCCCTCGGCTACAACGCGGTCGATCAGCGCCTGGCTCGCGGGATCGGAGGCGCCGCACATCGCCAGCGCGATCGGGCCCAATCCCAGCTCGAACAGGCGGTTGCCGCGGCGCGATTGCAGGTAGTACTGCCGCTTGGGCACGGCACGGGAGATCAGCTCGATCTGGCGCTCGTTGAGGCCGAAGCGCTCATAGGCGGCCCGTGCCTGCGGCTCGATGGCGCGGTCGTTGGGCAGGAAGATCCGCTGCGGACAGCTTTCGATGATCGCTGGCGCGATCGAACTTTCAGCGATGTCCGCCAGCGACTGGGTCGCGAACACCACGGGGACGTTCTTCTTGCGCAGCACCTTGAGCCATTCGCGGATGCGGGTGGCGAACAGCGGGTGATCGAGATAAACCCAGGCCTCGTCGAGGATGAGCAAGGTCGGGGACCCATCGAACCGCTCTTCAAGCCGATGGAAGAGATAGGTCAGCACCGGCAGGACCACGCCGGTCTCGTGCATCAGCGTCTCGGTCTCGAAGCATTGGACATCGCTGAGCGCGAGCCGGTCCTCGGCGGCGTCGAGCAGCCGGCCGAAGGGGCCGTCGAGGGTGTATGGCAGCAACGCCGCTTTGAGGGCATTCGACTGCAGCAGGACCGAGAGGCCGGTGAGCGTCCGCTCCGGTGCCGGCGCCGAAGCGAGGCTGTTGAGCGCCGACCACACCAGCTCCTTGACCTCGGGCGTGACCGTGACCTTCTCGTGTGCCAGCAGGCCAGTAAGCCACTCCGCAGCCCAGCTGCGCTCGGCCGGGTTATCGATTCCGCGTAGTGGTTGGAAAGCTAGAGATCCGTCCGAGCCCAGGCGGTGATGCACGCCGCCGAGGGCGAGGACCGCCGCCCGCGACGAGTTGCCCTTGTCGAAGAGGGTAACCCGGGCGCCGGGATAGCGGCGGAACTGCAACGCCATCAGCGCCAGCAGCACCGACTTGCCGGCGCCCGTTGGGCCGACGATCAGCGCATGGCCAACGTCGCCGACATGGAGGGCAAAGCGGAACGGCGTCGCGCCGCTGGTCTCGGCATGGAAGAGCGGCGGGCCATTGAGATGCGCATCGCGCTCCGGGCCCGCCCAAACGGCTGACACCGGCACAAGGTGCGCGAGGTTGAGGGTATGGACGATGGGCTGGCGGACATTGGCGTAGACCTGCCCCGGCAGCGACCCGAGCCAGGCCTCGACCGCATTGACGCTCTCGCGGATGGTGGTGAAGCCAGCGCCGTGGATGGCGCGCTCGACCGCCCGCAGCTTCTCGTCAACCCGCCGCCGGTCGGGATCGAGCACCGTGACGGTGGCCGTCAGATACCCGAACGCGACATGGTCGCCGCCCAGGGCCTGGAGCGCTTCGTCGGCATCCGCCGCCTTGTTGGCGGCATCCGAGTCGAGGAGCTGGACCGGCTCGTTGGTGAGCACCTCGCGCAGCAGTATGGTGATCGACTTGCGCTTGGCGAACCATTGCCGCCGCAGCCGGGTCAGGACTTTGGTCGCCTCGGTCTTGTCGAGGGCCATGAACCGCGTTACCCAGCGATAGGCAAAGCCCAGATGATTGAGCGCATCGAGCAAGCCGGGCCGCGTCAGGCTGGGGAAGCCCAGCACCGAGAGCGTGCGGAGATGGTGGTCGCCGAGCATCGGCTCGAGCCCGCCGCTCAAGGGCTCGTCCACCAGCACGGCATCGAGATACATCGGCGTCTCCGGCACCGCGATCGGATGCCGCCGGGTCGAGATCGTGCCGTGCAAGTAGGTGAGCGTCTGCGCATCGTCGAGCGCCGCGATCTCGGGCATGAAGCCTTCGAGCAGATCGCGTACGCGCTCGGTCTCGGCGATGAAGGCCGCGAGCTCGTAGCGCCAATCGCGGTCCGCCTGGGCGGTCTCGACCAGGGCGCGCTCGGCCCGGCTCACCGGGTCGGCCGGCGGCAGAGTGAGCAGCGTCAGATGATAGGCGCTCTCGTAGGGATCGCGCACTGCCGGGGATTCGGGACCTAAGCCTTCGCCCGGCGCGAAGGCGGCGCGGCGTTCGCGATCGACCAGCCATGATACTGCCTCGGGGAATGTGGATTCGGAATAGCCCGGCGCGGCAAAGCGCTCGGCGTCGAAGAACAGCGCCCAGCCCGAGCCGAAGCGCCGCAGCACGTTGTTGAGCCGGGCGCAGGTCGCAATGAGTTCGGCCTCGGTGGCGCTCTCGAGATCGGGCCCGCGGAAGCGGAAGCTACGCTGGAAGCTGCCGTCCTTGTTGAGCACCACGCCCGGAGCGACCAACGCCGCCCAGGGCAGATGGTCGGCCAGCCGGTCGGCCCGGCGGCGGTATTCGGCGAGGTTCAGCATGCGAGATGCGACCGCTGCCGCAGATGGCGCGCCAGCACTTCGGCGAAGCGCGGATCGCGCCGCGCCGCGAACACCGCCAGCGAATGCCCGAGCGCCCAGAGCGCGAGGCCGGCCAGCCAGAGATGAAGCCCGAGGCCGAGTGCCGCCGCGACCGTGCCGTTGACAATGGCGATCGAGCGCGGCGCGCCGCCGAGCAAGATGGGTTCGGTGAGCGCGCGGTGCAGCGGCACTTCGAGACCGGGAGTCATACCAGCGCCCCACCGGCGAAGGAGAAGAACGACAGGAAGAAGCTCGACGCGGCGAAGGCGATCGAGATGCCGAACACGATCTGGATCAGGCGGCGGAATCCGCCTGAGGTCTCGCCGAAGGCGAGGCTCAGCCCGGTGATAATGATGATGATGACGGCGATGATCTTGGCGACCGGCCCCTGCACCGAATCGAGGATCTGCTGCAGCGGCTGCTCCCACGGCATGTTAGAGCCCGCGGCATAGGCTGGGGCAGCAAGGGCCAGGACGGCGAGGCTGGCGAGAGTCCTATATATAAGGTGTCGGCGCATTCGTGTTCTCCTTTGGTTCAGGCGGCGCGCGGGGCGAGATCGGCCAGCGCGTAGTCGCCGTCGGCACCGAGACCGGTGACCTCGGCGATGGTGTCGACCAGACGCGAAGGGCCGCGCCCACGAATGAACACGACGCAGTCGATCGCCTCGGCAATGAGCCGGCGCGGCACGGTGACGACGGATTCCTGGATCAGCTGCTCGAGCCGGTAGAGCGCGGCGCGCGCCGAGTTGGCATGGACCGTCGAGATGCCGCCGGGATGACCGGTGTTCCAGGCCTTGAGTAACTCCAGCGCCTCGCCGCCGCGGACCTCGCCGACGACGATCCGGTCGGGCCGCAGCCGCAAGGTCACCCGCACCAGATCGGCGAGGCTCACCCCGGGCTTGGTGCGCAGCGCGACGCAATCGGGCGCCGCGCATTGCAGTTCCCTTGTATCCTCGATCAGGATCACCCGCTCGTCGGCGATCTCCGCCAAGAGCGCATTGGCGAGCGTGGTCTTGCCCGAGCTGGTGCCGCCCGCGACCAGGACGTTCTGTCGCTCCGTCACCGCGCGCTTCAGCGTCTCTGCCTGCAAAGGCGAGAGGATGCGGTCAGCGACGTAGTCGCTCAGCCGGTAGACCTTCACGGCCGGCTTGCGGATGGCAAAGCACGGCGCCGCCGTCACCGGCGGCAGCACGCCCTGGAAGCGCTCGCCGGTCTCGGGCAGCTCGGCGCTGACCAATGGATTGCCGGCATGGGCCTCGAGCCGGACATGCGAGGCAACGAGGCGAATGATCCGCTCGGCCGCGGCGGCGCTGAGATGGGTGTTGGTTGCGACCCTCCCCTCGCCCAGCCGGTCGAGCCGCAGCCGCCCGTCGGGATTAACCATGACCTCGAACACCGCCGGATCGGCGAGCGCCGCCGCGATCTCCGGTCCCATCGCGGTGCGCAGCATGGCGCGCCGCCGGCCACGGGTTTCGGGATGCTCCGTCATGGTGCCACTCCGCGACGGTCGCGTCCCCAAGGCAGATCGATCTGGCGCTCGGCGTCGGTCAGTCGCCGGCAGGCGAGCGTGAAGGAGTCCGGATCGCGCTCGATGCCGACGAACCTGCGACCGAGCTGTCGACACGCGAGTCCCGTGGTGCCCGATCCCATGAAGGGATCGACGATGGCTGCATCTCGCGTCTTGGCGATGAGCCAGAGCATCACCGCCAAGGGTTTCTGGTAAGGATGCCCCACCGCCTCGGCGTCGCGGCCCAGGCGCGGCACCGTGGTATCGATCACATCGGTGCCGCCATAAAGCTGGAACCCTAGCTGCGACAGCACCGCGATGGGCTCGACCGACCAGGCGGTGCGGCCAGCCACCGACGGCCGGGGATCGCGCTTGCGCATATAGAGGAACCGGGTCTTGGCGTAGCCGGCGGCGTGCGCTGCGGCCAAGAGCTGCGGCATGTGCTGCGGCGGCCAGAAGGTCAGCACCGGCGCGCCGCGGCAGAGTGTTAGCCAAGCGAGGTCGCCATCGTCCCACGGCTCGCGCACCAGCGCGGCGCTCGGATCGCGGCCCTGCCCCGATGCCGTGCGACGCCAGCCACCGGTGCCGTAAGGCGGATCGGTCACGATGAGCTCGATACCCTCCAGGTGCGGCAAGATCTCGCGGCAATCGGCGCGATAGAGCACGGCCTCGCCGATCACGACCTTGCCGTTCATGGCGGCAGCACCTCGGCGGCGAGGCTCTTGCCGCCGGCAACCCGGCGGCCGACCTCGGCGATGAAGGCCTTGAAGCGGTCCTGCCCGATGAGCTGCGCCGTCCGATCGGGCTCGACCTGGGCATAGACCGTGAACTGGAAGCGGATGAAGAGCGCCAGTGTCTCGGCGATCACCTGCTGGTCGCGCTCGATGCGGCCCAATTGCAGCGACAGCTTGTCGAGCCGCACCTTGAAGCGCTCCTCGAGCTCGCCCGCGCCGCGCCGGTCGAGCCAGGCTTTGAGGGCATCGGTCATGATCGCGGTCTTGCTCGCACCGGGCTTCGCCACCAAGTCCGCCAGGCGCTCCGAGAGCGCTCGATCGAGGGTGAACTCGTGCCGCTGTCTCATCGGGGCCTCAGAACGACGGCAACAGGTCGTCGCGGCGGTCGCCTTCGTTCATCGCATGGGCGCGGCCAACCGCCTGGTCGAGGGCCAGCGACTCCGCCGGATCGTCGCCGTCGTCCGCGACACCCGATTCCACATCGGGCTCTGGTGCACGCTGCACTACCGCGGCCTCGGGCAACCCGAGATGCCGCAAGCGCCGCAATCCGCCCTCATCAGCCTCGCCGTCGAGCTCGCGCGCGACCGCGGCCTGGAGCCGCAGGTCCGTGCCGCGCACTCGCCCGGTCCAATCATCGGGGCGCGGCGGCGGCCGGTCGCGATAGCCGTCGGCCGCCAACTCCGGCGGCAGCATCCTGCGTCCGGCAAAGTTCTCGTCCTCGTAGTAGCGCAGCTTGCGGGCGCGGATCGGCGGTAGGCCCGAGACCAGGACTAGCTCTTCGTGCGGCGGCAGCTGCATGACCTCGCCTGGGGTCAGCAGCGGCCGGGCCGACTCCTGACGTGAAACCATGACGTGGCTGAGCCACGGCGCCAGGCGATGTCCGGCATAGTTGCGCTGCAGCCGCAGCTCGGTCGCGGTCCCGAGCGCATCCGAGATACGCTTGGCGGTGCGCTCGTCATTGGCCGCAAAGGCGATGCGGACATGGCAGTTGTCGAGGATGGCGTTGTTTTCGCCATAGGCCTTGGCGATCTGGTTGAGGGACTGGGCGATCAAGTAGGCCCGGATGCCGTAGCCGGCCATGAAGGCAAGCGCGGTCTCGAAGAAGTCGAGCCGCCCCAAAGCCGGAAGCTCGTCGAGCATCATCAGCAGCCGGTGCCGCCGCACCTTGGCGGGGTCGCCCTCGAGCTGCTCGGTGAGCCTGCGGCCGATCTGATTCAGCACCAGCCGCACCAGCGGCTTGGTGCGGGAGATATCCGAGGGCGGGATGACCAGATAGAGCGTCACCGGCCGCTCGGCGTCCATCAGATCGGCAATCCGCCAGTCGCAGGCGGTCGTGGTCTGGGCGATGACCGGGTCGCGGTAGAGCCCGAGGAATGACATCGCGGTCGACAGCACGCCCGAGCGCTCGTTCTCCGACTTGTTGAGCACCTCGCGCGCCGCTGAAGCCACCACCGGATGGACGGCCGGATGATCGGACGTGCCGAGATGGTTGGTCGCCATCATCCGGCGCAGCGTGTGCTCGAACGACCGCTGTGGGTCGGAGAGGACCGTCGCGACTCGGGCGAGGGTCTTGTCTTGCTCGGCGTAGAGCACGTGCAGGATCACGCCGACCAGCAACGCGTGGCTGGTCTTCTCCCAGTGATTGCGGCGGTCAAGCGCCCCTTCGGGATCGACCAGGATGTCGGCGATGTTCTGGACATCGCGCACCTCGTGCGGCCCCTGGCGCACCTCGAGCAGCGGGTTGTAGCGCGCCGAGCGCGGATCGGTCGGATTGAACAGCAGGCAGTGCGAGAAGCGCGACCGCCAGCCTGCCGTCAGCTGCCAGTTCTCGCCTTTGATGTCGTGGACCACGGCGCTCTCGGTCCACGACAGCAGGGTCGGGATGACAAGGCCCACCCCCTTGCCGCTGCGGGTCGGCGCAAAGGCGATGACGTGCTCCGGCCCGTCATGGCGCAGATAGCGGTCCTGCCAGCGCCCCAGGAACACGCCCGCCGGCTCGAACAGCCCGGCGCGCTCGATCTCCTGACGATTGGCCCACCGCGCCGAGCCGTAGGTGGTGACGAGCCGGCTCTGCCGCGCCCGCCACAGCGAGCCGATCACCGCGACGACGATCCCGGCGAACCCACCGGAAGCCGCGATAACCCCCGCCTCATTGAACAGCGCCGGGGCATAGCCGTCGTAGACGTACCACCACTCGAAGAGCCGCCAGGGGTAATAGACCGGCCACGACAGCAGCACGAACCACGGCGCCCCAAGCGGCGGCTGGTAGCCGAGCTGCGCCGCGGCCCACTGTGTCGCCAGCCACAGCCCGCCGATGACGATGGCAAAGACGACGGCGATCTGGCCGAGGAGGAACTTGGTGGGCGTCATGCCGGCACGCGCAAAAACATGCCAACAGGAATCAACGGCGGCCCCCAAAAGGCCAATCGCCGTTATCTACGCCATAACGCGACGGTCCACGATCACGCCGCCGTCACAGGAAGAAATGCTGAAGCGAGCGCGACAGACTCTGGCGCTGCCGATTCCAACGACGGTAGACTCACGGCGTTGGAGGTGCCGATGCTTGCAGTGATTCTGTTGTTCGTTGGCCTCGGTGCGGCCTGTGTCGCGCTGTACCAATTCGCCGTGTTCGCGTTGCCGGTCTATTTGGGCTTTGCCGCCGGCTTCTGGGCGATCCATACTGGCGCCGGTGCGATGGGTGGCATTCTGGTCGGCTTCATCGCCGGCGCGCTGGTGTTCGTCGTCGGCCAGCTTGTGTTCGCCAGCGCTCGATCGCCGATCCTCCGCATCCTGATGGCGCTGCTCTTCGCAGTCCCGGCGACTTATGCCGGCTACAGCATCGTCCAGCAGGTCTGGGCGCTCAGCATGCCGCCAAATGCATGGCGATACGTGTTCGGGGTCGTGGCGGCAATGATCACGGGTGGTACGGCTCTTGCGCGCCTTTCTGCGCCGCTGCAATCAGCGGCCGTGCGGCGCGAATCAGTTCACAAACGGACTGCGAACAAGGCGCCGAGCCAGTTTGCCGCTTGAGGAGCGCCCTGAGGCTCGCGAACAGAACCGGGCGTGGTTGCCGATCACCCGCCGTCACGCTGGCTGCCTCGCATTCGCCGGATGCTGATGCACAAGGCGAGCACCGTCCCACAGTTCAAAACCCGCGAACTCTGCTTTGCGGTTCTCGAATAATTGCGAGGCGTGTTCGATTCCCGTTTCATCGGTCGTGCAGCGCACGACGTCGACCGCTCTGATGACACCATTCTTGAGGAAGTAGCAGCGCATCGCCTTCATTCCGACCACACTCCGATTGCACAAGAGATCACGAAGGGGTGCGGACGCTATCGACCGATTGTGAAGACATCGTGGCGTGATCGCGTGGATCGCATGAAATTCTTCACACGTTCGCGCGACGCGAATTCGTGATTGAGCAAGGTCGTGGGCGTTTGTGCCCATCCCTGATTCTAACGAGTGAGGACATTCCGAATGAGCAGAGCGATGAGTGACGCCGGTTCGGTTTTCGACGACCAGCCGTATCAGTAATTCGTTGTCCGTTTTGGCGTGAACCGACGGTGTGGCATCGCGCTTCATGGCGCGCTCCCCGCAGAACGCCCCGGTGAATCGCTAACGGCTGGAAGCGAGTGACAACTCCTATGCCGCCTTCACCGTATGCGCCTGAATCTCGACCCTGAGCTTCTTGCGCACGACACGGAGGATCGCCGCGAGATTGTCCATGGTCGGATTGCCGTTCTTCGACAGCATGCGGTGCAAGCTCTTCGCCGGCATGCCCGTGGCAGCGGCAAGCGTTTCAAAGCCGACGGCCGCATTGACGAGGTCGCGCAGCACAAGGCGCGCCGTGTCCGCCTCGCCGTTGAGGAACAGCGTGGCAGCCTCATCGAGCATTGCTTTGGCAAAGGCCGGATCGCGTCGAACCCGCTCGACGATCGTCTCTTTGAAATCCCGGGTCAGCGCCATGCCATTCACCTCTTGCCTTTCGCCTTTGCCGCCGCCTTGCGGGCTTTGTATTCGGCCCACATCGCCTTCGCCCGCTCGATGTCCACCTGCTGACGCTGCTTGGTACCGCCACCGAGCAGGATGATCAGCGACTCGCCGTCTTTCCCGAGATAGATCCGATAGCCCGGCCCCCAATCGATACGGCACTCGCCGATGGTACCGATCCATTTCACCCGCGAGGTGTTGCCCAGCTCCAGCCGCTCCACGGCCGTGGCAACCTTCGCAGCCGCCTGAGCATGCAGGCTATCGAACCAAGCCCGGTACGGACTCGATCCATCTTCCCGAATGTATTCGACGACGGTCAGCGTGCCCATATAGTCACATATACGTTACCATTAATCAAGGTCCAGTTCTATGATGACATCGCGGTCGTGGGCCAGTTCCGATTTCGGCTTTGGGTGGAAAGCGGACATAAGGTCCTTCGCTGATGATCTTCGCTTCAGCGCGCCTGCTGGGGAGCCGCGCGTTCTCCTGACCGCCGGTCTCAGCCGTGCACTGTCTCGTGGCGCTCAAGCATGCCGATGAAACCGGCGATCTTCCGCGCTCGCGTCTCTGGCTTCTTCACCGTTTCTATCCGGTAGAGTATCGCGTAGCGATTGGCTCCGGTCAGCGTTGCGAAGAAGGCTGCGGCCTCTGGGCTCTGATCGAGTGCTGCTTGAAAATCGGGCGGCACCTGGGCCTTGCTTGCAGGTGCATATGCAGCGTCCCACCTGCCGTCTGCCCGAGCAGCCTCGATTTGCGCCAGTCCACGTGGGCGCACTCGACCAGCCGCGAGCAGTTCTTCTGCACGCGCCCGGTTCACCTGCGACCATTTGCTACGAACCTTCCGAGGCGTGAAGCGAATGAGCCAGGACGCATCGTCATACTTATCGAGCTGGCCATCGATCCAGCCGTGGCAAAGCGCCGCATCGATGGCCTCAGTCTTCGTCACGCTCTCGATGCCAGAGTGCGCCTTCGCTAACTTAATCCAGAGCCCTGGCGAGTTGGCGGGCTGCGCCTCCAGCCAGCGTTCCAGAGCCGCAAGATCGTTGAAGGCGATAATCGGTAGGCCGGCGCGTTCTTCGGTCATGCAACAGTTCCATGGAAGCCTCGTATCAGCGGCGATCGAGGATTCGCTTCATGTCCGCAATGGGTCGAGAGCCGAGATTCATACTAACCCACTACCCATCACGCCGTCATGAAATCTCCCGCCCCTTGCGCTCGCGGCCGAGCGCCCAGGAAATCGACTCGCCACGCGCGACCCCGGAGACGTGCTTGCCGAGGTTCCTCTCCAGCACCGGACGCCACGGCACCAGGGTAAACTCCCGGCCTCTTTCGACGAGCGCGAACCGGCCACTCGCGAGATCGACCCGACGCCGATAGACGCCCTCGATGCGCCGGCCGGGCCGAAGTTCGGTGTAGTCGAGCCCGAGTTCGTCCGAGAGCTGCGCGCCGATGCGAGCCAGCTCGCGCCGGCGGAGCAGACTGAGCAAGTTCACCCGATAGACGATCCGATCTTGTTCGGTTTCAGCAAGATCTTGCTCGATGAGCCATCGCCGACGCCGTGCGAGCGCCTCACGCACTTCGTTCCCGAATCCCCTGTCACTGACGGCGGCGGGCTTCTCAGCCATGAGTTCGCGATCAAGCCAGGTGGCACCGTCGGCTCGGATCTGGCGATCGAGCGGCAGTGTCGACAGCGCCTCCACCAGCACTGGTGTCATCCGAGCCTGTGCACGCTCGTAGGCGGCGGTACGCTCGAGATGATCGGGCGCGATGATCCAGGTGCCATCGGGCTGCCGCTCGACGCCCACCTTGGCGCGGCGCATCGCTTCGAGCCGGCGCACGTGGGTTTCCGCCAATGCCGCCGTTGCCGACGGATCATGCCGCAGATGGATGTCGACGCTATAGCGGCCCCGCGTTGCAGCCGCGATCTCAGCAACGGTGCGGTCGACACGGCGTGGCGCCACCGGCTTGGGCTCGATGGCGACGATGGCGCCTTCTGGAGTCGGCTCGAGGGCATCGGCCCTGCCGATGTCGACGTAATGCGCGCGGCCATCCACGCCAGCGACGATGAGGTAATGGTGATCGTTAAGCTCGTCTGAGAGGCCGCGTCGGATGACCCGTCCGACCAGCCGCTCAGGCTTCGGATCGGCCGGATCGTAGATCGCGATGTCCGGCATCAGAGGCGGCCTGCCCTTACCTGCCAGTTCGTGATGGAGCGCCTTGATGATGTCGCCGCGCTCGCCCATGCGGCGGAGCACCGGTTCGAGGTCCGCTGCAAGACGCCAGCGCGATGGCGCAATCTCCTCGACCAGGCCGAGCCGCTTCAACTTCTGCAGCCGTCCTGCCCTGAGAGTCTGGTGAAAGGCGTCATCGGCAACCGTTCCGGAGCGGACGATCCCGTCCGCGTCCGCTTCGCGCAACAGCCCGCGGTCGAGGCTGGTGAAACGCTCCTGCTCGATCTCGGCACGGAGCCTGGCTTCGATCTGCCGGTTCGTGCGTGGGCCGAGGTCGAGTGTCACGACCTCGGCGGCACGCTCCCGCATGCCTTGGGTCAGGTACTCGCGCGCAATGATCAGATCCTTGGCGCGCTCGTCTTTACCCCTGAGCACGACATGGGTGTGCGGATGACCGGTGTTGTAGTGGTCGACGGCGACCCAATCGAGCTTGGTGCCGAGGTCCGCCTCCATCTGCCGCATGAGCCGCCGGGTGAAGCCCTTGAGATCGTCATATTCGATCGCATCCTCCGCCGAGACGATGAATCGGAATTGATGCCGGTCGCCGTCGCAACGCTCGAGAAAAGCCGGACCATTGGCGCGATCATGCTGAGCGTCATAGAGGTCGCCGGGCAGCCCATCGCGGGTAACGCCGTCGCGCTGCAAGTAGCGGAGATGGACCTGGGCACCCTTCAAGCCACGGCCGGCGAGTTTGATGAGCCGAGCCTTTACAATCACACGCCGGGTCCGGAAGGCAGCATAACGGTCACGGGATCCGAGTACCCGGCCGACGCCAGCGCCGCGGCCGATCCGGCTACCACTGAAACGACTCCGACGTCGTCGGCCACCGGCCGCCGCGACGCCCCGCTTCACCGCGCGCAGATAGGAACTGCGCAGCTGGCGATTGCCGATGCGACCGAGCCTTGGCTCGAAGTCATCATCGCGGCTCATGGCGATGCCCCGTGTTCAAGCTGCGGCCGACAACGCGGCGTAATGGAGCGGCGCCGACGCCGGAGGGATCGAGTTCGCAGCAGATCAACGGCTTGCACACTGGTTGGAGGGAAATGCGTGCGTTCCCTCCACCGATTCCGATGTGCAGACCGAGCGATACCCGACGGTAGGAGGGTTTCTTTTATCTTGCTCTCCGCGGCCCCGAAGACCCCTGCCGCTCGTGTCTGCACTGACATGCGTTCTGTTGCTCGCTCGACTTAGAAGTGATTCCGCGCTAACGGCACGAAGAGACGGCCCGCGGATTGACTTTCTGAGTGTGTGCCTGCGCCGTTGCGCACGACAAACAGTGTTCCGCTTGGACCATGATGGGCGCCCGCTCTGAGGGAATCGTTTGGCGGCCCAGAGCTATGTGCGTGCCCCTTCCGATTGACGAAAAACACTGCTCTCCGCGACGTAAAATCGGCCCTCTCCGACGTATCAGTATTGGCAACTTGAGCGCCTTCCGACGCGCTCGGCGCCTGCATCGCGAGCGCATCAGAACCGATGCGCGCGAGGTATCGGACCGTCTCGGAGGGCAGCGGCGTGCCGTCCTCAAGGTAGCGCTCGAACCGTTCCGGCCCCGCGTTGTAGGCCGCAAACAGGCCCGGATAGCCGTAGCGTTGGTACATGTCCGCGAGGTAGGCGGTGCCGGCAAGAACGTTGTCGCGCGGGGCGTAGGGATCGGGTCCCAAGCCAAGATGCAGCTGCATCGAGAGGTACGTTTGGGGCATGACTTGCATGAGGCCCATGGCTCCGGCCGGTGATGTGATCGGCACGCCATCGCGCGTCGTCCGACCGCCGCTCTCGGCTTTCATGACGGTTCGGATCCACGATTGCGGCAGTCCGAAGCGCTGCGCCGCTTCGGCAATGAGCGGCTGCCAGCGGTCCATGGTATGTGCTGCAACCGCGGTGATGCGCGGTTGCCATTCGGCATTCGGCAGGACATGCGTGCGCGCGCCGAACGCGAGTTGGCACACTGCGAGCAGGGTCACCGTGTCCAAATCGCCACCAGCCTGCCGATGATCGCGCGCCGCGTGACCGGCCCGAAATAGCGGCTGTCGAAGGAGTCCGGGACGGCGGCGTTGAGCAGGAACACCTGGCCCCGGCGTAGCGTCTGGCAACCGTGCCACGCCGGCAGCTTGCGCCCGCGCGTGTCGGCCAAAAGCCGTTTGGCGACGGGGTGGCCGTTGATTGTGATAACCCTGCCGCGGCTGCACACGGTGTCGCCCGCGAGCGCGGCGACATGCTTCGCGATGGGAGTGCCGGCGGGCAAATAATCGCGCGCGGCAGCCAGCGTGCGCGCGGCCAGCGGCAGCTTCGCCAGCACCAGTTCACCCCGCGTGATGGGGGCGTGCGACACGACACCATAGAGGCCAGTGGGCGCACTGGCGCTCGCGTTCCAGACCAATCGCGGGATCGGACGCAAGACCGCCGAGAGTCCGAGCATCGCCAGACCGAATGCGGCGCATTCGAGCGTCGTGCACTCACCGCGGCGCTTGGGCTTTGGCACGTGTGCGATGACGCCGGAGAGTGTCAGCAGACGAAACCTACGCATCGACCGTCCGGGTCTTGGCGCGTGAATCCGACCAGGCGTCGAGCTCGGCGATGTGATAGCGGACGTAGCGGCCGTGCTTGCGGTAGCGCGGTCCCTCGCCGGTGCGGCGCATGCGCTCGAGGGTGCGCGGCGACAGGCTGATGTAGTGCGCCGCCTGTTTGGTCGAAAGGAACGGGCTGCCCTTCTTGGCATTGGCCGCCCGTGTCGCATCGTCATCCATGGAGCACCTCGCCAGATGCACGCAGATCGCATCCACATGGGCGAGAGTGAGCGCGCGGCGGACGGCGCGGGACTGGCGAATACTCGGATGCGAGAATTCGCCACCCGGGACGAACAGCAAAAGCGGCGCAACGCGGCGCGAAAGTGCGGTCAATCAGCCGGAGCGACCGCGACCATGGATAGCCGCGCAAAAAAGATACGGGCGGCGGTATGAACCGCCGCCCGCGAGAGGCTCAGGCCGATGCCGGGAACAGGCCTGCGACGGTGGCGGTGGCCTCGCCGATGGTGCTCGGCTGCTCGCCATAGGCCTGGAACGGGAAGCGCACCAGGCCGGGCAGCCAGCCCTCGACCTTGGTGCGGCCGTTGGTGCCGGCAAGATGATCGCGGATGATCTGCTTCTGGGTCTTGGCGCGTTCCGCGACATTGCCGTCGGCCACCTCCTTGCCGGCGATATCGGCCAGGATGGCGTTGAGCGTGGCACGGTCGCGGACGAGCTCGAAGAAGGCGTCATCCGGCTGCCAATGCGTCCGGGCATCGACCCGATGATGGATGCCGACCGCCTCGACGACGGGGCTTCCGGCCGCCAGCGTCTCGGCCATGACGCAGGCTGCAACCCGCAGCACCTCGTCATCCGAGAGGGTCAGCAAGCGGGCGAACACGGCCGCCGTCTGATACGCGTCCCCGCTCGGCCACGCCACCGTGCCGTAATCATCGGGCCGGTCGAGAAGCGCTACGACCTGCTCGCGCTCCGTCCGAAACGCCTGCTGCGCGGGGCTGGCCGCGACGCTCTTGCGGATCGCTTCGCCGCGCGCCGCTTGCGGCTCGGCCTTGACCTGCCAGTGGCCCGAGGCGGCCACGGCATGGGCGACCAACAGCCGCAACGCGGTGCCCGGATGCGCCAGCAGCGCCAGCCGCACGACCGCATGGCGATGCAGTTCGAGATAGTTCTGCACGCCCTTGCTCATCGGCGGCTGCGTGGACGCGGCCTTGCTCCCCCTCTCACCCGAAGCCTTTCGCTTGGCGTTGCGCCGAGCCTCCTTGGCCGAAAGCCAGCCTTCGTGGAACTCGACATCGCCGCGCGGCGAGACGGCGATGAACACCTTGCCGCCCTTCTTCTTGGGCGTCTTGACGTGCTCCCAGGTGGCGAAGGACCGGCCCGGTTCGAGGATCACGACCTCGGACCAGCCGGCTTCCAGCAGGGCGTCGCGCTTGGCGGCGATGGCCTGGTTCTGCAACGCCCAGAACTTGGCCGGATCGGCAAAGTAAGCGTCCTCGCCGAATAGGTCGGTGACGATCTGGCCGGGATATTGGTCGAGTGGGAACAGCGCCACCTTGGTCGCGACCGACTGGCCGCCGAACAGCCACTGCTTCAACTGATACCCGGTCGGGGCGTAGCTCTCCGGGTCCTCGAACAGCTTGAGCCACTCCTTCTGCTGCGCCTTCGAGGCCAGCGTCAGATGCCGGATCGACTCGGCGTCGATCTCGTCCTTGCGGTAGGCCTCCCTGATCTTGGGCAACAGGTTGCCGAGGGCGAGACGCTGCTCGACCAGCCGGTCGGTCAGGCCAAAGGTGGTGGCGATCTCGGCCACCGACTTGCCGGCCTTGGTCAGCCGGACGAAGGTCTCGTACTGGGTCATCGCGTCGGCGTCGAGCCGGGCGACATTCTCGATCAGCGAGGCTTCGAGCGCCGCCGCGTCGTCGCCCGGCGCCATCACCGCGCAGGGCAGCGGCGCGATGCTCCCCTGCTCCGCCGCCACCACCTTGGCGGCGAAGTAGCGCCGCCGGCCGGCGACGATCTCGAATTCCGCGCCGTCGGGCCGCACCAGCAAGGGCTGCAGGATGCCGCGCGCCCGGACGCTCGGCACCAGATCGGCGACATCCGGCTCCTTGCGGCCATGGCGCATGTTGACAGGGGAGATTTTGAGTTTCGTCAGATCGATATGCTGTAGGTCCATGATGGTCTCCACGGGTTACAAGGCCGGCGCCGCGACAACGGCGCCGGGCGCTTTCAGCGCTCCTGATCCGCTCGCAGCGGAAATTCCGTCCAGGTGATGCGCGCGTAGCGCGCGCCGTTCTCATCAGTGGTGATGGCGGGATCGTCCGGATCGGCGCCGTCGAGGTCGTAATCGCGCACCTCGACGCGCACCGGGCCGTTCTCGACGCGGGTGTGCTCGACGGCACCGCTGCGGACGATAACCGTGACCGACGGCGGCTCACCCTGCTCGGTGAAGCGGGCCGGGACCGGCAGCGAGGATTGCAATCCGTCGAACGGGTCCCACACGTCGCCTTCGGCGACGGCATCGACAAAGGTCGGGCCGCAAGCGTCGAGCGGCCGCCAGCCGAGATCGCTGTTGGCTTCCGCGATGGCCTTCTCAAGCGCTTCGTCCAGGGTCGGCGCCTGCACGACCACGGTGTTGGAATAATAGGCGGCGTAGGTGCACTGCACGGTCCAGGTCTTCATCGCTTGTCTCCGTCAGAACAGGCTCAGCTGGTTGCGCGCGTCCTCGTCGAACAGGCCGATGTTCAAGGGCTTCTGGGTGCTGCGCGGTGCCAGGGGCGCGTCCATCAACCGCTCCAGCCGCGCGCGCAGGCTCACCGGCCGGACGCCGGGAATGAGGAACTGCTCGCCCTCGGGCGTCGGCTCGGTGGCGGGCGGCTGGTCGGGCGCGCTCATACCGCGGCTCCGGTGGCGCGGAACGCGAGCAGGTAATCCGCCGCCTTGGAAGCGGCGCTGGCAGCGCGGAAGATGGCGCGGTTGTCCTCCCGCAGGACTTCCAGCCATGACCCGAGGTAGTCGGCATGGCGGACGGTCGGCACGATGCCGAGCGCGGCGCAGACAAAGGCGCTCGCCATCTCGGCGACCAGTTCCTCGCGGGCATAGAGCGCCGAGCCGAAAGGGCCCGACTGGTCGCGGCCAAGCCGGGATTTATGCCCCGTCCAGTGCCCCAATTCGTGAAAGCACGTGCGGTAGTAGTCGATGGGCTGGAAGAAGGCGGCTTGCGGCGGCACGCGGATGGTATCGCCGCTCGGAAAATAGACCGCTTCCCCACCCCCAACCCGAAAATCCGCCCCCGTCGCCGCGATCAGCGCTTCGGCCTGCGGCACGACGTCAGGCTCGGGCAGGACCACCGGGCTGCCGAGCACATGATCCGGCAGGCCGTCGCATTGGGCGACGTTGAATACGGTGAAGCGCTTGAGGAACGGCACCGCTTCGGGTTCCTCGCCCGCCTCGGCCGCGCGCTCTCGCTCAGCCTGCGGCACAAAGCGGTCGGCATAGAACACGGTCGTACCGCGCTCGCCGTGGCGCACATGACCGCCGAGCCCGAGCGCCTGCCGATAGGTGAGCCACTGCTGGGTGGCAAAACCTCGGGCGACGGCCGCATCCCACAGGATCAGAATGTTGATCCCGGTGTAGTGCCGGCCGGTGGCGGCATTCTGCGGCAGGCCCAAGGCGGTCTTGACCTGACCCCAGGGCTGGACCCAGGGCACCCGTCCCTGCTCCAGCTCGGCGACGATCCGGTTGGTGATCTCCTGATAGAAGCTGGTCCGCTGGGCACGGCTGCCCGACTGTTGGTCTCGCTGCATCGCTGGCCCTCCGCTCGAAACCCCGCGCGCCTTTCCCCGGAAGCGGGGTGGGCGGCGAGAAGCGACCGGGAGGCCCGCCGGCGGAGGCGGGCCGCACCCGGAGGGCCGGAACGAAGAGGAGGACCGAGCGCGGCGAGGTTGCGGCACGCCGCGGCGGGCCTAGACGGGCGCGCCGCCCACCCCGCGCCACCGGGAAAGGCCAACGAACAAGTTCATCGCGCGCACGCGCGATGGCCGCTGCCGCCCGCCCTGCGGGCGCCGCGCCAGGGAGCGAAGCCTGCAGGGCCGAGACGTCCTGAGCTCTGGCGAAGGACGGCTCGGTTCACGAGCGCCCGGCGCGCGCCGTCAGGCGCGCGGGCGCCCACACAACAGCACGGGAAACGAGATGTCAGCACCGGCGCGCCGATCGATGCCGAGATCAGCCGGCGTCGCCAGTTACATCCGTGCGGTTATGGATTTCTCGATTGATCGAACGCCGTCATGACGTTCGCTCAGTCGACGGAACGGGTATGCGGCGCTGTTTTCGGCCGCGTGCGTTTGGTCGGATGCCGGAGCAAGTCGCTGGCCTCGACGCCCAGCACTTTCGCCAGCTTGTCGACCATGTCGATGGTGGCGCCGTAGACGCCGCGCTCGAGCGCACTGATATAGGTGCGGTCGACATCCGCCTCATAGGCCAGCGCCTCCTGCGACAAGCCGCGCGCGTTGCGCGCCTGGCGCAGATTGCGGGCGAACACCTCCCGAATCTCCATGCCCAAGAGGCGAGCGCGTTGCGGTGGAATTCACCACGGAGTATCCTCGACAACCGGCGTGACGCCCGAAAGCGGCTCGATTGCTGTTTGCGACCCGGGTCCGAAGCGACGGCCATGCCGAAGACCGTGCCAACGCCGGCGCGCGCGGTGACCGAAACGACACTTGCGATGGAATTCGCAGCTTGCGATTCTACGAGCCGGAGCAGCGATCCGCTCGGGGGTTTTTACAGTTGCACGTCGGGCCAAGGTCCAAGCGACACCTTGTCCACCCTGCCGGCCAAAGGCGCCGTGCCATTGCGGGCGACGTTTAGGTTATAGGCGTCCAGCGGTCGGTTGGACCAGCCAGAACCGGAAGCGCGAACTGGCCAAGACGGCAGCAAGCGAGGGAATTCACGGATGACGAGATCGCGCGTCGATCTCAATCCCACGATTGCCGACGACGTGCCGTGGTCGGACACGATCACCGCTTACGACGAAGCTCATTTCGTGGTCTATCTCCGCCTGCTCGACGCGAGTGCCGATGGGGCGAGCGATGAAGAGATGGCGCGAATCGTGCTGGGAATCGATCCCCGGCGCGAGCCTGAGCGCGCGCGCCGGGCGCTGGAAAGTCATCTCCGGCGTGCGCGCTGGATGACGGAAACGGGATATCGCCATCTGCTCCGCGACTGAGCGATCGGCGGGCCGTTTTTAATGTGGCACCGATCCTATTTACCGCACTGATCGGTTTGCGTCTGTCGCTGCACGGATTCCGGGCGAAAGATCAGTGCAGGAATTGCCGGTAACCACCCACCATCAGCGCCCGCCCGCGGGCGACGGCGCGCCGGACCCGATCCAGCAGGTGACGGCGCGGGTCGGTCCAGTCGGTCGCGACGCGCTTAGCACCGAAGACCGCCACGGCAATCTCGCGATACGAGGCATCGGCGAGCCAGCCATCGAGCGCTTGCAGAACGACGCTCAATCGGCGCCCGCGCGGATCGGGTGGAAAGTACTGCGGTCGTAGCCTGCCGTGGTGATAGAGGTCGCTGAGACACGCCAGCAGCCTGTGCTGCGCACGGCGATCTGTCTGCGACGGGAGCGCATCAGCCAGGAGGTGAACCGGGTGTAGGACGCTGGCGCCGGTAACCGCCAGTTGCAGCGAGCGGCCTCCGTCCCGGAACAGAAGATGTTGTGTTCCGTCCGGCGCCAGCAGAAGTGTCGCGGGGCACGGAATCGCCGCCAACCGAAATGCGCTCAGCCGCGCAAATGAATTAGCCGGCAGCGCGATCATGCGGAGCACATATCGGCAGACGTCCGGATCCCACGACACGGAGGCTGCAGTCGCATCGATCGCTGGTGCGTCGGCGAAACATCAATCCCCACTCGCGCAGGCGGCCGTTGTGCGGGGTCGTTATGATCGTTAACGCGCGCAGCGATGCGTCGGTGACGGTTCGGCTCGATGTGTCGAGCCAGGCGCCGTGAAAGTCCGGGTTGCGGCGGAGAAACTCCCACGCCCAGCCCTTGCGCGGCAGCGCGTCGATCGGGTCGTAGGTTTCGCGGCGGCGCCAATCCATGGCCGCGGCCTCCCAAATCCAATGCGGTGTCCTTCGTCATTGGCCGCTGCACCCCCTCGAGCGTTGGCCCATCCAGAAAAGCAGTCCGCTACGGGCGGAACGCGAGTTTAGGCCGCCTCAACGATCACCGGCGCCCAGAGCGCCGGACTCGTGATTCCGCCCCCGTTGCGTATGCGCAGGAGCGCTGCGGTCGAGACCTCGAGGTAGCCCGCAACCGCCAGGGTGTTGCCGATCGCCCGGGGCTCCGCGATCCGGCGCAGCGGCCAGCCGGCACGGCGCAGGATGCGTTCCATGCGGGCGTCGGTCACGGTGACAATATCGGTGAGCCGCCGCGACAGGCCGAACTCGATCATGCCGGCAAAGAGCTCGAAGGTCGCGACCGCGATACCGGTCTCCGCCTTACGCGCCTCGGGCGGCAGGTCGAGCGCGAACCGGCTGCTCTCCCAGAGCGACGCAACAGCCGGCACTTGGCTACTGCCCAACAGCGATGGGAACACGTCGCGCAGCATGGTCGGCCCGGTCGATGGGAGGAGGCGGACACAGCCTTGGAACGACCCATCCGCGCCGCGTTGCAAGAGATACGCCGGGTGCAGCGCGTCGAATTCGTCGATCTCGAGATCGCCGCTGACTTGGACGTCCCAGTGGAGACGGTCCTTGAAGACGCGGTAGCGCAGTCGGTGCATCGCAGCGAGCTCGTTGACAAACTCGCCGTAAAGCTCCGACGTAATGAGCTGCATCATCGCCGTCCTCCTGCCACGAATCGAATGCCCGTATTGCAGTCGAACGGACCAACGGACGTATCCTGTACAACTGCACAGGATGCCGACGGACCGCTAGCAACCTAGCGGCTGCGATGCGGCGAAGCGGGCGACGGCCTGGCAGACCGACCGAACGCCGAGTTTGGCCTTCGCATTCTCGAGGTGAAAGGCGGCGGTCCGCCGTGAGACGCCGATAATCTGCCCGATCTCCCAGGCGGATTTGCCGCGGGCCGCCCAAGCGAGACATTCGTACTCGCGCGGCGACAGCGCGACGCCATCGACGACACGTTCCGATGCGAGTTTACGCCGGGCATGCGCATGGAAGTACATCGCCATCAGCTGCAAGGTGGGGCCTTGCTTCTCGATCGCGTGCCGAAAGGCGGCGTGCGGCACATCCGCGGCGAAGGTGACGGCGGCAACCGGACCACGAGAGTCATGGATCGGTACGGTGAAGCCACAGCGAATGCCAAAAGCGGCAGCCTCCTCGAACAGCTGTCGCTGGGTGGGAGACCCGTTGAGCGCGACCTCCCTGCCCCATTCGAACGGCTCAGTGGCCCGTAGCGCCGCAACAATGACCGGATCGAACCGCTCGTAGTGCTGCTTCAAATAATGCGCCGTCCACGCGGGCGGGTACGTCGAAATCAGCTGTGGCGCGCCGCGCAAACGGCTCGGCAAGGCGAGGTAGGCAAAGCACGGCACATCGAGCCGTGTCGCTGCCGCCACGATGGTGGCGCGCAGCGATGCGGCATCGGTGCTATTCGCAAGCCCATCGATGAACGACTGGAAGATCTGATGCATGGCTCGGCCTGAACTTAGCGCCGGACAATGGTGTCGGAACCGTTCTCTGCGGCGGTGCCAACACGGCTGGGGCAGAAGGTCAACAATTCAGTGACGGGCTCACAGTGCGGGTCCGGCGTCACGTGATGGTGTCGCGCCGAAGCTCGGCAAGGCGAGCTGAGGAGAATAGTGCATAAAGGCACCACCCCCCGCCGCAGGCGGCTATCGATCAAACATGCAGCGGCCACCCGAACCGCCGTTTCGGGAATCTCATGATGGTTCACCATGTCGGCGCCATTGGGCATGCAGAGCGGCGCCAGGGCGTGCCGATTACCCGATACGCGGGCGCGCTCAGGCCGGCAGTGAGCTCTTGTCCCCGACGAGTCCGTTGACGCCGCAGCGGCGAGCCTACTCAAGGTACAATCCAAGGTAGATGAATATTGTTACCGAACATCGACGGGGAAGTCGGTGACTTTTCGGGGGCTAACCCTCGATCGATCCCATGTTGGTAACCGAACGCTGCGTTCGCGGTCGTCCGCAGCCCGCCCTCGACTTTATGCGGCGGCGCGCACGAGCGATCCAATCACCGTGATTTTCGCCGCGTCGGCAGACGGGGAACGCGGGCGCGACGTGGCCGGGCACGGAGTGCAGAGCCCACGGTTTCAGACCCTTACAGCATGCCCGAGAGGTATTCCGCGCCGGCTTTTTATACACCCGGGGTCCTGCCTAATCGCACGGCACGGTGACGTGAAAACCGTCAGGTCCTTCGAATCGCTGCACCGAGCCGGTAACGATCTCGTGCATAAGACGATCGAGGCTCATTCCGAGAATCCGCGCGACGTCCGCCCATGATCCGGCGGAGCCGATCTCCTTCCCATTCAGAAAGACCGGCTTTTCACGCGCCATATTTTGGCTCCCGTTCGAGCATCGTCACGGGCCTGTCCCGCGCGTACAGGCGACGATTCCAAGGTTCCCGCCTTTCCCCATACCGCGAAATTATAGCGCACCGCTCTACGAATAGGAACTATCGTTCCTGGAAACATCGTTCTCCATCGGCTGCCATCGCGCCGTGGACCTCAAAGAGGCGCTGGCGATCAATGTGCGTCACGTTCGCCATGGCCAGAAAGTGACGCAAGAGGAGCTCGCCGACCGAGCTGGACCAGCGCTCGCTATGTCGGTTCAATCGAGCGCGGCGCGGTATCAGCAAGCGTCAGCGTGTTGGGGCGGCTCGCCAAGGCATTGGACGTTGACCCATGCCAGTTGATCCGTGTCCCGCAGCGTCGTCGATAAGCTTTCCCGTGGCTGTTAAGAGCTTGAGATCGTCGAGATAGTCAGCCCACCACTGCATCATCTTGACACGCTAGTCCCAAAATTCGCCGCGGGCGTAGGCGCGGCGGACATCGTTGATCTCAATATGTGCCAGTTGGCGCTCGATGGCGTCGGGATGCCATTTCCCGCATTCGTTCAGCAGGCTCGACGCCGTTGCTCGGAAGCCATGAGCCGTAACCTCGTCCTTGCCGTAACCAAGCCGTCGGAGCGAAGCATTAAGCGTGTTGTCGGAAATCGGTCGTGCGCCAAGACACTCAAGCCGATCCTCAAGGCCCAAGTTGATGAACGTTCCTATCTGATGACGGATGATGGTGGTGAATTTCGGAAACTCAAACTTGGCGACAATTTCGGCGGTCGCGGCACCGTCAACCACAGCGCGGGTGAATATGTCCGTACTGGCGGTTTCCATCACACAAACACGATTGAAAACTATTTCAGCATCTTCAAGCGCGGAATTACCGGCACCTATCGCCGACACCACGATCCGCAACACGGCGAGCCCGCTCGACCGGTTGCGGCTGGAGGTCGTGCCGCCCGCCTGATCGGCCACCATGGCGCCCGCGCTGGAGGTGGCGGAGATCTTCCGCCACCATGGTGATGCCTATCGCCGCGCGCATGCCGGACGCCTCGGGCGCGTCGAGCGCTGCGTCATAAGCGCGGTCGCGGCGTGCCGGACGGCGTCCCTCGGCGGCCATGTCGAGCGGTGCGAGGAATGCGGCTTGGTCCGCGTCGCCTACAACTCCTGCCGCAATCGGCATTGTCCCAAGTGCCAAGGCCTGGCTCGCGCCGAATGGCTCGCCGAGCGCCAGGCCGAGCTGCTGCCGGTGCCCTACTTCCACCTCGATGATAGCGCGATTTGGTCCTGGCCGAGACTCTTGAACAACGCCCGCCGGGGTGGCGAGGCGCGCTATGGCGCGATGTCGCGCAGGAAGCCGAAATCGCATCCCTGGTCGGCCTGCAGCACCGTATCGAGATAAAGCTTGCGGTAGCCGCGGCGAGCCTGCGGCGGAGCGGGCTGCCACGCGGCCCGACGACGTTTGAGCTCGGCTGGCTCGACCAGCAGATCGAGCTGGCGCGCGGCAACGCTGAGGCGGATGCGATCGCCGTTCCGCACCAGGGCAAGCGGGCCTCCCAAAGCTGCCTCCGGCGTCACATGCAGGATGACGGTGCCGAAGGCCGTGCCGCTCATTCGCGCGTCGGAGATGCGAACCATGTCCTTGACGCCGGCGCGCGCTAGTTTCGCCGGGATCGGCAGGTAGCCCGCCTCGGGCATGCCGAACTTGCTCGTCGGGCCGGCATTCTGGAGCACCAGGAAATCCTCGGGTGCTACGTCGAGCGCCGGATCGTCAATGCGACGGGCAAGATCCTCCAGCGAGGAAAACACCACCGCCCGCCCCTCGCGCTCGAAGAGGCTCTGGTCAGCAGCCGAGCGCTTGAGAATGGCGCCGCGCGGCGCTAGCGTACCGAACAGTGCAACCAATCCGCCGACCGGCTCGATGGGCTCGTCAGCGCCGCGAATGACCCGGCGATCGACGAAGACGTTGGTCTCGGCGTCGAGCCTCTCGGCCAGGGTCTCGCCAGTCACCGTGATGCAATCGAGGTGGAGCTTGGGACGGAGCGCGCGGAGCACCGCCCCCACGCCGCCTGCAGCGAAGAAATCCTCCATGTAATGCGCACCGGTCGGTTTCAAATTCACCAGAACCGGCGTGGTTTCGGAGAGCTCGTTAAGCCACGCGAGCGAGA